>Ga0164292_10001728_pt1 | contig 17741 bp, 18 predicted proteins | sample GEODES117metaG_FD_111486 | JGI IMG/M metagenome (GOLD analysis project Ga0164292, IMG submission 111486) | Eutrophic lake water microbial communities from Lake Mendota, Wisconsin, USA - GEODES117 metaG | ecosystem: Environmental > Aquatic > Freshwater > Lake | place: USA: Lake Mendota...
ATTGAAAATGGTGGTAGTTAACAGATACCACAAAGCACCTATTGCCAAATGTTTTATCAAAAATTTTGGATTTAAAAAAGGTGCTATTGCTTCTACTGTAGCACATGATAGTCATAATATTGTTGCAGTAGGAACAGATGATGAGGCTTTAACTAAAGCTATTAATTTAGTAATTGCTGCAGCAGGTGGAGTAAGTTGTGTGGATGGGAATGGCGCTGAATTATTATTGCCTTTACCAGTTGCTGGGTTAATGAGTGCTGATGATGGATACAGCGTAGCGGCTCGTTATACCGCCATTGATTCAATGGCTAAATCTTTGGGATCTAAACTCTCCGCACCTTTCATGACATTGAGTTTTATGGCGCTATTGGTAATACCACACTTAAAGTTGAGCGATAAGGGTTTGTTTGATGGAGATCGGTTTGAGTTTGTGTAAATCCGGATTTGCTATATCACTTTATCCTGTTTTTGTAATTGAATAATTAATCAATATTTTAATTCATTTCAAGCACATCTGATTTGATTTCTTTCCATTTATTCTTTATTAAATGAATTTCTGAATAACATCTAAAATATCCTTTTTCATTGCCATTGGTTTTTGTATAATGGATATAAACTTTTTTTCCTGATGTATCTATATAAACTTGTAAAATTGTTAGATATCCTAAATAATTTATTTTATTATTATCAGGTAATTTATTAGGTTCAATAACAATAATTTTTTCCTCTTCTAATTTTATTAAATCATCTTTAAAATCATCTATTTTGACTAAATTCAGATTGGTTGGCAAAAAGGGAGCAATTTGTTTATGCAATTCATTAGAATAAATTGGATTGATCATTTTTACTATTATTACTGATGGATAATTATTTTTTCTCACTTCAAAGGGCTCAGGCAATATACTTCCTGATTTTACAAAATCAGAATCATTATAAATATTTTTTATGAAAAAACAGATGCCAAACTTATCATTCTCTTTAATAATTGAACAAGAATTTAACAAGACAACAGCAAAGAGACCAATTAAAATTTTCATAAAATAATGATTAATTTTTCTTCAAAAATAATCCCAAGCTTCGCTGGGCGAACCAACATGTCTGCCATAAACACTTGTTTCCCAACCAAAACCCCATTCATATTTTTTATCATAAAATCCATTTAGGTGATTTGCATAATGCACCGTTTCGTGCATTAAAGTAACAAATAGAAAAAAATTAAGACCCGTTGAAATGTCTGAAGATCCTAATTCAAATTCCCTAATTGTACTTATTTCAATTTCTATTTTATTTGGATTTTTGGGATTAAAATAACCATACCTAAATTGACCATTGTACCCTGTATTTATATCTTTAATTTCAATTTCAGCACCATTACCAAATTGTAGTATTTCAAATAATTTTTCATCAGAAGTAAAATGACCATAGGTTTTTAATGCGTCTAGGGTTTTTCTATCTTTTATTGCGGTATTGTATAAATTTTTAACCAATGAGTAAAATTTTGGATAAAGTGTTTGATAATTACTGTTCATTGGAAATTTATGAAATAATGCTGATTCAAGAGCTGAAGGCATTATTGGACTTATAGCACCTCCTCCACTAGGAGCACCATAAATAGGATCAAAAGGAACAAATGGTGTATAATCTCCGCCTAGTGGAATTCCTAGATCGTTTCCAGAATCAAAAATAGCCAAGGCAATCAAGTCACTCCAAGAAGTATGTCTTCTATAACCATAAACAGTTACACTAAATAAGCCATTCTCATCGTATCCCCAACTATTTGATTTTATTGCTCCTAATTGATTTCCATTTGTTTTACTTTGATTCGTGGATGAGTTATTGCTTACTATACCATCAACTAAAATAGCATTACTAATTAGTTTGCCTTTTATATTGTACACGAATATTCTTCCACTCATTTTAGTAAAATCCGATTTTATGCCTAAAACCTTATACCAATTGGCATCAGGTATTGATCTAACAAAATAACCTTTGGTTTTATTGCCATAACTTAAAGTAGACAACTGAATATATTCCCCTGTATTAATATTCGTTTTTATTGGAACACTTAACCCTGTAAATTTTGAAGAATCAAAATTAATATAAGCCCTATTAAAATTTAAACTATCAACTTGTAAAAAGGCATATTCATTAATTGACTGTTGACTTAAACTATTACTTTTTATTTCTTGAGTTATCGAACCTGGATTAATTGTGCCCCCATTCTTTACTGAATTATACCAATTACTAACCTGACTCCTTAGTTGATCTATTTTTGTTTCCGGAATTACAACTTCTTCTTTTTTACATCCTGCTAAAAATAGCATAAATAAACATACAACATTGGCTATCAGTCTATACTGATAAAGGGAGGGGGTAAATTTATTTGTTAGTAATCTGAAACTTTGCATAAAGGAGTTTATTTATATACCAATGATATAATTAAATACCTTGCTACAATCACCACTACAAAAAATACGGTGAAATAACGGCGGTATAAATTTGAAGTCTTAATCAAACTCTTAATTCATCTCTCTTCTTTCATATTTCATCTTTCATCTTTCTCAATCCGCTTTAGCTCCTATCACTTTCACAGCAACACTATCCGTTCCTTTTGGTGCAAAATATTTAGTTTTAAATTTAATAGTTTCTCCTGGTTTAAGTGTTTCATAAACAGTTTCATTTCCTTCGTCTAATTTTACATTCGTCTTGCTAAAAAAAGAGAGTTTCAAAGCAATATCTTTATAAGTAGCAATGGTTGCGTTATTGGTAAGATTTACGATCACCACTGTTTGCCCAATTAAATTTTTACGATCTCGATTATTAGCAGCAATAAACCGTGTTGGATTTTTCTTTTCTTTCTCTTCCAAAGTTTCTTTTACTACTTCATAGGTTTTTTTATCGAAAGACTCTTCTTGCGTTTTTTCTTTGCAAGACAGCAAGCTTAAAGCCATAATGGTATATAAAAAATATTGCTTCATGATACAAATTAAACATTATTGAGCTAATCAAAAAGGGCTCTAACGGATAAATAAGGCTTTGTCCCAAAACTTAACAACCTTATAACCAATAACTAATAACTAATAACTATTATCCTTAAATTCGTACACTAAACTTGTATCATGGTCATCAATTTAAGCGACAATCATAGCCTTGTAAGCAATTGGGTTTCAGAACTTAGAAATACAGAAGTTCAAGAAGATAGAATGCGTTTTCGCAGAAATTTGGAAAGAATTGGAGAAATCGCAGCTTATGAAATTAGTAAGCAATTGCCATGGAAAGTTCAGGAAACACCCACTCCATTAGGCATACATGAGAGTAAGGTATTGTCTTCTCAACCAGTTTTGGCTACTATTCTTAGAGCAGGTTTGCCGCTGCACAATGGCATGTTGAATTATTTTGATAAAGCAGACAATGCATTTATTTCTGCTTATAGAAAGCATCACCGCGATGGTAGCTTCGAAATTAGTTTAGAATACATGAGCTGCCCTGCATTAGACGATCGCATCATTATCATTAGCGACCCTATGTTAGCCACTGGAGCATCAATTGTAAAAACCATTCAATACATGAAAAATCAGGGGAACCCTGCTTCTATTCATGTGGTGGTTGCTATTGCGTGTACAGTGGGTATTGAATACATTATCAGAGAATGTGGCGAAGCAGTTACCATCTGGTGCGGAGATATTGATGATGAATTAACAGCCAAGGGATATATTGTTCCAGGCTTAGGAGATGCGGGCGACCTTGCATTTGGTACTAAAGTACAGTCATAGTATTTAAAATCAGTTGGATAATGGATGTAGCGTATGAGACAGTTGATTATTATTTTTGGTATGCTCGTTGCTGGATCTGTTAATGCACAGGACCCACATTTTTCTCAATTTTTTTCATCGCCACTTACGCTGAACCCTGCATTAACTGGTAAGTTTTTTGGATCATACCGAATTTCAGGCAATTACCGAAATCAATGGCCAACACTGAATAATGCATTTACTACGGCAACTGCATCTGTTGACTTTCAAGCTTTTAAAAATAAAATAGCCAATAACGATACTTGGGGATTGGGTGCTATGGCTTATAACGACAACAGTGCAGCCGGGGCCGTAAAATTCAATTATTTCTCTGCTTCAACAGCTTACCATAAAGGATTGGATGAAGATGGTCAACATCAATTGAGTGCAGGATTTCAGGTGACTTATGCCAATATGTTGGTCAATACCAGTTTGCTTACTTTCGAAGATCAATTAACCACTTCTGGATTCACAGGACTAACATCGGAAATTTTTAGTTCTAGTACATTAAACGCCAATTACGTTGATTTTAATGCTGGACTTTTGTATAATGGAAGTACCAATGATCGCAACAATTTTTATTTAGGCTTGAGTATGTATCATATTAATCGTCCAGTACAAAAATTTTCTGGTGCGGCCTATAATTTAACGCCAAGAGTCAATTTTCATGCAGGCGGGTATTTTCCAATAGGAGAAATCACATCCATTCATTTGAGTGGTTTGCAAATGTATCAAGGTGGTTATTCAGAAACCATGATTGGTGGAGCTTTGCAATTCAATGCCAATCCAAACGACATTAAATCTACCAGTTTATATGTAGGCACTTGGTTTAGATTCAATGATGCTATTATACCATATGCTGGGCTTGAATTTGGAGATTATCGTTTGGGCATTTCATACGACTATAATGCCCAATTAATTAGAACAGCCACACAAAATAGAGGTGGTATTGAGGTATCGCTCATTTACATTCGAAGGCCTTCAACAGATAGACCAGTGAACTGCCCTAAATTTTAATGCCACTTGTTTGTTATCTTAGCAGAAATCCCCCGATTTGCTCAAAGAAATTATCATAGCAATACAGGCTTATTTTCAGGCCCATCGATTTATACGAAAGCATAAATTATGGAAATGGATTGTTGTTCCGGGAATCCTGTACACCATTTTATTTATTGTAGGAATCTATCTTTTCAGCAGCACTTCCAGCAATTTCATAGAATGGATTGCTTTAAAAACCGGGTTGAAAAGTTGGCTCGATAAACAAGACAGCGGTTTCATGGGTTTTATTTTTACCATGGGAGGATTGATTCTATGGCTGGTGTTGATGTTATTTTATTTCTCCTTATTCAAATATTTATTTCTAATCATCGGCTCTCCCGTTTTTGCCTACCTGAGTGAAAAAACAGAAGCCATTATGGAAGGCAAAGACTTTCCATTTAGCTTTCCACAGTTAATTAAAGATATTATCAGAGGCATACAACTTGCAGGAAGAAATAGTTTATGGCAAACCGTTTATGCGATAAGTATAGTACTTTTTAGTTTAATTCCTGTTATAGGATGGTTAACTCCTATAATGGCCATCACGATTGACTGTTATTATTATGGATTCTCTATGTTAGACTATAGTATGGAACGCAAAAAAAAGTCTGTTACCGAAAGTATATTTTTTATTGGGTCGCATAAAGGATTGGCAATTGGCAATGGAATGGTATTTTATATAATGCACTTTCTACCTTTCATAGGATGGATCTTAGCCCCTTCCTATGCAGTTGTTGCTGCAACATTAAGCGTTTATCCTATCAATCAAAAAGATGCAAATAATTAATCTATATGAGTAAAGGAAAACTGTATTTGATTCCTTCGGTTTTACATGAAGATGCAGTACAAACCATCCCTACTTATGTAGTTGATGCCATTAAAAAATGCGATGTTTTTTTTGTAGAAACCGAAAAGAATACGCGCAGATTTTTTAAAAAGATTTGGAAAGAAATGGTGATAGATGATTATCAATGGTTTGCCATTCACAAAGCAGAAGAATCAGTTAAGGCTGCTTTTTTAGCTGCATTGAACGCAGGAAAAAATATTGGAATAGTGAGTGATGCCGGTTGCCCAGGCATTGCAGATCCAGGGCAAATCTTGATAGAATTAGCGCAAGCCCATCAAATGGTTATTGAGCCATTGGTTGGCCCAAGTTCCATCTTATTGGCATTAATGGCTAGTGGAATGAATGGTCAAAATTTTCATTTTCATGGTTACTTGCCTATTGATGGAATGGAAAGAAAGAAAAAAATAAAAGAGCTCGAAGCAGAATCTGCGATTAAAAAAACCACCCATATTTTTATTGAAACGCCCTATAGAAACAATCAATTAATGAAAGATATTGTACAGGCATGTAAACCTACAACCAGCATTTGTGTGGGAGTTGATATCACTGGGCCATCTGAAAAAATTCAAACAAAAACGGTTAACAATTGGAGCAAGCAATTACCTGAGCTCCATAAAATTCCGACCATTTTTTTATTTCAAGCTTAATGGCAAATCAAATAATGCTTATTTAGGCTTAATCATTGATTCTTCCACAACACCTCTCACTTCTAACACACTGTCGACTATATAGGACTGTAGCCCTCTCCATGGCAATGCACCTAAATATCTTTTATAATGAAGATTTACTTCTCTGCCTGAGTTCTTGCTAAGTATTTCTGCTACTTTTTGATCTGTTACACTAAAACTAAACTCATTGCTCTTGACATTTGCCTGAAATCCACTTTGAATGATTTTTCCTTCATTGGTTTTAAATAAAAACCCTTTCTCCTGAAAAGTATTTAATTGCCCGGCCTTGGTTCCCTCGGCATAAACAAAATAAAATTTCCAATAAATAAATCCAGCCAATACCAATATTAAAATAGTTAAGAAACTCCAAAGAAATTTTTTCATAAAATAATTTATAGCCCGTATTTGTCTACAAGATAAACAAGTCCTGCCATATTAATGGCTCCTAGTAATAACTCTCTTTTGTTTACATTCTCAAACACATCAGAACGTGCATGGTGAATATCAAAATAACGTTGATCATCTGGATCAAAGCCCGCCAATGCAGTGCCCAAAGCCTTATTCAATGGACCGATATCTGCTCCACCACCGCCCATTTTTAAATAAGTTGTGCCATAAGGAAATAACAAGGGAAGCCATGCTTGCATCTTTTTTAATTTTTCTTCTTCGATGGTAAACCCAAACCCTCTTGGAGTAAATCCGCCTGCATCGCTCTCTAATGCAAATAGATGTTTTTCATTATTGGCCTTGGCTTCTTCGGCATATTTGTTGCCACCTCGCAAACCATTTTCTTCATTGGCAAATAAAACAAATCGAATGCTGTGTTTTGGTTTGTATCCCAATGCTTTAAATACCCTTAATATTTCCATGGTATGTACTACACCAGCTCCATCATCATGTGCACCTTCATTTACATCCCAACTATCTAAATGGCCTCCAATAGTTATATATTGATCAGGGAATTCAGTGCCTTTTAATTCCGCAATAACATTATGTCCTTTTGCATCCGGCAAAAAATGACCATTGGTTTTAAAGGAAACTTCAAAACTAGATTGTTTACTCAAGTTCCAAATATAATCTGCATCATATCCACCCAAAGCAATGGCAGGAATCTTTGGAAATGAATCATTGTATGCCATTGCACCAGTATGCGGATTATTGTCGGTAGCTTCTGTGAGTGATCTAATCATTACTCCAATAGCGCCATATTTTGCTGCCCTACTTGCTCCAGTTCTTCGGTATAGACCGGCTTGACCATAAGATGTGCCAGGTTCAATATTGGTAGGATCGAATTTATAATTGTAATACACAATATTGCCTTTAATCAACTCCTTTTTTGATTCCAATTCAGCAAAATTGGCAACCGCTATCACTTTTGCTTTAACTGCTTTTCCGCCAGAGCCCATTGAATTTCCTAAAGCCAATACATCCAAAACTCGATTGGTTTTTTTCCCATCAACAGCAACAATTGAAGCTTCATCTTTTCCACCTCTATTCCAGTTAGGCATCATGCACACCTGTAAATAAACCCGATCTGCGCCTAGATTTTTCATAGACAATTCACCCCATTGAACCGCTTTGGTAAACTCAGGAGAACCAGCTAATCTAGCTCCTATGTCTTTGGTAAGTTGACGCAACAAATCATGTGCTTTTCCATTTTGCAACACATCGTCTGCTATCTTTTTTATGAAAAGGGCATCATCTGAAGATTGCGCGCTCAAGCATAAAGGCGCCAATAACAATAGAAATAATTTTTTCATGTGATGAAGTTAATAAAATCTTGCCTTTCTACCATCTATGTATTGAAAAAGGTGGATTTGAGAAATTAGTTGATATTTGCATTGTACTAAGATAAAAAATCATCATGCGCATTGGAATTGTTTGTTATCCTACATTCGGAGGAAGTGGCGTTTTGGCAACCGAATTAGGCAAAGCACTTGCTGATGAAGGACATCAGGTTCATTTTATCACTTATCAGCAACCTGTAAGACTCAATATTTTCAATGCCAATATTTTTTATCACGAAGTGCGGGTTCCTACCTATCCCTTATTTGATTATCCGCCCTATGAAGTTGCCTTGGCAAGCACCATGGTGGATGTAATCATTAATCATGATTTGGATTTATTGCATGTACATTATGCGATTCCGCATGCATCTGCTGCTTATATGGCCAAACAAATTGTGAAACAAAAAAATGGCAGAAACATTCCAGTGATTACCACTTTGCACGGAACAGATATTACATTGGTAGGTAAAGACAAAACTTATGAGCCAGTGGTAACTTTTTCTATTAATCAAAGTGATGCAATCACTGCAGTATCCAAAAATTTAAGAGACGAAACCTACCGTTTTTTTGCAATTGAAAAAGAAATTGAAGTGATTTATAATTTTGTTGATGTAAGTAGATTCAACAAAAAACCCATTGATCCATTTAGAAAAGTGATTGCACCCAATGGAGAAAAAATATTGATGCATGCATCCAATTTCAGAAAAGTAAAAAGAGTTACAGATGTAATTGAAGTGTTTGCAGCTGTACAACAAAAGCTTTCTGCCAAATTATTAATGGTAGGTGATGGCCCCGAAAGACCTGCCTGTGAAGAATTGGCAAGGGAATTAGGTATAGATGAACATGTTCGCTTTTTAGGAAAGCAAGAACAAATTGAAGATATCTTAGCCGTGAGTGATGTGTTCTTATTACCATCGGAATACGAGAGTTTTGGCTTGGCCGCTTTAGAAGCCATGGCTGCCAGATCGGTAGTAATTAGTACCAATGCAGGTGGTTTAAGTGAGATCAATATTCAAGGAGAAACAGGCTATATGGCCGATGTAGGTGATGTTGCCACCATGAGTAAATATGCCATCGATTTATTGAGTGATGATGTTTTATTAAATAAAATGAAAGAAGCTGCTTACCAACAAGCACTGTTATTTGATATCAAAAACATCATTCCTATTTACGAAGCATTGTACGGAAGATTTTGTAGAATGGATGATGTTAGTGCTTAGTTATTGGTTATTAGGTCATTGATTCCTCAATACTTCTCAAAATAATATCACAAAGATCTTTCAACTGGTCCAAACTAATAGTCAATGGTGGTGCAATTCTCAACCTATCGGGTGCAAATAAAAACCAATCGGTAACCAATCCATTTTCTACACAGCGATGTATTATAGATTGCGCAATCTCAGATGTACTAAACTGAAGCGACATCCACAAGCCAAAACAATTTGTATGAATAATTGCTGGGTGTTTTAAATAATTCAATAAAAATGTTTGCTTCTCTTTAACAGATACTAGAAGATTTTCATCCATTAAAACTTCCAATGCTGCTTTGCCTGCTGCACAGGAAACCGGATGTCCGCCAAATGTGGTAATATGCCCTAGTACTGGATCATGCGTGAGTGCACTCATCATTTTTGTACTCGATATAAATGCACCCAATGGCATTCCTCCACCCAAAGCCTTTCCTAATAAAAGTATATCTGGAACAATACCAAATTGTTCAAAGGCCCAAAGCGTTCCTGTTCTTCCAAAGCCTGCTTGTATTTCATCTAAAATCAATAACACACAATATTCATCACATTTTTTTCTAACTGCTTGTAACCATTCTTTTGATGGAGCAGTGATACCACTTTCAGCTTGAACCGTTTCCAACACTACACAGGCTGTGTTTTTATCAATTGCATCTAATATTTCATTGCTTCCATAATCAACATGATGTATATCAGGTAAAAGTGGCCTAAAAGCATTTCTCCAATATTCATCTCCCATCAAACTCAAAGCACCCTGGGTACTTCCATGATAGGCATTTTTACATGCAATGATTTTAGTTCTGTTGGTAATTCGCTTTGCCAATTTCATGGCACCTTCTGTTGCTTCGGCCCCACTATTGGTAAAATAAACACAGTTTAATTGTTCGGGTAAATGCTTGGCTAATAAACTTGCATAAGCCACTTGAGGCGTTTCGATAAACTCGCCATATACAATCACATGCATGTATTCAGCTGCCTGATCTTGTACAGCTTTTACCACTTTAGGATGACTATGACCAATATTACATACGCTGAATCCAGCAATTCCGTCAATATACTGTTTGCCCGATTTATCCCATAAATAAATACCAGCGGCACGCTCCATCTCAATTCCGATAGGTTTTTCAGAAGTTTGAGCCACATGGGTTAAAAATAATTGCCGAGAATTCATAGGTCAAACTTAATTGAAGATTGCGGATATTTAATAACTTCACCATATAATATCTCTTAACTCATATCTTTTAACTCATATCTCTTAACTCATATCTTTTATCTCATAATTCTGTTATGGCAACAATACTACCCGTTTTGGGCAAACACCCTCAATTTGGATCCGAATGTTTTATTGCACCCAATGCAACCATTGTTGGTGATGTGGTAATGGGCGATGCTTGTAGCATTTGGTTTAATGCGGTCATTAGAGGAGATGTACATTTTATTAAAATGGGCAATAAGGTAAATGTGCAAGACGGTGCCGTAATTCATTGTACTTACGAGAAAAATCCTACAGATATTGGCAATAATGTTTCTATTGGGCATAATGCCCTAGTTCATGGTTGTACCATACACGACAATGTGTTGATTGGTATGGGATCGATTGTGATGGACAGATGTGTGATTCATTCAAACTCTATTATTGCTGCTGGTGCTGTTTTACTGGAGGGCACCGTTGTTGAAGAAGGAAGTATCTACGCAGGGGTACCAGCAAAAAAAGTAAAAGATGTTTCTCCGGCAATGATTCATGGAGAAATTAACCGTATTGCTAATAATTATGTGAAATACGCTTCTTGGTTTGAAGATTATAACCACCATTTTTTGAAATAAGCACCCAAAAAATGCGTTATAAATGCATTAAATTTAAACTTCCATGCAAAAAATGCTAATAAAATACGGGTTTGTAATTATGCTGTTTTCTTCCTGTAAGTTATTAGGGCTTGGGGGTAACACTGGTTCTAGTGCAGCTAAACAAGAGCGTGCTTGCCCATCAGATGGAAGAAATGTAGGCGCTGAAAAATTGCTCTCTGATAATAAAAAACTAAAGAAAGCCCCCAAATACACCAAGGATAAACCCTTGATTTATTAATAAGATTTATCGTTCATGCTATCCAATATAGTTAGATAACTTACATAACGGTCTTCTGAAACTTTTCCAATTCCCACCTCTTTTTTTACTGCACAACCAGGTTCATTGGTATGCATACAATTATTGAATTGACAATGCACCAATAATTTTCGCATTTCAGGAAAATAATGAGAGAGCTCTTGTTTACTAATGTCTACCAAGCCAAACTCTCTTACACCAGGCGTATCAATAACTTGGCTGGTTGCATCTAAATCGAACATTTCCGCAAAAGTAGTAGTATGTAAACCCTTGCCACTCCATTCGCTTACCGATTGTGTTTTTAAATTGAATTGAGGAAATAAATAATTGATCAATGTAGATTTACCTACTCCGCTATGGCCACTTAGTAAGGTTGCATTATTCTTCAATAAATGAGCTACCTGATCTAACCCTTCCCTATTTTGAACACTGGTTAAAATTACTTGATAGCCAATGGATGTATACATTTCATTCAGCTGCTCGTATCTTTCTTTTTCCTTTTTACCATATAAATCTGCCTTATTAAAAACGATGATTGCTGGTATATGATGTGATTCGCAAGAAATTAAAAATCGATCTATAAAGCCTTGGGAGGTTTTGGGTTCTTTCAATGTTGCGAACAACATACTTTGATCGAGATTAGAAGCAATGATATGATGCAGATGTTTGTTGTGTGGAGAAACCCTCGCAACATAGTTATTGCGTTCATAAATTTCATTGATGATGGCAGACTCTTCCTCAATTGTTTCAATTTCCATTTCCACAAAATCACCCACTGCAATTGGGTTGGTAGAAGTTATTCCATCAATCTTAAAAATACCTTTTGCCCTGGCATGATACATCCTTCCGTCTTCGCCTTTGGCTATATACCAAGAACCTGTAGATTTATAAATTTGTGCTTTCACTTAAGGCGAAGATACGGCACTTGGGTATTTTCGTTAAATATTAACGGCTCTTAAACAAGCTTTGGTTCATCAGCAGACCAAAAAAGGCCCGAAAATGAATATCTTTGACCAATGGGGAAATTTGCACACGACGAGATAGTGCCTTTTAAAGAGAGTGAGCTAGCTAAGAAAGATCAGGTGGCCAACATGTTTGATAATATCGCATTTAGGTATGATTTCTTAAACAGATTACTGAGCGCAGGGATTGATGTAAGCTGGCGCAAAAAAGCCATACGAGAAATAAAAAGTATACAGCCTTCAATTATTTTAGATGTAGCAACTGGCACTGCTGATGTGGCCATGCTAACCTATGATATGTTGCATCCCAAAAAGATCATTGGTATAGATATCTCTGATGGTATGCTCGATTTTGGACGAAAAAAATTGATCCAAAAAAAACTCGACCAATTCATTCAATTACAAAACAGCGATAGCGAAAATATTCCTTTTACCAATGATTATTTCGATGCCATTACGGTAGCATTTGGCGTTAGAAATTTTCAACATTTAGAAAAAGGATTGGGTGAAATGTACCGAGTTTTAAAGCCTGGGGGAAAAATGGTAGTGCTGGAATTCTCTAAACCCACAGCAATCGGGTTTAAGCAGTTCTATCAATTATACATGAATTATATTACCCCTAGCATTGGAAAAATTTTCTCCAGCAACAAGAATGCTTACCAATACCTGAATGACAGTGTTCAGGCTTTTCCTGAAGGGGAATCATTTTTAACAATCATGAATGGAGTAGGATTTACCCAAACTTATTTGAAAAAGCTTAGTTTCGGAATATGCACTATTTATTGCGGAAGCAAATAGCACTCCTTGTTTTATTCCTCATTGGAATCATTGGGCAATCTCTTGCCCAAAAGGAACTGTATAGAATGTATCGAGAAGACCAGCCTTATTATTTTGGCATTACCTTGGGGTATAATAGTTCTTATTTACATTTATCAAAGTCTAAGCAATTCATACAAAACAACGATACCATTATGGTTGCAGAACCTGGTTCTAGTGGAGGAATTATAATGGGGCTTTTGGCTACGGCAAGATTAAATGACCATTTTCAATTTAGAGCAAACCCTCAACTAATTATCGGAGGGGCAAGATCAATCAATTATGTTTTAGGCAGAACCTTGCCAGGAGAAAGCCCCAATCAATTACAAAGCTTACCCTCTACTTTAGTGAGTTTTCCTTTTCAATTCAAATTTAATTCAGATAGAATTGGCAATTTCAGAACCTATATATTAGGTGGATTAAAATATGATATTGATCTTTCTAGCAATTCAGGCGCAAGAAATGCCGAAGATCTTGTTAAATTAAAAAGAGGAGATTTTGGATTAGAAGCTGGCATTGGGTTCAATTTTTACTTGCCTTTTGTAACAGTATCTCCAGAAATAAAAATAAGCTATGGCTTGGGCAATATTCATCAATTAGATCCTGCATTAAAGTATTCTAATGTTCTGGAAAGAATTCAATCAAGAATGTTGGTTTTCTCCATTCATTTGGAAGATTAAAAATCAAATGCGCTGATTGCCATATTCCATCGTATTGTACTGCCAATAATGATTAGAGCAGTTCTTGTGCCAATTAATTGTATTTTAAAGGGTCAACATGAGTAAAATAAAAAAATAGAAAACCAGCATTGATTTTATAATTTGCATGACAGTAGTTAAGCCTCAAAAAAATAAATATGCAGCATACCATAATTAAAAATATATGCATCGTTAACGAAGGTCAACAAATTTTTGGCGATCTGTTAATTTCAAACGATCGGATCGAAAAAATAGGCGGTAAGATTGATATAAAAGGCCGAGCCAAGGAAATAGATGGAACAAGCAAATATTTACTACCTGGTATTATAGATGATCAGGTTCATTTTAGAGAACCAGGGCTAACGCATAAGGCAACTATATATTCCGAAGCCAAAGCTGCAGTTGCAGGAGGTACCACTTCATTTATGGAGATGCCCAATACCAATCCCCCAGCATTTACCATCGATTTATTAGAAGAGAAATATGCAAGAGCCAAAGAATCTTCATTGGCCAATTATTCTTTTTTCATGGGCACTTCAAATGATAATTTGGAGGAGATTCTCAAAGCCAATCAATTGAAGTCTCGCATTTGTGGAATAAAAATATTTATGGGCTCTTCTACAGGCAATTTATTAGTAGAAAGTCCCTTGGTTTTAGAAAAAATATTTGGAAGTTCAGAACTCTTGATTGCCACACATTGCGAAGATGAGCCCATGTTTAAACAAAAAATGGTTGATTTAAAAAAAATCAAAGCGCATTTAACAGCGGCCGACCATCCAATCATTAGAGATGAAGAAGTTTGTTTTGAATCTTCATTCAAAGCGATACAACATGCCAAAAGAAACGGAACTAGATTGCATATTTTGCATATCAGTACCGAAAAAGAGTTGCAGTTATTTACCAATATGATTCCGCTAAAAGACAAGCAAATTACTGCAGAAGTATGCGTGCACCATTTGCATTTTACATCCAATGATTATGACCGTTTAGGCAATCAAATTAAATGTAACCCAGCTATAAAAGCACCCCATCATAGAGATGCATTATGGAAAGCACTACTCGATGACCGATTAGATATTATTGCCACGGATCATGCCCCACATACTTGGGCAGAAAAACAAGAAGATTTTGAACATGCACATGCTGGATTACCTTTGGTACAACATGCTTTACAATTGATGTTGCATTATGTACAAGAAGGTCGTATTTCAATAGAGAAAGTAGTACAGAAGATGAGTCATTCAGTGGCTGATTGTTTTCAGATAGAGCATAGGGGCTATATAAGAGAAGGTTATTTTGCCGATCTTGTAATGGTTAATATGAATCAACCCTACACTATTACAAAAGAGAATATTTTGTATAAATGTGGTTGGAGTCCATTAGAAGGTTTCACTTCACCTGCTACTGTAGAATATACTTTCGTAAATGGACACTTGGTTTATGGAAAAGGGGTATTTGATGAATCTAAATGGGGGGAACGACTTTCCTTTAATAGAAATTAATTTTTACACTTAATCAAGTTGATACCTTAATGCAAATAGATAAAATTACCCTCAACGACCTTTCTATTTTTCATCCTGAAGAAGATCAATCGGTTTTTTATCATTTGAATTTCACACAGACCAATGGAGGTAGAGAGTACCTAAGGTATTTATTAGGGCATCCTTTGAATTCAATCGAATCCATTCAAAATACCCAACAAACAATTCAGCATTTAGCTACTATTTTAGATCAATGGCCAATAAGCCCTACCAATGGAACTATGATGGTATTGGAAAAGTATTTTGAATCACCTATAGATCCATATCCAAAAATACCAGAAACTTTCAATAGTTTTTTTTACCAATTATTTCATCAAGCAGATTTCTCCCTAACGCTTTTTACTATTCAACACGCCATTGATTTTGTAAAAGGAATGAATACAATTGCAGGCTTGATCAACAATTCCGAAACCAAAGGGCAGCTTTCATCGATTGCTTCACGAATACATCATTATCTGGATAATGCAATTGTACAGGAAATGATTGTTGAGGATAAAAACAACATGAGCAATGCCACTATTTTGATTTACGCCAATTTTATCCGATTTCGTTTCAAAAAAGGAATTACAGAGTTAATTGATCTGTATAGTAAACTAGATGCCTATTTGAGCTTGGCCAAAGCAGGTGAAAAATATCGTTTTCAATTTCCAACATTTATTGAATCGAAAGAACCTTTTTTTGAATCCGATGGATTGTATCATTTTATGCTAGCTAAACCAATTGATTATTCAATTGGTTTATCAAAAAAAGAAAATTTTTTATTTCTTACCGGAGCCAATATGGCTGGCAAAAGCACTTTTATCAAAGCGGTTGGAATTGCCATTTACCTGGCTCACTTAGGAATGGGAGTTCCTGCATCATCCATGCAATTGAGTTTTTTCGATGGCATCATCAGCAATATTCAAGTAACCGATAATATTGCCAAAGGCGAGAGTTTTTTCTTTAATGAAGTACAAAGAATCAAAAATACCATCGAAAGAATCAACGATGGTAAAAAATGGCTGATATTAATAGATGAATTATTCAAAGGCACCAATCAGCAAGATGCTGTAAAATGCAGTACTATCGTAATTGAGGGGCTTCGCAAAATGCAAAATGGCTTGTTTATTCTTTCCACTCATTTATATGAAATTGGAGCCCCATTACAACAATACTCGAACATACAATTCCGTTATTTTGAAACAGCAGTACAAGACGATCAATTACGCTTTAGCTATCAACTAAAAAATGGAGTGAGCAATGATCGGCTTGGCTACTTGATTCTTAAAAGAGAGGGTGTAGTTGGTCTTTTAGATAAACTGTGAACCAAAATAAATACATGAAACTATTTTGGCATTCTTGGTAATATTGTCACCCAAAGACAGGTACTTATCCCAAATAAATATTATTTTTACTTCGTTTGTAACCTCTCATTTTTCATCCCCTGAGAGGATCATTGGTTTGTTTCTTCTTCGGATAAATTATTGAGCATGTTAGTTAAAACATTTGGCAGCGCTGTATTGGGCGTTGATGCCATCACCATCACCATTGAAGTAAATGTGAGCATGGGGCAAGGATACACGATTGTAGGATTACCCGATAGTGCCATTAGAGAAAGTTTACAAAGAACAGAAAGCGCTATTAAGACCAATGGTTTTCATATGCCCAGAACAAAAGTGGTAGTCAACTTGGCACCAGCTGATATTAAAAAATCAGGCTCTGCATTGGATTTACCAATTGCCTTGGGTATACTTGGAGCTAGTGAACAATTGGACAATCCGCATCGATTGAGCGATTATGTGATTATGGGAGAATTGGGATTAGACGGTTCGGTACAAGCCATCAAAGGTGCATTGCCTATTGCTATTCAAGCGCGAAAAGAAGGATTTAAAGGACTGATTGTGCCTAAAGCCAATGTGAGAGAAGCAGCCATGGTAAATAATTTATTGGTGTATGGGGTTAGTCATTTTAAAGAATTGATCCAGTTTTTTGAAAAAGAGGAATCACTTCAAGCTCAAATAGAAAACACCAGGGTTGATTTTTTTAATACTGTTGGGCATTATGAATTTGATTTTTCAGAGGTGAAGGGTCAGGAAAATATTAAACGTGCATTAGAAATTGCAGCAGCAGGTGCTCATAATGCTATTTTAATTGGACCACCCGGTGCTGGCAAAACCATGTTGGCCAAGCGATTGCCTTCTATTTTACCGCCGTTAACATTGCAAGAAGCACTAGAAACTACCAAGATTCATAGTGTTGCAGGTAA
>Ga0164292_10001731_pt1 | contig 17736 bp, 29 predicted proteins | sample GEODES117metaG_FD_111486 | JGI IMG/M metagenome (GOLD analysis project Ga0164292, IMG submission 111486) | Eutrophic lake water microbial communities from Lake Mendota, Wisconsin, USA - GEODES117 metaG | ecosystem: Environmental > Aquatic > Freshwater > Lake | place: USA: Lake Mendota...
CGCATCGCCGCCCCGTCCTCACGCTTCCAGTCGCGGCCCATGAGCAACTGAGAGACCGACTCCAGACCGGCGTGAAGCGACGCCTCGAAGCCCGCCCCCTTCGCCGCCTGGGCGAGCGTCCGTTTGGCGTGCTTCGCCTCAAAGAACGACGAAGCCTGGTCAGGGAAGGTGCCGTAGGCCACGACGTGACCGCCGAACGACTGATTCCACGAGGCGACGAGCCAGAAGAGGAGTTTCTCCTGCACGTCGACAAACGCCGTTAGCGTCTGGTGGTCGAGTGGGATTTTCCCACGCTCCAATGTCGTGGCCCGCAGGGCGAGGCTCCGCTTGTCGAGCTTGTCGCTCGCTATGTCGTCGGCGATCGGCGTGTTTTGGTACTCAGCCAGAAACGCCGACTCTCCACGGTCAATCCGCAGATTCCAAGCGTGCTGGATCGCGGAGAGCTCGTCTTCGTTCTTTCGCTCGGGCCACGCCACGCGAGCGCCGGCGTCCATCGCCGTTTGGTTCTGCCGGTAGTGGTCGTCTGCCGCCCCGGTGCCAGTGCCGTTCCGCTGGCCCTCGCGCCGCAACTCGGCGTACTGGCTCCAGAGATCCTCTGCGGTCGGCCACTCGTAGACGAGCTTCGTCCGCTCGCCCTGCCATGCCGGATGCTTCGCCCGGTCGAGTAGTCGGTCGGCCAGGTCGTCGGGGCGGATGACCGTGATCGTGGCGAGACCGCTGATCTTCGCCCCCGGCCCGGCGAGGCCAAGGATCGCACCGGAGAGGATCTTTTCCCGCGTATGCACCTGGGCAGGCGACGAGGCCGATTCATCGGTCTGACAATCGTCGATCAGCACCAGCGAGGGACGCACCGACTTGCCGTCTGGTCGCGTGTGCTTAATGCCTCGGATTCTCCCAGTGATGCCAGCCACCCGGATCGCCGCACCGGCACAGGGAGAGCCGGGAATCCACGGCATCGTCACGGTGTCAGAAGTCCACTCAATCGACGTGGGCTTGCCCTTATAGGTCTGCCCGTGCGCCCGCTGGGCGATACGGTCGAGCCGCTGGATTGGATAGATCGCCTCGGGGAAATCAGCCGCGAGAAGCTCGTTCGTTTCAACCTGGGCCTTGATGCTGTCGAGTTGGGATTGAGCGATGGCAGCGTCCGCCCCGATCAGCATCACAAACGACGAATGGCCGTATAGGATCGCCCACAGGCAGGCCCACTCGCACATGGTCGACTTTCCACTTCCGCGAGGCATGGCAAAGGCGAACAACTCGCCACGGAGAACGGCTGCCTCGATCTTGGCTATGGCGAGCAGATGGTCTGGCGACCATGCAAGGACGAACGCCTCTTTCCCGTATGTCTCACAGAAGAGCCGGAAGTTTGCCCGGCACGCATCGCGTCGAGGCTGATCGGCAACCTGCGGGATCTCGCCGATGTCCCGGCCCGCCTCCGACATCCGAGCCGACCGCTCGGTCATCCGGTCCTTGTGGGAATCGTAGGCGTCGCGATCACCGCCCAACCGGCGGCGAATGGCACGAACGTCCTTCAACTGCTCCCGCAGTTTTTTCTCGGCTGCGGCGGCTTTCTGGAGGCGGTCCTCCGCCATGCGTTATTTCGCCTTCGACTTCTTGGCGGGCGTTTCCAGTTCTGCCTTCTTGCCGGTCAGCGTCTCCCACCGCTTCACGATAACGTCACAGTACGCCGGGCTGATCTCCATCCCGTAGCACTTGCGGCCGAGTTGCTCGGCGGCTATCAGCGTGGTGCCGGAACCGCCAAATGGCTCATAGATTGTCTCGCCTTTTTCGCTAGTTCTCTCCATTAGCCAGCACCACAACTTGATTGGTTTCGTGCAGGGGTGTCCAAGTTTCTCTGACGCTTCCGTATGAGTCAGAGCGTCCGGGTGGCATCCTTTGCCCTTTGCCAGCTTTGGGTCTTTGCCATAGCAAAGAATCGGCTGCCAGCAACAGAAGCCCCACGGCCCTCTTCCAACACCCGCAGGCGTGAACCATGCCATTGTCCAAGTTGGCGATTCATAGAGCGATGTGTTGCCGTTTCCGGGCGTGAACACGACGCACTTTGCGACACTCTTTGCAAGTGGGAAGAAACCGCTGATCGTCTTGATGAGATTGATTCTGGTGTCGTCGTATTCGTTGTAGTTGTTTTTGTCGCTGGTGGTGTCTCCAAGCCCGTACGGCGGGTCTGTCAGGCACAGATCAGCCTTCGCCCCCGCCATCAGCCGCTCCACATCCTCCGCCTTCGTCGAGTCGCCGCAGAGCAGGCGATGCTCTCCGAGAACCCACAGGTCGCCCGGCTTCGTGATCGGATCCGCTGGCGGCTCAAGCACCTCGTCCTCGACGATCTCCTGCGCCTCGTCCTGATACAGCCCAGCGTCCTCCGCCAAGTCTGAAAGCATCTGCTGCAATTCAGGCGAGCCGGTGTCAACTTCGCGGAGGATGGCGTCGAGTTTCGCCGCGTCCGATTCAGCCATCGCAGCCAGCGGGTCGAGCGTGGCGAGCACCTTGTCGCCCTCGGCCTCGTCAACGTCGAGCACGAGCACCGGGAGGATCTGGTCGCCCATCGTCTCGACCCGTAGATGCCCGTCGAGGAGCATCAGCGAGCCGTCTTCGAGCTCGCGGGCCAGCACGGCGTCAGCGATGCCCACCTCGGCGAGCACCCCCTTGAGGGCGTCCGCCTGGGCCTGCGGGTGCGTCCGCCAATTCTTCGGGTTTGGCCGCAATTCAGACGCAGAGACGCGGCGAAGTTCGCGGATTCTGTCGCGGATTTTCATGATCTACAGGGGCTCCGAAGGGGGCGGAAGAAAGAAAGAAAGTGTCATAATTGGGAGGCTCGCCGTGGAGGCTTCCCGTCGATTTCGCCGGAAGTACCTTTTGATCTGCCCCCATATCTGGGGGTGCCATTTTGGCAATGTAGCGTTTTCCCCGTGTTTTTCGCATATCGCATACGTTTCGCCCTTGTTTTCTAGGGCTTTTCGCACTTCACGCTCACTGTTGTTCGTGATTCGTTTCCATATGCTTTCCCAACAGTCAACAGCCTGACGTTTGTGTCGTCGCCCATCACGTCCTGAAGCGAATCAAGGATCGCCTTTGCGATGTTGTCCACGTCTGGTCGCGGCAACTTCGGTGCTGTTGGCTTCACACCCTTCTTCGTCATGTGCGATTTGGGCCGCACAAAGACCGCTTCGACGATTACCTCGACTGGCTCGCTTTGCGGCTCTAGTCCCGCCTTGGTGGCCTCTGCGGCGATCCTCTGGCGGTAGGCGTGAACTGGGTGCGTCGATGGCACATACGCACGAGCGAACCCGCCCCGAGTCGAGACGCGCGGCCTCGGCTGCGGGACGGGCTCGCCCTGTACGACAAACGTGATCACTCGTAGCGAATCACCGCGAAGTAGGCACGCTTGACGGGCGACCATGCGACGCCCTTCTCGACGATCCTGTAGCGTCCGTAGAAGCAGCAGTTTCGCTCTGCCGCCTGTGGCGTCGGCCCCATGCCGATACCCTCTCGCCGGCCGCCCGCGCGTCCGCAGTGACGCAACACGCCCGTGCGAGCCATCGTCTGGGCGTCCTCCTGCGCTGTCGTGATCGTCGTCGTGACGACGAACTGGTCAGCCAGGGCAACGCCGCCGCAAATCATCGCAACCGCCAGGAAAAAACTTCTCATCCGTGAACCTCACAAGGGGTGGGGGTGGGTCTTTTTCCGCTCGCCATCATCGTTTGGCCGTCAAGCCTCGGACCGCTTCGAGGCGAAGTGCTTTCGTCGCACTTCCCGCTTGCGGGCTCGAATCTCTTCCGGCGTTGGATCTGGCACCTCGTCTGCTCGAACCGGGTCGCGGTCAGGCAATCCGAAAAACTTCCGAGCGGCGTAAATCAACTCGCGAGAGACGTTGAAGTGCTTGGCGATGTCTTTCGCCAGCATCCGCGACTCCCAGAGACGTTTCAGTTCGCCCTCGGTGATGTGGTAATAGCGACGCTCCATCAGCCGTCCTTCGCAAGCGGCATAATGACTGTCCGAACGTCCTCCGACCGCAGGATCACAGAACTCTCGGCGTCCTTCGCCATGAGCGTGATCGTCTCGGCAGGGTCGATGCTGCCGCAGCGAAGCCACCCGAGCACGAAGCGTGGGTCGAGCTTCACAGTGCAGGCGTGGCCCGCCTCCACCAGTTCGCACGTCGCGGACGATTCGCCGAACTCAGCCGAGCGGCTGCTGAGAAACAGACCCTCTTTCGAGATCGTGAAGTCTGTCCCCTTCGACGCCTCGCTCGCACAGATCGCCGCCATCTCGCAGGCGTGCGTGAGAGCCCCGGCAACGACCAGCGACGGCGTGACCGCGTGCTCGCTCTCGACATCACGCCAGCGCGGGAAGCGCCCATCGACGAGCCTGGCCCTGACGATCGTCTCGTCGACCGTGGCGACCAATTCGCGTCCAGTCGTCTCAAGTTGCACCGCCTCGGCCCCCTTGGCTAGCCTGACGAGCGTGTCGATGGCAGCCCGTGGGGCAAGCGTTTCGCTGTCGTCGCAATCCTGCTCGATCTCGCACGATGCGGCACAGAGCCGGCGACCGTCAGTGGCGACACAGGTGAGCGTGCCGTAGGGCTCGTCCTTGTCCTTCGGGCGGCGAAACTCGACGAGCACGGCCCCGAGGGCGAACCGGCTGCTGTCGGCGTCGGTCGCGAACCGCACGGCGTTCATCATCGAAACGAACTGGTCCGCCGGCAGTTTGGCGATTGCCTTCGAGTTGGCGTAATCGCCAGAGGGGAATTCCTTTGCATCCTCGACCGGGAGCCGCCAGGTTCCGCTGCCGCCCTGCACCACGCAACATGATCCGTCGACGGTCAGCGTCACCTCGTCAGAGCCGACGAGGCTGTTGACTATCGACGAGAGCCGTTGGAAGGGCAGCAGGATCGGCGGGCCATCCGCGCCGGGCAGCGGTGCCGTGATCCGCAGTTCGAGATCCGTCGCCGTGATCGTGCCGTCAGCGATCAGCACGTTGGCGAGAATCGGCTTCGGGCTTCGCGTTGGCACTGCGGCCGCAACCGCTCGCAGCCCGGCAGCGAGGTCGCTGGCTGCCAACTGTATGCCACCAGTCCGGGTTTTTCTTCGGGTCGCTGTCGTCGTCATTGCTCGCATCCTTTCGAGAAAGTGAACCAACCAAGACCCCAGCGGCGAACGTCACCGCCTGGGCCATGCCGAAAAACGAGAGGGCCGTGATGTCGTGGATCGTCACCGGGCCGCCTCCATGCGTTCGATTGACTGTGCCAGCGTGATGCACCGCCGCATCAGCAGCCGAATCGTGTCTGCTGCCTGCTCATGCAAGAGCCGGCTGTCGTCGTCGATGTGGTCTAGCCAGGCGTGCATCGCGCACATGTCGGCCACGACCATCGGCGCTGGGAGCTCTGGCATATCGCTCATCGCTCACCCCCAATCGGGCGAATGGTGCGAGCCTGACGCTCAGTGCGGACGATCCAGCCGCGCCGCTCTAGCGTCTTTAGGTGGCACTCCACGCCGTTAGGCGAGGCGATGTCGAGCAGCCCGCAAAGCTCGCGGACGGTCGGGGCGTACCCATGCGAATCGATGTAGTCGACGATTGCGTCGTACACGCGGCGCGCGGCGTCGGTAATCGGCTCGGGGGCGGTGGGGGCTTTGGTGGTCATGTGTTCTCTTCCTTGAGTTTGAGACCTTCGGCAAGTGCGACGACCTCACGGGGTCGCCTGTACGGGGCGGCTTGGTACTGGTCTTTCCATGCGACCGGGGCAGGCTTCTCGTCGGCCTGCCCGTAGCCGCGCTGTTTCTTGGCGTTGTCGAACTCGCCAGCCAGGATGCGATCAACGAACTCGAAGAACTTGGTGACCGCCAGCGGGTTCTCGAAGAACTTGCAGGCGGGCAGGCGGGCCATCGCCTGCCGAGCACGCTCAAGCCAGCCGGGCGACGCCGCTAGGTCTACCCAGCCAGCCGGTGCCATAAGCGGCGTCCACTTGGCTGCCCGCTCGGTGGCGTTCCAGACAGCAAGGAAGCGGTCCCACTCATCGGCTGCCCAGCCTTGATGCCCGAAGTCTTCGCCTGCGTCTCGCGTGCGGTGTGTGTGTTCTTCTTCCCGAAGGGAAGAAGATGGAGATGGAGATGGAGATGGAGGCTTCGTTTTTGCTTGGCCGTTTGCTTGGCCGTTTGCTTGGGTTTTGCTTGAAGTTTGCTTGCGGTTTGCTTGGCTTTTGCTTCCCCCGCTACGGCCTGACTGGGCTCTCTTGGCCTTCAACTCCTGTGCCTTTGCCCGGTGCTCCTCCATCCGAGCGTTGCGTCGGTGGCCGTCGTCGCACGTCGGGAACTTGGTCTTTAGCAACTCCCATACAGACGAGATTCCTGGGGAGATCAGTTCCAGCCGTTCAAGCTCGGCAGGCAGTGCTCCGCTATCCCACTGGATGACCAGGAGGCGGATGTAGTGGCCCACTTCGGCAGCCGTCCACATGGCCGTCGAAGCGTAGAAGTCTCGACCGAAGAACGGGATGTAATGGTCAACCTGCTGCGCCATCCTTGGCCTCCGGTTCGTAGATCTTCCATTCCTTGCGCCGCCTCTTCATGAGGTCCATGTAACGCTGGTAGGCGGCCGTCTTCGTCGGACTGAACCCAAGCCAGCGGCACCAGTAGTCATTCCGAAGAATTGACTTGGCGATCTTCCTCCAGCTTGGAGCCTTGCCGAGCGTTTCGAGTTTCCTGTCCGCCTCGTGCGGGATGTCCTCTGGATACCCCCTCGTCTTCCACCACTTCAGGTAGACGGCGATCTTGTTTTTGTAGTGCTCTGACGTGCGAGGCGGCATCGAGCCGAGCAGGAAGTGAACGTAGGACTTCCATGTATGGCCTTTAGGGCAAGCGATGTCGCCCTTGCCAAGAATGTTGCCGCGCTCGTTTCCGTAGAGGGCGCCAGTGTTGGCCCCGGCCACCCGCTCGACGAGCTTGGCCCACATTTCTGGTTCGACCACTTGATACAGCCAGAGGCTTTGCCGCTGCGTGTCGCCGAACGGCTCGCAGATCCGCATCTGGTGGATCGTCATTCCGGCCTGGTGCATCCGGTCGTAAAGCCGGTTGTAGGTCGTCTCGCTCTTCGCGGCGTAGGTCCAGATGTCCTCCGTCTGCCAGTCATAGATCGGATAGACGTTCCAGCAATCGTCGACCACGTTTGTGGTGTACGGCTTGCCGTCAAGCATTGGCTTGTCGCGGGCGACCGTGCGAAAGCGATTGAGGCTTTCCTGCGTGCGTATGCCAACGAAGCAGGCCGTTCGCTTGCCGCGCCCGTACCACTGAGCGAAAAGCGGCACGAACTCCTCAAACATCATGTTTGGCACATAGAAGTCGAAGAAATCGCCACGTTTGATCGAGATGTCCTCTTTCTCGCGAACCCACGTCTTGTTTTCGTCCCACGCAATCCACTCTGGCTCGTGCTGGGAGCAGCCGTTCCAGGTCGTCATCGGGACGGCAACCCAGTAAGGCTCGATCCATTGGGCGTACTGGTCGAACATCTTGCGGGCGTGCTGGATCGTGATCGAAAACTGGCACTCCCAGTCAATGAACAGCACGCCGATCGTTTGATTGCGGCGCTTCGCCTCTTCCATGACGAGATGCATCATGGCCGTCGAATCCTTGCCAGCACTGAATGAGCAGTAGATTCGCTCGAAGTTGTCGAACGTCCACGCGATCCGCTCGCGAGCCGCCTCTAGGACGTTCTTTCCAAGCATTCTCTTAGGCATCGAAACAAAACTCCTTTTGCGGGCTTCGCCGCGTGCGGTACTTCCACTCGTTAATCACGCGGTCGGCGATTCTGTTTGCCTCGACTCGCTGGCCGTCTGTCAGCCGGCCCCAAGCGGCCCTCGTCAAGTGTTCAGGCACGTTTGCGGCAAACGCGCACGCCGCCTGCCCAAGCCATGCCCGGTTGTTGGGCGGCTCATGGAGATTGGCCTCGCTTGCGTGCTTCCACTCCGTCGTCACTTCTCGCATTGCCGCAGAAAGACGGTGTACGTCTGCTAGAAGCCCGGCGGCTGCCTGCACGAGCCGCTCCTCTTCTTCGCGGGAAACGTCCCGGTACATTCCGTTCCGCCAGTCCTCCCATTCGGTGTATGGGCGAAGATCAGCCTTCATCTAATTCCTCCTCAATTCGCTCCGCTTCCCACGCCTGCGAGAAGTCGCGGTCGGCAAACAGTTCCGCCAGCCCGCTCACCTGCGTGAGCCGCAGCACCTCGTCGGGATCCATTCCCAACTCTTTGCCGATCTTCTCGTCGGACCATCGGCGGCGCTTCAAGTCGATCACGATCTCAGACATCGCATCGACGCGGTGCTTTCCGCGTGCGCGGTTGTGCCGGATGGTCGCCGCCATCCTGTCGCCCTTGTCTAGCCGCGTGTTGTTGATCGACACGACAGGCAAGTAGCCGAGCACGCGCCCGCGCACGAGGTCGCTTTCCTTGCCGACGCGGTGTCGGTGGAAGCCGTCGACCACTTCATGCACGTCGTCGCGTTGCCACGAAACAATCGGCTGCGTGTAGCCATCTTCCGTGATGGAGTGCTCAAGCAACTTCATCTCTGGCGGGGCCACGCTATTCGGGTTGTAGTCGTTCGCCTGGACGGTCTCGTTCTTGACCCATAGCACTAGGTCGACGGGCTCGTCTTTGAACGGGCTTGCCTCGTGAAGCATCCGTCTTGCTTCGTTGAGGAACGCCACGGCGTCGTCGGTGCCGAGCTTCTTGAGTTGCGTGCAGAGCTTCTTGACCTCGCCAGTCATCGCCTTGACGGCGGTTGGTTGCTTCTTAGCCATGTCGGTGCCTCCGGTTTGATGTGGATCGAAAACCATTGGCAATTGCATCTCTGACGCGATCACTTAGCAAACTCCTTGTTTTTCAGCCTGAAACCGTCGCATTTGCTTTCCACACATCCGCATTCCGCCCGCTCGCGGTCTTCCTGGTGCCACCCGTGACGATCAGCCCGCGCCGTGCAAGCTCGATCCGCCGTGGCCTCTGCGTTGACGGGTTCATGCCTAGCCGCTTCTGCATCTCCTCGTCGGTCAGCCCTTCTGGCGTCGCCTGGAGCAGTTCGAGCACGCGCCGCTGCATGGCGTTGAGCGTCGCCGGCCCGAGGGAGTCGGCCGCCTGTGCCGATGTGATCGAGCCGCGTGCGGCTGGGGCTCGCTGGGTGAACAGCGGTAGCGGTGCTTCAACGAAATAGTCCGACATAAAACCTCCGTGTATTGGCCCCGTGTGGTGGGGCAGACCGTCGACTCACCCGCCTGGAGATGAAGGGTTTCGGCTGGCGTCGACTGCGGTGGTTTCCGACTCCCGCTGCGGGTCGCTGCCGTCTTCCGGCTCTGAGGCTGCGACTGCCTCGACTTTGCTTGCCCGTCTAACGGTGGCTCTCGCGCCGCCCCAGACGTTGACGACGATCGCGTCGGTCAACTGCCCGCGCTCCGCGAGCACCTGGTCGAGAGCGACGATTGCTCGATACAAGTCCCATCCAGCAGCCCTCGCCTGCTCGGGGGTGAGAGTCGCCATCGGCATCGGCTGGAATCCGCCGTTGCTGACCCGCGAGGGCATCCGGATCGGCGGACGGTCGCCCATGCGAATGTCCGACTCTTCTCGGCGGGCCTCTTCCTCGATGTAGGCGAAGGTGCTGATGTAGCTCATCGGGCGTTGGCCTCCGCTTCGACCTCTTGCCCGTCAAAGTGCTCGGTGCCGCTGTCTTGAGCGTTCAACAAGATGTCCAGCTTCCCGTGGATGAGATCGCACAGGCTCTTGTGCTCGTCACGGGTGAAGGTGCCGTCGCCCAGCCGCTCGTCTGCCGTGCTGCGGAGCTTCTCCAGCCGCTCGACCGTGGTGGCCTTGCTGACGAGGATGCGAGCCTTGCCCAGCGGCGTTTCCGTCGCGAGCGTGTCGTTGAACTTGGGGCGAACGACGACGGGCTCGGGCTGCGGCTTGACGAACTGGGCGTAAGCCCCGCCCGCTGGGGCGGGCTCTGGCGTCGTGTCCGAAATCTCGTCTGGGTCGTAGATGCCAACCGATCCTTCCCAGCCGAGGCTCTTAAGCCCCGCCGTGATCGCCCGGCTGCGAAGCATCGCCTTCGGGTGCTTGGCGTAGTTGTCATTCGACGCCAGTCCAGCCCGCTTCGCGTCCTCCATCGTGAACGTCTCGACGTGCTCGTCGCCGTTGGGGTGCCGCAGCCAGACGACTGCCTTGCCCTCAGACAGTTCCTTGAACTGAGCCCGTCCGCCGCACGACTTGAACCGCGCCAACTGCGAGTCGGCCCGCTCCGTCACGGTGCCTTTGATGACCTGGAGCTTTCGGCAGGCAGCCATCGTCCCCATGCCGAGCTCGCGGCCCATCAAGACAATCGCAGCGAACGAGACGCCGTCTTTGATGTGGCTCGGCAAAAAGCCGGTGCGCCGCAGGGCATCGCCCATGCTGACGAGAGAGTCGAACGATGGTTCTTCGTGCGAGGCGAGAGCCAACCCTCTCGCTGGCGCCGTGTTTGTGCTGATTTCCGTGCTCATTGTTTCCCTTTCTGGAAATGGAACCCTCAGTTGTGAAACCCGTTGCCACCGACGGCGCGTAGCAGTTCTTGCTGCGGCGTCTTGGGCTGCGTTGCTATCTCCTCGACCGCCTTTGCGGTTGCTTCAGTCGCCCGTGCGATGCTCTCAAGCACGTCGTAGATGTCGCCCAGATAAGCGCAGCACTTGGTGAGCGAAAGCCTGATGTCAGCGGCCTGATAAGCAATTGAGTCGCTTTCGCACTTGCTCTCGTCTGCTTCCGAAGAAGATTGATCGCTAGCAGGGACTTGGACCTTGGGTTTGCGCAGTCCCTCAAGTTGCTCGATGTATCTCAGGGCATCAGCCTCGTTCACCCACACCTTCCCAGTACGCGCCTCAGAGACTGTTCGCATCAGCTTGACGGCGCGCACCCTTCCAGTGCTGTGAGCGTCCGAAAGACGCTTATGGTTGACCCCGTCGTCTGCCCAGTTGGCAAGCGGCACATAGCCTGCCGGAACGTCCGATTCATCGGTAATCACCTTGGCTGACTCAGCCATCTGTCGATGTCCTTTCGTGTTTGCGTCCTGAAAACAGCCGCTTCGTCGTCCTGAGTCTGCGGCAGATCAACCTCCTGCGCCCGGATCCTCCGGGGGTTTCCTAGAACGGAAGAAGATTCCCCACGGGCCACGGTCGGGGGTCGACTTCGACGATGTCGGTGTCGGTCTCGACGAGGAGCTTTCCGTTGTGGTGGTCGATCACTCGACCGGAATCGAATGAAGATTCGCCCCACTTCGCGAGGCGGAAGGTGACGTGGTCGCCTTTGGCGAAGTTGTCGCCGTAGGTCTCTTGCATTCCTGCGGCGGCGGCGGCGTATTCCCGGCTGTGTGCATCCATTTCAGAATCCTTTCTGTGCCAAGTTCGGTAGTTGTGTACCAAAGTCGGTAGTTCCGTCAACGGCAAATTCCGCTGGCGACCGACACGAGCAACTCGATTGCGTCATGCACTCCCCGGAGAGCGGGCGAGTAAGTTCCCAAGTCCTGACCGATACGAATCAGAACCAAGGCGTGCAGGGCGTCGGTCCAAGTGATGCGTTTCACAATGACTCCTTTCATGTGAGGGATACTACCAAGTTCGGTAGTTCCGTCAAGAAGAATTCAGAAAAAAATCTTTTGGGTCGTTTCCCCCGTGCTAGGCGCTCTTTCGGCGGCGCTTCGAGGCAGGCTTCGTGGGCTTGTCCTTGGCCGCGTTCGAGCGGCTGGACAAATTCTTTCGCAGAGCGACGGCCTCGGCACGGTCAACCATCCACGTCCATTCGTTGACCTGGAAGCCGCCGAGCTTGCCCTCGCGGAGCAGATGGCGAATCCAGCCGTCTGTGCAGCCGGCGAGATCGCACGCTTCGGATACAGAAACCCACTTGTTGTCTGGGGATGCCACGGTGCTCATGCCTCCATACTACCGAGTGCGGTAGAACCGTCAAACGCCCGTAGAGGCGCTTGCCTTTTGGCGGCGGCATCCGTAGCGTTGAAGTACGGATGCCGCTTGACCAATGGAGCGGAGTCCACTTGACCCCTTTCGCGGCTGAAACCGGACTTTCAACAACCTAGCTGACACGGATGCCCCGCGCCGAATCGTGGGCTAGATACAGGAGGCGGAAAGCCCCCAACACGGAGTACCACCAAATGATGTTGTCGGACCTTTTTTCGCAGGAATACGCCCCATTACGCCGCCTCGGCCAGAAGTCGATCAACTGCTACAACGTCAGCCTGAGGCACTTCGATAGACACCTGGGCGAACCGGCAAGGCTGGACCACCTAACGGATTTAACGGTCGCCCGGTTCCTTGCTGCCCGTGAGCGGGAAACCTGCCGGGCCACGGCCGCCCGCGACCGCGTGCAGCTGCTGGCCCTCTGGCGGTACGCGGCCCGTAAGCGGATGAAGGCCAGCAATGGCACCATGCTCGACTTCCCCGAGGTGCCGATCATGCGTGCCCCGGCCCGCGTGCCCGTGGCCTACACGTCGGACGACGTGGCCCTGCTGATCCGCGAGGCCAGGAGGTTCACCGGCACGATTGCAGGCATCCCCGAGGGCGATTGGTGGTCGAGCCTGCTTCTTTGCCTGTGGGAGTCGGGCGAGCGTATCAATGCCGTGATGCACACCAAATGGCGGGAAGTCGATACGGCAGGCCGCCGCATCACGTTTCGGGCGGAAACGCGGAAAAACCAGACCCGCGACCTAGACCGCCAGATTTCGCCCACGCTGGCCTCTTGGCTGTCGGGGCGCATCCAGAGCCCAAACGCCCTCGTTTGGCCGTGGGACCGCAACCCGTGCCTCCTGTGGAAGCGTATGCAGGGAATAGCCAGCCGCGCCCGTGTCCAGTATCGTGGCTTCCACGGCATCCGTCGTGCCGCCGTGAGTTATGCGGAGGCCGCTTGCCCAGGAGCGGGACAGAAATTGGCGGATCATTCCAGCCCGGCAATCACGCAGAAGAGCTATCTCGATCCCCGGATCGTGCCACAAGGGCCGTCCGCACCGGATCTGCTGCCGGCACTGGATTTGACGCCGCCGACGTAAAGCCTCCTCCGCGTTGGTCTATGACCTGGGCGGCATAACCAGAATGACGGCGGCGAGGCGGCCGGGAAAGGAATAAGACGACCGCCTCGCGACGCGCCGTCAGGCGTGTTTAGCATCCTGGTCAACGAATATGGACTGCCCGCGCCTCGCCCTGGCTTCCATCTCGGCGACCTTCGCCTTGGTGCCGGGGAGCGCGGCCGTCTTCGGGGCTGCGTCCATTGCCGCCTGAACCTCGGCGACGATAGCGTCAGCCTCGTCTCGAATCAGCATGGAGGCGTCGTGGATAAGCGTCTGGTCGCAGCGGGCGGCGCGGGCAGCGTAGGTCTCGCCCTCTAGGGACTGCCCGCCTGCCGTCTCAGGATGAGCGAAGAGACGGACGGTATATCTCGCGTGTGCGTGGATTCGCGTCAGCCGGGTCAGCCAGTCGCGGACCTTCACCGGGACCGATCTTCGGATTGGCTGCTTTCCGGCGGGAAGTTTTTTTGGCTTTGCGTTTGGGCATGGGGCGGCCTTGGGTTTGTCCTGCCCGAAAAATGTCCGCTGAACGTCAGACATGATGGCGGGCGATTTTCGCTTAGGCGTCAAGCGGCGCGGGGATTGTGACGCACGATGGCGAGCACGGCCCGGATCCCGATGCGGGCCTCGGGGCAACTAAACCAGAGGTTCGCAAACTCAACGACGCAGGCTCGGAGCACTAGGTCGAGGGCCGCCTTGTGCGAGGGCTTGCAGCCCCACCGGGCTTCAATGTTCTCCCGCACCTTCGCGGTCGTGACGGCGATCGCGTCGAGCACGTCGTCGGCGGCTCGCGCGCAGGAGAGTTTGCCCGCGATCTCTGCCATCGTCCGCTCCGGCCAGCAGCGGCAGATTTCGGTGACGATTACGTCGCAGGTGTGCTCAAGCTCGGCGGCGCGTGGGCCGATCTGCTCGCGCACGGCGTCGCATAATTCACGAAGCGTCAGCGTATCGAGAGCGTCGCCCACCGCACCTCCAGCATCAAGGCATGGCCGGTGAACCAGACGCGGGCGACGCTCCCGGCACGCGGCACTTTCCGTCTGGGCAGCCGGGCTTTTTCTTGCACCGCTCACAAGTGCAGGTGCATCGCTGCTCTACACGGCCGTCAGGCTTCCAGACGCCGTTGACGCACGTCCGGCCGCAGACGCACTCGGCGGGCGTCGGCGCGGGGGCGGCATCCCCGGCGACCATGCTGGCCCGTGCAGCGGCGACCGCAGCGGCAGCCCTCGGGTGTTCGAGGCTTGCCGACACGGGGTCAGCCGACAGGGCGGCGAGCGTCGCCAGGATCCATTCCCACATGGCTAGAAACTCCTGGCGTGGTCGATCACGGGATGCCCGTCCTCGCCGACCTGGTGCTGCACGAGGCGAGATTCCTTCGGCGGCTGCTCCGCGATGAGGGCGATCCAGAGAAGATTTTTCGCCGCCTTGGCGATCCACCGGAGCACGGGGCGGTCATTCGCGGGCGTCGGGTTGACCGGCGACGAGGGCGACGACGAGAGCCACCATCCGGCAGACATGCAGACGAGGCAGACAATGGCGAGTTGCTTGTTGGTGAGTTGGATCATGGGGCGAGTTGGTAATCGAGGAATGGGTTGGGCTTGCGAGTGAGCGTGTTGACGGCGGGCATGAGCCAGTTGCCGTGATGGAGGTCGCGCCAGCCGAAACCGGCGACAGAGCCCACGGCGAAACTATCGAGCCCGGCAAGCATCCGGTCGACCGTCTGGCGATCGACCCAGAAACTCCCTTCGGGCATATCGGCGGGCCACTTCGGGCCGCTGATCCAACTGGGGCCCCATGAGTTTTGACACAACAGCCCGTCGCGGGGCGAGCCGTTCTTCGCGTAGCGCACCGAGTGGAAGCACATCGCATGAGCCCATTGCCCACGCGCGGCGGCGAACGCATCCGGTCCTCTGACATTCTCGAAGCCGACCATCGAACAGACGGCGACCGGGAACCCCGCCTCGATAGCGGCCGCCGCCTCGTCGAAGTTGCGGACGAGGGCGACATGTTTCGTCGGATGCTTCTTTGCGACCGCGTCGAGCTTGCCCTTGTCGCCTTGGCCGCCGTTGCCCCAGTTGCCCCACTGCTTCGCCCGGTCGGCGGAATAGTCCGTCAGGTCGACGCCGTCGTAGGGCTGGCGATAGATGACGCCCCAGTCGCGAAACCAGCGGGCAGCCGCGCCGCCGTAGGAGCCATCGCTCCACCCGCCCCCGCCCTCGGGCTTGTTGCGGGCCTCGACGCGCGAGCCGCCGTAACAACTTTCGGAACTGACGCGGAGCGGAGGATCGGCGAGTCGCCCCGTTTCCCAGTCGACGCATTGAGCGATCCAGACGGCGTGCTCGCCCCAGGCCCACGACACGCAGTCACCGATCCCCTGCCGGCCGCAAACCCAAGGCTTGCCGTAGCGGGATGCGTGAGCCTTGTAGGCAGAGCGATAGAGGAACGTGTCGACGCCCTTCGCCTTGGCGATCGTGTCGGCCCCGGCGTCACGAAAGAGCGGCTGGTCGAGCTCGGCCAGAAACTCCTTCACGCCCTCGGGGTTGGGGGCGTATCCAAACTGCGATCCTGACGGCGTGTGCCGCTGCGATACGGCGAGGTAGACGGCGATGAATAGCAACGCCGCCGCGCCGACAAACTGCCAGGCTCGAATCTCGTCAACGGGTCGCTTCACCGGCAGCCCTTCCGATCTCGCGATACGCTGCCGCCCACGCCTCACGCTGCGACTTGCTCACCGGGCCACCGCTCTTGCCGACTGCCCCGTCGAGAAACGCCTCGATGGATTCCCTGACCTTTGGCTGCCGCTCGCCGATGCTTTCGCCACGGCAACGCAGGATCCTCGCCCGCGTGCGAAGTTCGTCGTATTGCGTGCCGGTCTTGAAGAACGGCTCGCCCTGGGCGGCGTCGTGCTCGATCTCAATGGCGAGCTCGTCGGCAAAGGCTGCGAGGGTCGCGGCGTCGGCCGCAGCGGTCGGGCCGATGAACTTGCCACGCAAGACGAGAGCGCCGCCGGGGGCCGGTGCCGGGGCGGGCCTGCTCTCTAACGCCCACGCAAGAAGGCAGCCGAGCAAAAGGGCCGAGGCGAGCGTGTAGCGGGCGCGGTCTGTCATGGCTTGTCGCTCCCGGCGACCAGGGCGAGCGTCAGCGTGTCGATCGCCTTCTTCTCCGCTTCCGCCAGGCTCTCCGTCTGGAGCAGACGCAGGCGGACGTGGGCGAGGTCAGCGATTGCCGACTGGTAGGTCGGGGCGAGGTGCGGCGGGGGTGCCGGCTCTGGGCCGAGCGAAGGGGCAGCCCGGCGGGCGAGCATCGGGCCGACGAGGAGAGCGGCAGCGCCGCCCAACAGGAGGACGTAGATCATGCGTCGTGGGCTTTCCTCACAAGGGGCAACAGAGATTCAATGGCACCGGACGCGACCAAAAGCAGCAGTTGGCGGGCGGCCGGTTTCATGATGATCCAGACGGGCCACGCGAGCGCGGGGATCGCCTTGTCCGCGAGCGTGTCGAACAACAGGCCCACGGCGTTGAGAACGAACTGCTTTCGCTCGGCCCCGTCGACCGGGATCGCGTCGGCCGCTTCAATCGCCACCCGCATGAGGGCGACGGCGAGCTCGCCAAACTCCGCAAGCGTGATCCCGCCAGCGGCTTTGACCTTCGCGATGCTGACAAACGCCCGCACCTTCTCGGCGAGCGAGACGAGGTCGTAGGCGGCTTGCAGCGGAGCGGATGAGATCATTTCACGAGCCCCATGAGGATTGCCCGGCGGGCGGAATCGAGAGAGCAGCCGAGGCGGAACGCGACCAGTTGCACATGCGAAGCGGTCAGCGGCGCGGGCCGCTTGCTCGTCACCTTGCCCCAATACTCCTGGCTCTTCGTGTAGTTCTTGGCGAGCGACACGACCTCACCGGCAGCCGCGATGGGTTCGCGCCCGTCAGGTCCGCCTCGACGCCAGTGAGCCGCAGCGATCACGTCAGCCTCCGACCCTTCAAGGTGGCCGAAAACCTGGCGTGACCGTAGGGGCTATGGCAGCGTTTCGCACTCGGCAAGACAGGCGGCGTAGCCAGCCAGGTCGATCGGCGTGTCGGTCGTTTTGCTCGGCCCCATGTGCCTAGCAACCTTGTCGAGCGTCATGACAACTGCCCAGTCGGCGGGGGTCAGCGGGCGTTTCAGCACGTCGGCGAATGCGGCGTTGATCATGCCCACCGTGCGGGCGAAATGGTGGAGCGGCCCGCCGTACTTCGGGCGGCGGTCGCGGATCACGTCGATCGCGTCTCTCAGCAACCGCTCAGCGGGCGTCTCGTCATCCTGCGGCGCGAGCAGCCCGTCCCCCGTATGACGTATGTCAACCGGCTCGCGTTCCTTCTCGCCCTTCAGTTCCCGCTCCCCTTGGAGGATCCAGTCCACCGGGATCGACGGCACGTCGGCGTCAGCGATCTCGGTCGGCGACTCCTGCTCGGTCGTGTCGAAGCACCGGGCCGCTGCCTCCTGGGCAGGCTTGCAACCGGCCAAAGAAGCGGCCATCGGGGAATAGCCACGCCGCTTCGGGTCGTCCTCTGGCGTCGCGTCCATGCGAGCGGCGACGGCTTCGCGAAGGGCTTTGTTGTCGGCTTCCAACTGGTCAAACGCTGCGGTCATGGTTGCCCTTTCCTTGATGAGTCTGA
>Ga0164292_10001732_pt1 | contig 17736 bp, 16 predicted proteins | sample GEODES117metaG_FD_111486 | JGI IMG/M metagenome (GOLD analysis project Ga0164292, IMG submission 111486) | Eutrophic lake water microbial communities from Lake Mendota, Wisconsin, USA - GEODES117 metaG | ecosystem: Environmental > Aquatic > Freshwater > Lake | place: USA: Lake Mendota...
ACCCCCCGGAAAAGGCAACCACATCGAACTGACTCAAGTCAATCGTCGCCCACTCCTCAGCCTTCACTCGAATAACCACCGCCTCAGGGATCGACTTGATGCGCCCACTCACATTCTCAATCCCGTCATTCGGCGCCCCTTTGCCATCAAAGATGGCCACCTTCAGCGGCTTCGTCTTCTCCGGCGGCGCGATGATCGTCTTCATGCCATTCACATCCGGCGGAATGACAAATGGCGCCGGGGCTTTCGCCTTCGACTTGGGAACTTCAGCTTCAGCAGCGGAAGTCAGATTCCCGCTGATCGGGATCACAACAATCAAGATGAAGGACAGAAGCAGCTGATTCATAAGGCAAACGGGTTGAACAAATCGCAACAATGTCATGGCTTTCACCATCAGTCGCCTCACCAAAATGAAGGAGCCAACAAGGGAAAGACTTCAACTGTCGTCATGTCCCTCATTTAAACACTCTGTCGCCATCGTTTCTAGCACTCTCCTCACACTGAGTCGAACATCTGGCGTCCTGGATGCGTTCAGACCTCCTGGCCACGGAGTATCAACTCCCATTAAAAACCCTCCCCCCTCTCACTCAGATCAATAGCGCCTTCAGCATTAAGTCCAACATCAATAAAAACGCATCGCATGCGACAATAAGCCACGCATGCGCGGATTCCATCGGCGCAGCCCCGCTTCCGCCGCTCCGAAGAAACGACTCGCCTGATCAAACTCCGCCAACTCCCCATTGGCAAACGCCTCCCCCGCGCCAGAGTTCCTTGCCATGAACCTCACAAACCAAACTGCCGTCGTTACCGGTGCCGCTCAAGGCATCGGCCTCGCCACCGCCGCCTCCCTCCTCCATGCAGGCATGAATGTTGTCCTGGCCGATGTCAATGAACCCGCCCTACAGCGCGCGCGCCAGTCTCTCGGCACCGACCGCATCCTTACCTTGGCCTGCGACGTCACCCGATCCGCTTCCATCGCGGATCTCGTACGCGCTACCGAAGAACTCTTCAGCCCCATCGCCGTCTGGATCAACAACGCCGGACTCGCCCGACATCGCTGGATTCCCGATTACACCGAGGAGGAAATCGACCTCATGCTGGACGTCAATTTGAAAGGCACCATCCTCGGTTCACAAGCCGCCTTGCGCTGCATGATCCCGCGCAAATCCGGTCACATCATCAACATCATCTCCACCGCCAGCCTCCGCGGCATCCCCAGTGAGTCCGTCTATTGCGCCGCCAAGTGGGGCGTCCGAGGCTTCACTCAAGCTCTGGCTGAAGAGGCCGCTCCCCACCGCATTCGTGTCACCGCCCTCCTCCCCGGCGGCGTCGATACCGCCTTTTGGGACGGCGCCTCGGACCGGACCGCACCCAAACAACTTTTCCTCAAACCGTCCCACATCGCCGACGGCGTTCTCAGTTGCCTCCAAATGGACGACTTCTGCGTCCCTCGCGAACTCATTCTCCGTTCCCTCGAAGACTCCGACTTTTCCGTCAGTCCCTGATTGCATTCCATCCTCATTTCCCAGCATCATGAAATTCCCCACCCTCGAATTCTCTAACTCAGATTTCACGCCTCCGGGGATCCATCTCATCACTGTCAAGTCACCCGCAATCCATGGCCGGGCTGATATCAGTGTCTTCATCCCTCAAATCGCTTCGACCTCCCCTCTTCCTCTCGTCACCCTTCTTCATGGAGTTTACGGAAGCCATTGGGCCTGGCTCTTCAAAGCCGGAGCTCATCAGGTTCTCCTCCGTTTGATCGAAGAGGAAGGCCTTCCACCCATGGCTCTCGCCATGCCCTCGGATGGACTCCTCGGTGACGGTTCAGGTTACCTGCGCCACACCCATGCCGACTATCGCACATGGGTTGTTAAGGAGGTGCCCGCAGCGGTTTCACAACTCGAACCCCGCATCATGGGTTCGCCCCGTTTCCTCTGCGGCCTCTCCATGGGAGGCTACGGCGCACTGCGTCTCGGTGCCCTCTTCGCTGACCACTTTTCCGCCCTGTCTGCTCACAGCAGCGTGACCAACGCCTCGGATTTGAACTCGTTTCTCCTCAAAGATTCCAAGCCCTTTTCCCTTGATGACCACGATCCCCTCGACGTCGCTGCCTGCCTCAAGGCCAATGCCGCTCATCTGCCTCCACTTCGATTCGATTGCGGCGTGGAAGATCCGCTCATTGATTCGAACCGACGTCTCCACTACGATCTTGAGACAGCAGGAATTCCTCACGTCTACCGGGAGTTTCCAGGCGGCCACACCTGGGACTATTGGAGCGAACATTTAGCCGACAGTCTCAGATTTTTCGCCGCCACCCTTGCCAAACCCGTTTTGTGAATGTCCATCGCCTCCTGAATTGAACATTCCAACTCGCCAACTGACCAAACCATACCAACACCATGAGCCGAGATTCCTTCCACGAAAGCGTCAACCATTACTTCAACCGCGCAGCCTCCTTTTCGACCCTCGACGAAGGCCTCATCAATCAGGTTCGCTGCTGCAACTCAGCCTATCGAATGCGCTTCCCAGTCAAGCGCGACGACGGCACCATCACTGTCATCGAAGCCTATCGCGCCGAGCATAGCCACCACCGCCTCCCCACTAAGGGCGGCATCCGCTTCAGCCCGGACGTCACCATGGACGAAACCATCGCCCTAGCCGCTCTCATGACCTACAAATGCGCGGTCGTTGGCGTCCCCTTTGGCGGTGCCAAGGGCGGCGTCCGCATCGACTCAAACACCATCTCCGACGGCTTCCGCGAGCGCGTCACCCGCCGCTACACCGCCGAACTCATTCGCAAAAACTTCATCGGCCCTGACATCGACGTCCCCGCGCCCGACTACGGCACCGGCGAACGCGAGATGGGCTGGATCGCCGACACCTACAAAAACCTCAAGCTCAACTCCGGCGACGCCTACGCCTGCGTAACTGGCAAACCCTTAGCCATGCATGGCATCCCCGGCCGCAAGCAAGCCACTGGACTCGGAGTCTTCTACGGCATTCGCAGTTGCATGGAGATTGCTGAAGACATGCAGGCACTTGGCCTGACCACAGGCATCGCCGGAAAACGTGTGATCGTTCAGGGCCTCGGCAATGTCGGTTACCATGCCGCACTCTTCATGCAGCGCGATGGCGGAGCGATCATCACAGGTATCGCCGAACGCGAAGGCGGCATCTTTAACCCCAACGGCTTGGACGTGGATGAAGTTTTCAAATTCCGCAATGCCAACAAATCCATTCTCGGGTTTCCAGGCGCAGAAAGCATTGCCAATGGGCAGGAACTCCTCGAACGCGAATGCGACATTTTGATTCCTTCAGCCCTGGAGAATCAAATCACCGCCGAAAATGCCCCGCGCATCAAAGCCAAGATCGTCGCCGAAGCCGCCAACGGCCCAGTCGATTTTGAAGGTGAAGCCATCCTTCATCAACGTGGCATCCTCATGATCCCCGACCTCTTTCTCAACGCTGGAGGCGTCACCGTATCCTACTTCGAGTGGCTCAAAAACCGCGCCGGAGTCAGCTTCGACCGCATGATCTCCCGCCATGAAGAACTCGTGAAACGCGAAATGGTCACCGCAATGGAGGAAATGACCGGAGTGAAGCTATCAGAAGAAGCTTCCCGTCGCCTCATCCACGGCCCGAGCGAGGAAGAACTCGTCATCGCAGCCCTGGAGCAAAGCATGATGCGAGCCTACGCCAATATCCACCGCGCCTGGAAGGAACGAAACCTGCCAGACTTACGCACCGCCGCTTTCCTACTTGCGCTAGAGCGGGTCGCAGAGAGCTACAAACACCACGGCATCTTCCCCTAAGTGCACCCTGCTCAGAGCCCCAAATCCCCCTCCGCCAAAACGCATCGCTTCGGCAACAACCGCAGCGGCTCAGGGGCTCTGTGAAAATGGTTCAAGGTAACTGGCGACCGCAAAAGACCTTTCACACCTTCCCACACCTCATCGTCCACCATCGACGTAAGCCTCAGAAAAAAGGGACTCCTTCCGTTTGCCTCACAAACACCTACTTTCGCCGGCGATTCAGCGACCGCAGCCAAAAGGCCCCTCAACTCACCATACCCAGACTCCGTGGTAAACCAGTCCACAACGGACCAAGCTCTCAACACACCCCAAACCGGAGCTGGCGCTAACATCAAAAAGGAAGTCAACCTTCCCTCCGAATCAATCACTCCCGCAAATCGGTGCTCACGCGCTGGCGACTGCCGATACCATCTCAGATAATCTGGCGTGATCCACTTCTCAATACCTCGACCACTTTGACAGGACACCGCCACCGAACGCACATCGTCCACCTCTGACGTGATTCGCCGCCCCTCACGAAGCGGCGCAGACTCTCCAATCAAATATCGCGCCCATCGCCCGCATGGCAAAAATTGCCGGATCGCCGCGCCACTCAAAACCCAACCACGACGCACCAACCGATCTCGAAAATCTCGCCTTCCCGTTGTGCTCACGATGAGTGTCTTTCCCTCAAACTCTTGCAACTTTCGTCCCAACATCATCGACGCCTCTCTAAATTGAGGCTCCACCACCCAGGTCGTCGGCACCACCGCAGGCGACGGCTTTCCATCGACCGCGTAACACAAGGGGATCAACCCCAAAAAGCCGACGATCTCACCAGATTCACGCGCCTTTAGCACCCAGCCCTTCTCGTGGCACAAGTCGCCAGCCGGATTCAAATCCCACCACTGCTCAAATCGCCGACACCAATCCACAGAGTCACCTGCCGAACCAAAGGCTCGCCCCAAAAAGTTCGCCAGAAGGGTCCGCCCCTCAGCGCTATCTTCATAAGACTGTACCAAACAAGTGTTCACTCGCCTAACGTAATTCAATCCCCTCTCCAATCGAGCCGAATCTCCGCTCGGTTTCGCACTGCCAGAAAATAGCGCCCCATTCCGCCTCACATTTTACAATTCTCTGACAACTCACCGTTCAAACCAAAGTTCCTGATGCAGGACAGCGTAAAGATGGTACCTCTGTACTCGCCCAAGCACACCCATGGCCACCGTCTCACAGCTTCCCGAGTGGAAAACCAGCCAAGGTTCCACCTTTCGCTCCCGCGAAGACTGGAGCCTCAAATGGTGGATCATGTTTGCGCTCATCCTGTCAGTGGTCTTTCACGGCATCCTGATGGTCGGTTTCGAGACCCTCAGCAGCAACATCGCCCCTCCTCAAGAACCCGTCAGACGCGTCCCCGAACGCATCCAAATCAGCCCCGACCTCATCAAGCCCCAACCTCCCATCACCGAGATCCCAGAGATCATCGCCGATGGCCAGAAACCCGAATTGGATCGCTTCAAACCCGAACTCGACCAATTCGACAAGGCCCAAATGTTGCCGGACAACCAGGAAATCGACCTCACTCCAAACGTCCAGGAAATCACCAACATTGTTCGCGCCACCGCACCATCAGAAGAGGGCAACGCCAAACCTCTGGCCTCAAAAATGGCCGATCTTCTCGGCCCTCAGTCAATGAAGGTCACAACCGACCTCGCTCAAGAAATGGCCGCCGTCCGCAAGGATCTCCTCAGCGCCCCGGTTTCTGAAAAGCAGATGCTGCTCGACGCCTCAACCTTGGAATCCACCGACAAAGGCAACGCTCTCGACATGAAACTGATCGATGAGATGAAAACGCTGGGAAAGGGCGGAGCTGATTCTGGAGAACGAGTCAAGGGCTTCAGCAATCTCGACGACCTCCTTGGCCAGGGCGGCGGCCAACTCGGCGGCAGCACCGCTCCGATTCTGATGCCTACCGATCTCCTCTTCGAATACGGCAGTGCCGACCTCGCGGAGGGTGCGCGACTGAGCCTCATGAAACTCGGGTTCCTCATCCAAAAGAACCCCAACTCCCTCTTCATCGTCGAAGGCCACACCGATAGCTTCGGCTCAGACGACTACAACCTTCAACTCAGCCAGGCTCGCGCACTCGCCGTTGTCAATTGGTTGCGCGAATCCCTCAAGCTCGGCACCGACCGCATCCAAGCTCAAGGCAAAGGCGAAAGCACTCTCATCGCCCCTTCGAATGGCACCGTCGAAGAACAGTCTCTCAATCGCAGGGTCGAAATCAAGGTGCGCCCCAAGAAGTAGTCATCCTACACGCACAATCGTCTGGCTAAACCCGCGAAACTTGCCATCATCAAAGCCGGTCAAACGACCCGCATGGAATCTGAAACCGCTACACCTTCTTCCCCGCCCCCGCACCCTGCGACGTTTCCAGTCCGCGTCGCGATTCGATGGCTAGGCGTCATTCTCCTGCTTGCCCTTTATGCGTGGGTCCATTTGACTCTCGCCCGCCAACTCATCAGCCAGACCAACCACACGGACTCCGATATCCTCAGCGCGGACCAAAAACACAATCTCAAACTCACCCTCGAAACTCTCCCCGACCTGACCCCAGACTTCTCGAAAGGCGTCTCCGAACCCCTCAAAATGGCGCTCCCACACCGAACCGATGGTGTCGTCAATCCTCTCTGGCCATGGGTCGCAGCATGGCAGGCAGATCCTCAACATCAACCCTCCGGCGATCAAGAAGTCACCCCCCAAGATCGTGAACTCTTTAATCGAGGTCGTTGGTTCAACGTCGGCCTCACTCTCGGTTTCCTCCTCTTGCTTGGCCTTGGTTTGTCCAGAGTGTGGAGCCTTGGGGCCACCGCAAACGCACTCCTTCTCATGGGCATTGGCGCATTCCTCCCACGCGCCGTCTACTACCAACCCGAACCCCTCTACTTCGTCTTCTTTACCCTCACTTGGATCGCCTGTCTCTTCGCTCTGCTGCGCAATTCCCTCTGGATCTATGCCCTCATTGGCCTCTTCTCCGGCATCGCCTACCTCGCCAAAGGCTCCGTCCACCCTCTCCTGATCGTCTTCATCGGCGTCAGCACCACCCGCTGGCTTTGGGGCTGGATTCTCGCTCACTGGCCCGGCAAAGCAGGCACCAGCCTCTGGATTTACCGCAACCACTTCTTCGGCATCGCCCTCCTTCTCTTCGTTCATCTCATGGCCGCAGGCCCACGCCTCGCCTACTCCCAAGAACGATTTGGCGACCCCTTTCACAGTTACCCCGGCTACTGGATGTGGTTCGACAACTTCGAAGAATGTTTCTCCTGGATGAATCAACACGGTTCACGCTCCGCCCTCGAAGCCCTGCCCAAATCCGAACGCCCTTCCTTCGCCAAATACTCGGCAACCCACTCCTCTGACCAAATGCTCGCCCGCTTGAAAGACGGCGTCATCGTCAAACTCACCGACTTGCTTGCACCCGGCTCAACCAAACAGTCCGTCAAAAACCCAAAACCCTGGAAAGGAATCTTTGAACAACGAGGCTGGTATCTCGGGGCCGTTCTTCTCATCTGCATCGGCGTTGGCATCTCAAGCGTCAGCCTCGGCAAAAAACTTCCCGGCCGCGCCCGGCTCCACCCCGAGTCCGCCACGGTCTTCCTCTTCGTCCTCGGCTCCTTCTGCGCCTACACGCTCGCCTACGGTTGGTACACCCCCATCGGTCGTGGGGACCGCTTCATGCTCTCGCTCTACGCGCCCCTCGTCCTCAGCTTCTTCTGGGCCTCCGAAAGCATGCTTCGCCGCGCCCGCCGCCGCAAAGCCCCCCGTGCCCTTTTCATCGCCTACCACACCGCCCAGTGGCTCCTCTTCGGCGCCCTCACCTGGCGCCTTGTCGAAGTCTGGCAATACCCACTGTTCCGGAACTGACACCCTCCCAAACGGTCGGGTGTCAGCCAAAATCAAACAACTTCCGGCACCTCAAACCCGGCTCGATACTCCCGCTTCAACAACGCCAGCGCCTCAGCCGTCGCCGTGTCTCCCACGAACGTCTCCTTCTCCGCGTCGATCTCCAGCATCGCCCCCATCTTGATGTCCAGCTTCCCGGCATCCAATTCGTTGTTCTTCAAATGCTGATGGAAGTCCGCGATCACATCATTCCAAGGTTGGAAATCCTTCACCGCCGCCTCGGCCTGCTCCCGATTGTAACTCTGACCCAACCTCCATGAGATATTGCCCAAATGGCACCACGCGCTCGAATAGTGAATCTCTTCGATTTCTCCCTTCAGCGTCTCCTTCTTCCGGTTCCGCATCGCCTCAATGAAATTCTCCGCGTGGCTCTTCCCTCCATCACCAGAAAACGCCTGCACCTTCTTGCCCGCAGCGTCAAACGCCGTTCCACCCCCGCGCCCACCGGTGTAGTAGCCGCCTTCACACTCAATCACCAAAAACGACTTCGTCCGCCGCCGCATGTAAACATCATCCGCCTTCACCCCCTTCTTGAGGGGCAAGTTATGCACATCCATGATCACCGGCACATCGCCCGTATCAATATACGCAAAGTGCGTATTCGGCGTCTCCCCCGCATCATCCCATCCAAATCGACCCCCACCCGCAATCACCCGCTTCGGCAACTTCACCTTGTCCCGGAACACCACATTGCGCAGGTCATCCAAAATGTGCGGCCCCCAGTTCCCAAGCTCCCCGTTCCCCGTATTCCACACCCAATGCCAGTCATAGTGAAACTCTTCGCGATACATCGGCAAGTCCTGAGCTGGCCCCAGCCACAGGTTGTAATCCACCGTCTCCGGCGTCGCTAAAGGTGCCGCCAATTTCCCGATCGACTTCCGCTCCCCATACCGGTTGCACCGCACATACTTCATCTTGCCAATCGCTCCTCCATCCAGAAACGCCTTGATCTCCTCCTGCAAAGGATCACTCCGCTGCTGCGTCCCCCCCTGAACGATCCGGTCATACTTCCGCGCGGCCTCCACCAACTTGCGCCCTTCCCAAATGTTGTGCGACACCGGCTTCTCCACGTAAACATCCTTGCCCGCCTGCAACGCCCAAATCGACGCCAGCACGTGCCAGTGGTTCCCCGTCGAAACCACCACCGCATCGATCGTCTTATCCTCGATCACCTTCCTCAAATCCGTCGCCGTTGTCGCATTCGGATAAACCTTCTTCGCCCTCTCGATCACCTTGCTATCCACATCACAAAGCGCCGCCACCTCGACTCCCGGAATCTTAGCAAACCACGCTGCCGTCCCCATCCCTCGTCCCCCGAGTCCGATCATCCCCACCCGAATCGTCTCGTTCGCTCCCAAAACTCGGGAAGCAGACAAAGCAGTAGCAGCAAGCACAGACTGGCGAAGGAAGGCACGACGTGAATTCATAAGAATAAGATAAAGTTGGGCCGGAAGTCTAAACACCGACCCCACCCAGGGAAAGCCCAAATTCCAAGATTTCTCCCTGCCATTGACAAATCACCCCTCGGCGGTCACTTAGCCCCTGCCCATGTCCGCACACTCCATCGACATCCATCGCGTCGCCAAACTCGCCCGTCTCGAACTCTCCGACGACGAAGCCACCCACTACGCCGCTCAACTCCATCGTGTCCTCGACCACATGGACACCCTCGCCAAACTCGATCTCTCCGGCGTCGAACCCACCTCCCACGCCCTCCCCGTCTACGACGTCGTCCGCCCCGACGAAGCCCGCCCCGGCTTCTCCCAAGCCCAGGCCCTCAGCAACGCCCCCAAATCCGTCCTCGACCAGTTCCAAATCCCCAAAGTCATCGAGTAATCCCTCCTCTCACTGACCACTGGTTACTGATTACTTAATTCAGCTCCCCCTCACTCCGTGTCCCTCACCTCCCTCTCCCTCACCGAGCTCCGCCAAAAGCTCACCACCAAAGAAATCTCCGCCGCCGACCTCGTCCGGGACGTCGCCAGTGCCATCGAAGCCCGCAACCCGGTGCTTGGCGCCTACCTCACCTGGGATCTCGACGCCGCCCTCAAGGAAGCCGAAACCGCTGACGTCACTCAACCCCTCGGCGGCCTCCCCATCGCCATCAAAGACAACATCAACGTCGAAGGCCAACCCTGCACCTGCGGCTCCAAAATCCTCGCCGAAAACTACACCGCGCCCTACACCGCCACCGCCATTCAAAACCTCCGTCAAGCCGGCGCCATTCCCTTCGGCCGCCTCAACATGGACGAGTTCGCCATGGGCTCCTCCACCGAAAACTCCGCCCTCGGCGTCACCCGCAACCCCGCCGCGCTCGACCGCATCCCCGGCGGCTCCAGTGGCGGCAGCGCCTCCTCCGTCGCCGGCGGCATCGCCCTCGCTGCCCTCGGCTCCGATACCGGTGGCTCCATCCGCCAACCCGCCGCCCTCTGCGGCTGCGTCGGCATGAAACCCACCTACGGCCGCGTCTCCCGCTTCGGCCTCATCGCCTTCGCCTCCTCCCTCGATCAAATCGGCCCCATCACACGCTCCGTCGCCGACGCCGCACTCCTCACCAATCACCTCTGCGGATTCGACCCCCGCGACTCCACCTCCCTCAAGGAATCCGTGCCCGATTTCACCGCCGTCCTCGGTCGCGACATCAAAGGCCTCCGCATCGGCCTTCCCAAAGAATACTTCATCGACGGCCTCCACCCCGATGTCGAAGCCTCCGTGCGCAAAGGCATCGCGAAACTCGAAGCCCTCGGTGCGCACATCGAAGAAATCAGCCTCCCCCACACCGAGGCTGGCGTCGCCACATACTACGTCCTCGCCCCCGCCGAAGCCTCCGCTAACCTCGCCCGCTTCGACGGCGTCCGCTACGGCCACCGCTCCGCCTCCGCCAATGACCTCATGGAGCACTACCTCAAATCACGCTCCGAAGGCTTCGGCCCCGAAGTCAAACGCCGCATCCTCCTCGGCACCTACGTCCTCAGCTCCGGCTACTACGACGCCTACTACCTCCAGGCCCAAAAAGCCCGCACCCTCATCCGCGACGACTTCACCAAAGCCTTCGAAAAAGTCGACGTCATCGTCTCCCCCACCTCCCCCACCCCCGCCCACAAACTCGGAGAACTCATCGGCGACCCCCTCCAAGCCTACCTCGAAGACGTCTTCACCATCCCCGCCAACCTCGCAGGCCTCCCCGCCATCAGCGTCCCCTGCGGCACCATCGCCCACGAAGGTGCCAACCTCCCCGTCGGCCTCCAATTCATCACCAAAGCCCTCGACGAAGCCACCCTCTTCCAAGCCGCCCACGCCTTCGAAGTCGGCTGAGCCCTGCAGGCTCCGTTACTTCATAAACAAAGCAGGATCCAAACCGGACTGCCGTATGATGGACTTCAGCGTGCCTTTCTTCACCTCGTCATGCAGTGGCACGGGAACCGTGTGACTTTGGCCTTCGACATCGATCCGCTGCATCACAGCGTGGCTTCCTTTGGTTCTCACAAGTTCAAACCCAGCCGCACTCAAAATAGAACAAACTTGGCGACCAGAGAAGACGCCAAGTTTAGGCATACTCAACCTCCATGCTTCGGATCTTGACTCCAGGACGATAACGACGCTGAATCTCTTCCCGTTGAGCGGTTTCGAGCAAAAGATCAACCGCCTCCCTCAGATTGTCAGCAGCTTCATCCTCGGTATCACCTTGGCTGGCAACATCCAATTCAGGACACAGCGCAGTAAATCCGCCCTCCTCGTCAGGCTCGAGCAAAACAGTCAGTTTCATCAGTCATAGAGTATAACAGGCACCAGAGACTTGTCACCTCTACAGTTTGGGGCCCTCTCACCCCACAAAGTCCGTCCCCGCCGCCTCCGCCTCCACCGCCTCCACCTCCCGCAGCACACTCGCCGCGCGGTCCTTCACCTTCTTGACCGCATACTTGCCCAGCGGCACCCGCATCCCCGTGTGCCCCCGCTCCACCAAGTCCACGATCAACTTCGCCGCCCGCGCCGGATCACCCACCTGCTTGCCATCCATCCGTTCCAGCATCTGCCTGAAACGCCCCGACGAGCCCGCATAAGCCTCCAGCGATCGCTCCGCAATCTCCATGCACCGCCCGATGAACCCCGTCCGAAACGGCCCCGGTTCAATCAGCATCACCTTCACACCGAACGACGCCGCCTCTGCCTTCACCGCCTCACTCGCGAACTCCAGCGCCGCCTTCGCCGCGCCATAAATGCTGAACCCTGGGTAGTTCGAAATCGCCGCCGCCGCGCTGATATTGACAATATGCCCCCCAGCCTGCTCCCGCATCACCGGCAGCAGCGCCCGCATCAACCGCAGCGGCCCAAAGAAATTCGTCTCCACATTCCGCCGCACCTGATCCATCGAGCACTCCTCCAGCGCCCCGATCAAACCAAACCCCGCATTGTTCACCAACACATCCACCCGTCCAAACATCGCCACAGCCTCCGCAGCCTTCGCCTCCAAATCCACTTCCCCCACATCCATCTCCATCACCCGACAGCGCCCCTCAAACTCATCCTCCCACGCCTTCAAAGCCACCACATTCCGGCTCGTCACCACCACCCAATTCCCCCGCTCCAACGCCTCCCGCGCAATCGCATGCCCGAACCCGCTGCCGCATCCCGTAATCAACCAAACTTTGCCTTCAGAGTCATTCATCCCAACTCATACGACACAGCCCCACCTCAAGGCAGCACACCCCTCACATCCGCCACCAAAAAAACAGGGCATCCCCCTCACGGAGAATGCCCTGTCATCAAAACGCCTCGCGTTCTCAGCCCGCGTTGCGACCCACGCAATTCAAGTCCTCGAACGAAGCCACCAAACGCTTCGTGAAGGACGCCTCACCCGCCCCCAGCCACACCCGCGGGTCATAGTACTTCTTGTTCGGCGCATCCGGCCCCGTTGGATTGCCAATCTGCCCTTGCAAGTAATCGTGATTCTTTGCCTCATACGCACGCACCCCATCCCAGAACGCCCACTGCAAATCGGTGTCCAGATTCATCTTGATCGCCCCGTAACTCAGAGCCTCACGAATCTCCTCCCGAGTCGATCCCGACCCGCCATGGAACACAAAATTCACAGGCTTCGCTCCCGTGCCAAACTTCGCCTGAATGTGATCCTGCGACTGCTTCAGAATCGCCGGCTTCAGCTTCACATTCCCCGGCTTGTAAACGCCATGCACGTTGCCAAAAGCCGCCGCGATCGTGAAATTCGGGCTGATCTTGAGCAGCGTCTCATAAGCATACGCCACTTCATCCGGCTGAGTGTAAAGGCGGGACTCATCCACATCGGAATTATCCACCCCGTCTTCCTCACCACCCGTCACACCCAACTCAATCTCCAGCGTCATCCCCATCTTCGCCATCCGCTCCAAATACCTCGCACACGTGTCGATGTTCTCCTCCAAAGGCTCCTCCGACAGGTCCAGCATGTGCGAACTAAACAGCGGACTGCCCGTCTTCGCAAAATGCCCCTCGCTGGCGGCCAGCATGCCGTCCACCCAGGGCAGCAACTTCTTCGCGCAATGGTCCGTGTTCAGCACCACCGGCACCCCGTAAGCCTTCGCCGCCGCATCCACATAATGCGCCCCCGCGATCGCTCCCAAAATCGGACCCAGTTGATCTTCCTTGCTCACCGTCTTCCCAATGAAAAACTGCGCTCCCCCGTTCGAAAACTGAATCATCATCGGCGAGTTCACCTCGCGCCCGGCCGCCAAAGACGCATTCACCGAGTTCGTATTGATGCAATTGACCGCAGGCAGGGCAAACTCGTTCGCCTTCGCATAGTCGAGGACCTCTTTGACTTCATCGCCGAAAAGAACTCCGGCCCGGAATTTGGTGTTTTGACTCATAGTGTTTTTTTTGTTGTCCATTCAGTCGACCCCCTGCCCTACCACAATTTCAGGGTTTGACCATCAAGAATGTTCCCGTTGCAGGACCTCCCTGCCGAAGCCGCACAAAACAGACCAACCCTCGCTAAAACCACCCCCCGCATCTCCTCTTTCGCAACTATCCTCCCCTACCCGGGTTTCATTTCCCATCACCCCTCGGAATCCCATGAAGGCCCTCCCCTACCTCTGCTTCGCGCTCTTCGCCGCCTGCGCTTCCGCCCAAACCGAAAGCCCGCCCCCGCACGCCGCCATCGCCCCCGAACAACTCGCCTTCTTCGAAAAAAACATCCGCCCTGTCCTCGTCGAGCACTGCTACAAATGCCACGCCGCCGACGCCACCAAAGTCCGCGGCGGCCTGCTCCTCGACAACAAACAAAACACCCTCCTCGGCGGCGAGTCCGGCCATCCCGCCATCACCCCCGGCGACCCCTCCGCCAGCACCCTCTACACCGCCATGACCTGGGAAGACCCGGACATGGAAATGCCGCCCAAACAAAAACTCCCCGACGACGTCATCGCCAACTTCAAACGCTGGATCGAAATGGGCGCCCCCGACCCTCGCGAATCCAAAATCGCCAACCCCGAAGGCGGACGCCGCCAGATCGACATGACCGAAGGCCGCAAACACTGGTCCTTCCAAAAACCCGTCGCCACCCCTCCTCCCGCCGTCAAAACGCCCGACTGGGCCAAAACACCCATCGACCACTTCATCCTCGCCAGCATGGAAACCGCCGGCCTCCACCCCGTCCGCGATGCCGACCGCCCCACCCTCATCCGCCGCATCGCCTTCGACCTCACCGGCCTCCCGCCCACCCCGGATCAAGTCAAAGCCTTCACCGAAGACAAATCCCCCGACGCCGTCGCATCCGTCATCGACCAGTTCCTCGACTCCGCCCGCTTCGGCGAACGCTGGGCCCGCCACTGGCTCGACGTCGCCCGCTACGCCGAATCCAACGGCAAAGAATCGAACGTCCCCTACCCCCACGCCTGGCGCTACCGCGACTACGTCATCGAATCCTTCAACAAAGACAAACCCTACGACCAGTTCCTCAAAGAGCAGCTCGCAGGCGACCTCCTCCTCTCCGACGGCAAAAAAGACCAGGCCGAAAAAATCATCGCCACCAGCTTCCTCGCCCTCGGCCCCAAAGGCCTCAACAACCGCGACCGCCGCCAGTTCCAGGCCGACCTCGTCGACGAGCAAATCGACGTCGTCTCCCAGTCCATGCTCGGCCTCACCCTCGCCTGCGCCCGCTGCCACGACCACAAATTCGACCCCGTCACCCAGCGCGACTACTACGCCCTCGCCGGCATCTTCCAAAGCAGCGAAACCCTCTACGGCACCCCCAGCCAGCAGCAAAACAACTTCCCCTCCACCCTCATCGAGCTCGACCCCGCCTCCGGTCAGCCCGCCGCCATCGCCAAACTCGCCCCCACCGAAGTCACCCGCCTCAAACAGGAAGTCGCCTCCCTCACCAAAGCCTCCGAAGAAGCCACCCGCGAAGCCATGGCCATGCGCCAGCAGGGACGCGACAACGGCAACGTCGCCACCTTCCTTCGCATCCGCCAGGCCCGCGACCGCACCGCCTCCGCCCAGGCCGACCTCGACCTCTTCAACCCCGATGGCACCCCCCGCACCCTCACCATGGGCGTCCTCGATCGCCCGTCTCCCATCAACAGCCCCCTCCTCGTCCGTGGCGACATCAATCAACAATCCGACATCATCCCCCGCGGCCTCGTCGAAGTCCTCTGCGCCCCCGACGAACCCCGGAACATCGCCGAAGGTTCCGGCCGCCTCGACCTCGCCTTCTTCATCGCCTCCAAGGACAACCCCCTCACCGCCCGCGTCATGGCCAACCGCATCTGGCTCCACCTCATGGGCCAGGCCATCGTCCCCACCCCCGACAACTTCGGCCTCATGGGCATGAAACCCACCCACCCTGAACTCCTCGACCACCTCGCCCTCGCCTTCATGGAAAACGGCTGGTCCGTCAAAAAACTCATCAAACAAATCATGCTCAGCCGCACCTACCAGATGAGCTCCACCTACGACGCCTCCAACCACGCCACCGACCCCGACAACAAACACCGCTGGCGCATGGACCAGCGCCGCCTCGACGCCGAAGCCGTCCGCGACGCCATGCTCGCCGTCTCCGGCACCCTCGACCTCTACCCCATCGACGGCTCCCCCGTCGCCCGCGTCAGCGAAGGCCGCCAGGGCCTCATCCAGCTCCTCACCCAGGTCAACAGCCAGCCCTCCCCCCATCGCTCCATCTACCTCCCCATCATCCGCGATCAAATCCCCGAGTTCCTCTCCGTCTTCGACTTCCCAGACGCCTCACTCGTCAACGGCCAGCGCGACAACACCAACGTCCCCTCCCAAAGCCTCTTCCTCATGAACAACCCACAGGCCATCGCCCTCGCCGACGCCTTCGCCGCCCGCTTGAACGAATTCGAAGGCAACCCCCTCGACCGCCTCACCCACGCCTACCACCTCGCCTTCTCCCGCGCCCCCACCCACGAAGAACTCACCGCCATCCGCACCTTCTGGATGACCTTCCCCACCAAAGTCGAAACCGGCTCCTCCAAAAACTCCCAACAGCACAAAGACAAAGCCCAAAAACTCGCCCTCACCACCTTCTGCCAAGCCCTCCTAGCCTCCGCCGAATTCCGCTGCCTCAACTGAAACCGAACTCCGTCACCAACAGACCCACCCACCCCAGCGAAGGCATCGCCAATCTGAATCGCAGCCCACTCAAAAGAAACCACTTCCATGCGCCTGAGGAAGTCCTTTCGAAACCCTCAACGGTTCACTTTTAGCTTCAACTCATAAAATGGGTATTCCTCATACAGCCTCCTCGTTTGTGGGACCGCTTAGCAACCTCAGGTGGTCGATAACAGCTTGCTCTCGGCCGGGCGACATCTTCTCTCCCAGTCCAATCATCCAATCTCCAATCCTGAGCAACGCCCAGCCTCCTAGTGGCATGATGATTGTCCACACGAAGAAAATTGAAAACAGCACGATACCTCCGGTCCAAATCCACATAAAAACTCTGCCAAAGTATCCACCTGAGAATCGCCCAGTGATGACACTGCCGGAGCCGTCTTGCTTTATTTGGCCATGAAACACTGGAACGAATCCGTCATGCACGAAAGCACTGTCTTGCCAGCCAACATGAACAGTATGCCCAATAGTATATCCAGCCGCTCCTACTCGAAAACCGAACGTGCTATTCATCCCACTCCGAATCCGATCAAGGAGCTCTGGAACTGCTAAGGAGGATTCAATGCTTATAGGTTCACCGCCGAGAAGGAACTTCCGTATTCGCCCTGGAACGAATGTTCTCAAAAGCCGTAGCAACATTGTTACACTCCTTGCAGGAGTTGGCTGTGGTTCAAGACTCAAATTAGACCTAGTTATTTCAGCAAACGCCTCAGATCCGGCGATGAGACAACAGTTGCCATACGACCCGTAATGTGCATCCGTTTTGTTGAGGCGACTGGTCTCTCATACTCAGGCAATAAGATCATCCGGCTGAATCGAAAATGACTCATACTGCGGTGAATCGTCGTAAATCGTGAGCGTGTGTCCACTCGAAAATCTGAGCGTGAAAGATTCTGGTGCGTCAATCCGAAAGCTCGTCACATCGCTATCTAGAATAACGTGGACTCGATACTGTCGGCGCGTAGATGGCAGAGCGTCGTCGTCTAGCGACTCATCAACTATCACGCCGGAGGAATCGTGAATCTGCCACCTGCCGCCATCAACGTTGATACTGCCAGCCTTATTGAAGTGGAAGTGGATGTCACGCAATCCGAGACAAATCTGGCAAATCGAATCGCCGACGAATCGCTGGAGTGGAAGGTCTTTTGAAACGCCATACATAGTGGAGCGAAACCGCCTAACGTTGTTTAGTCACACCATTCTGTGGTTTGTCTAATTCGTGAACAGATTTCTGGGTTCTAGAGCTCAGATTCGCCCACAGTTCAAGCTCTAGGAGAACTCAAGTGCCACAAACGCCTCATTCTCATTCAAAACCCATCACCCGAACGCCCTAAAAGCGTCTTCCCTGGTCAAAAAG
>Ga0164292_10001734_pt1 | contig 17730 bp, 18 predicted proteins | sample GEODES117metaG_FD_111486 | JGI IMG/M metagenome (GOLD analysis project Ga0164292, IMG submission 111486) | Eutrophic lake water microbial communities from Lake Mendota, Wisconsin, USA - GEODES117 metaG | ecosystem: Environmental > Aquatic > Freshwater > Lake | place: USA: Lake Mendota...
CGCGTGCCCTTGTGGGCCCACGCCTCGCCCTGAAACTCCGTATCCACGCCCGCCATGATGCGCAGCAGCGACGACTTACCCGCGCCGTTGGGGCCGAGGACGCCGATCTTCGCGCCGGGATAGAACGAAAGCCAGATATCGTCGAGGATGATGCGCGAAGGCGGAACGACCTTGCGCAGTCCCTTCATGACGTAGATGAACTGCGGAGCCATGGAGTACGTGACAGGGGAACGGTACGGCCGCCCGACTGGCGGCCACAACACCAGGTGAAATCTAGGGAATCCCGGAAGCGCCGCGCCTTTCGGACACCGGATCGCCGAAAATCACCGATTTTCGACCAAAGGAACACCAAATCGCGGGTTTCCGCCCCGCGACCATCCCGGAAACGCGGTGACGCTCTGGACTGCCGGTCGTCGCCTGAATAGCCGATATATGAAGCTATCTCCATGTCCGTCCCTGTCGCCGCGCCGACCGCCTCGCCCATCCTGAGCGTGCTCACGCGCCTGGCTCTCGCCATTGCGAGACGCCGGGCGTACGGCGACGTGCACCCCATGGTGCAGCAAGCCGACGACCAGCTCACCGAGGCGCTCACGCGGCATCTGGCCAGCGAGGGGACGTTCTCGCTGGCCGTGGCGCATCGCGAGTTGCTGGTGGACGGCCAGCCGGCTGAATTCGGCGCCGTGTCGCAGGATCTCGCGACCCGCCTCCACCAGATGAACATCGGCGCCGCGCGCTTCTCCCCGGGGGTGAACCGCGAGGCCATCGCCGCATTCGTACGCTTCGTGGCCCGCCGGGCCGCCGATGTGCGCCCCGACGAACCGCTCCCCGACCTCCCCGGCATCGTCCTCGGCCGGCTGGACTTCGACCAGCTGGGGCTGGCCGATGACGAAGCCATCGAGGCGGAGACCACGCAGCTTTGGCGGTCGCTGGCGGAACGGGTCTTCGCGGCGGTGCAGGCCGACGGTACGGCACACGACCTGGATGGATCGCCGGCCACGATCGGCGCGGCGCTCAGCGAGGCCGCCGAGAATGGGGAAAGTGCGCAGGCCGCCTTCGAAGCCCTGAAGGGGATGGCGGAGCAGGTGGCGATGGCCCCGCGGCGCGTGCGCGACGAGATCGGCGAGCGGCTGCAGGCCCTGCTCTCGGTGACGGAACAGAGCGTCATCGTCGCCGCCCTACGGGCTGGCGGCACGGTGCCGCGGGCGCGATTGGTCGCGAACGTCGTGGACGTCCTCCCCGCAGCGGCCGTGGTGCGCTGGCTCAATTCCGCGGCCATGGCGTCGGGGCGCGACCTCTCGCCGCACCTGCTGCGCCTGCTCACCAAGATGTCGGTGCATTTCCGCGGCCGCCGCCCGGAGGCCGTCGCGGAGCAGGTGCGCGAAACGGCGCGCGATCTGGTGGAAGGGTGGGACCTCAACGAACCCAATCCGGAAGAGCACGCGTCGCTGCTGGAGACGCTGGCGGGATGGAGCGCCCGTGGGGGCGAGACCGCGTCATCGACGGGCGATATCTTCTCGGACCCGCGGTCGCAGGAAGCGTCTCGGCTGGTGCAGATGGCCATCGAACTCGACGTCGTGTCGGAGGATGCGATGCTCGCGGTGCGGCGCCTCGCCGACGACGGGCACGCTACCGCCGTGCTGTCGTGGATCGAGCGCGGCGCCTCGATCGAAACCGCGGCCCTGCTGCGGGACCAGACCTTCACCCCGGCGGCCATCCTGCAGGCGCTGCTGGCGGATCCGCTCGATGTCGCCGCGGTGCGCCAGATCCTCGAAGCCACACCGCCGGAATCGACCAGTGTGTTGCTGGAGGCGCTGGAACGCAGCGAGTCCCGCACCGGGCGCCGCCTCATCTACGACCGGCTGCGCGCCATGCCGGCCTCCATCGTGCCCACCGTGTACGAGCAGCTCAGCCGGCCGGTCACGTGGTACTTCGCGCGTAACCTCCTGGCGCTCCTGCGCGATCTGCTGGTCGCCGAGCCGGCCGCGGCCACCGGCTTCTCGGTGGGCCCGGTGCTGCTGTTTCAGCGGCACGAGCACGTGGCCGTGCGCCGCGAGGCGGTACGCCTGCTGGTGCAGTTGCCCATGACCCGGGCGTCGGCGTTGCGCCGCGCGCTCGATGATCAGGAGATCGACGTGTGTCAGACGGCCGTCGATGCCGCGTTCGCGTCGCGTACCGAAACGTGGCCGGCCGACGTGGCGCAGCGGTTGCTGGCGATAGCCGACGATGACACGATCGACGTGGACTTTCGCGAGAAGGCCGTGCGGGCCGTGAGTGGGACGGTGACCAGCGAGGTGCGTACGTGGCTGGTGGCCCATGCGAGCCGCAAGTCGGCGTTGCGCGGTGCCCTCAAGCTGGCCCCGACCTCCCCGACCGTGCGCGCCGCCTTGCGCGTGCTGACGACCCGCCACGGCGATGCCGCCGACGCCGCGCCGGTCATTGCGCTTGCCCGAAAGGCCGGTGTCACCGGAGCCGGAGCATGACGGGCCTCGCCCCCACGCCCACGGGATCGGGCGCGCCGACCTTCCGTCCGGTCATCGAGTTCCTGCTCAGCCTCGCCCAAGCGCTCTCGGCGCGCACGTTGTACGGTGGCGATCATCCGTCGCTCACGGGTAGTCGGGCCCGCGCATACGAGAAACTGCAAACAGCCCTCACCGCCTGGCCATCGCTGCGGCTCACCCTGCTGGACAACGATCTGGTGGTGGGCCGGCAGGTGGTGTTCGAGATGCGCCAGTGGGAACTGGGGGAGCGGCTCTCGCGCGCGGGCGTGCAGCGCATCGAGTTCACCAACGACACGCTCGACGACGCGGTCTTCGGCGAGCTGCTGGGCGTACTGCATCGGGCGCTCATGCCCTCAGCGCCGCCGCTGCAGCAGGCGGTGGTACTCGATGGCGTGCGACTGGGTCCGGTCGCCCTGCTCAACGCCGAGGAGCAGGACGGTTCGCGGTCGTCGCCCGGCGCTCCGGGCACGGCGCCCACCGACGAATCGCCATTGCTCGAATCGCTGATCGCCGAGGGCCTCGCCGAGGAACTCGACGCGATGCAGTGGATCAGCGACGAAGCGGGGCTCACCGGCCGCGTGCCCATGGGAGAAGTGGAAGCGGTGATCCGGAGCCTCTCCATGGCCATGCAGGCGGAACAGGCCACGCTGCTCCCGCTGGTTTCGCTCAAGTCGGTAGATCAGTACACCACGGTGCATGCATGCAACGTGTCGATGCTGTCGATGGGGCTCGCGGAAGCACTGGGCTTCAGTTCCCGCGACGTGCGCTCGGTGGGGACCGCAGCCCTGCTGCACGATATCGGCAAGGTGCGGCTGCCGGTCGAACTGCTCACGAAGCCCGTCGCCCTCACCGACGATGAGCGGGTGATCGTCCGCCGCCACCCCGTGGAAGGCGCGCGCCTGCTGGGGGAACGCGGCGCGGGGAACGCGCTGTCGGCGATCGTCGCCTACGAACACCATGTCTGGGCGAACGGGCAGGGCGGGTATCCGTCGTACAAGTTCGCGCGGGTACCGCACTACGTGAGCCGCCTGGTGCAGGTGTGCGACGTGTACGATGCGCTGAGCACCGAGCGCCCCTACCGGCAAGGCTGGCCGCGCGCGCGCACGCTGCAGCACATGCGCCTGCAGGCTGGCCGCGAGCTCGATTACGACCTGTTGCTCACGTTTTTCGATATGCTCGACCGGGCCGAGAAGCGGCAGGCGCGGGCGAGCTAGCGGTCACGGGGCAGCGGGGGGCGCCCGTGGCGGCCCGCTGAGGGAACGGTATCGCGGTTCGTGCCGTATTGTCGGCGATGCCACATCACTTGCCCGTGCTACTCCAGATCGCCGACGTCACGTCGCAACTTTCGGGAAATCCCGCCGCCGCGCTCCCGCTGCTCTTCGGCGCCGGCGTGCTGACGAGCCTGACGCCGTGCGTGTACCCGATGATCCCCATTACGGCGGCCATCGTTGGCGGCCAGTCATCATCCGAGCAGTCAGGCGCCACCACCGCGTCAAAATGGCGTCCGGTTGGCCTTTCGATGCTGTATGTCGCCGGGTTGGCCAGCGTGTACGCCGGCCTCGGACTCCTGGCCGGACTCACCGGCACCATGTTCGGCACGGTGTCGGCCAATCCGTGGGCCTACTTCACCATGGCCAACCTGCTCATGATCGCCGGGCTCTCCATGCTCGACGTGCTCCCCGTGCGGGTGCCCGCCGCGCTCATGCAGCGCGCGGCCAACGCCGGGACCGGGGGACGCGCCGTCGGTGCCCTCATCATGGGCGCCGCCTCGGGCCTCGTCGCCGCCCCCTGCTCCGCCCCGGTCATGGCCGCCGTGCTCACCTGGGTCTCCACCACCAAGTCGGCCCTGCTGGGGTTCCTCTACCTCTTCACTTTCTCACTCGGCATGTGCACGCTTCTGGTGCTCGTCGGGATCTCGGCGGGTACACTGTCGCGATTACCTCGCGCTGGTGCGTGGATGCTGACGGTAAAAAAAGGCTTCGCTTTCGTCATGATCGCCATGGCGGAGTACTATCTGGTGAAGATGGGGCAGGTCTACTTCTAAATCGCACTCACGACCCATGACTGCTCTCTTTGCGTCGTTCCGCACCGTTCGCCGCGCGGTCGCCATGCTCGCCGTGGCCGCCGCCCCCGCCGCTGCTCAGGACGCCGGCATCCCCGTCGGCGAGCAGGCCCCGGGCGGCCCCCTCGAAACCCTCACCGGCCAGACCGTCGACCTCGCCAGCTTCCTCGGCAAGCAGCAGCCCACGGTGATCGAGTTCTGGGCCACCTGGTGCCCCAGCTGCAAGCAACTCGACCCCGCCATGCGCGCCGCCCACGCCAAGTACGGCAAGCAGGTGCGCTTCGTCACCGTGGCCGTGTCGGTGAACCAGTCGGTGCAGCGGGTCAAGGCGTGGCAGGCCGCCAACAAGCTCCCCGGCGAGCTCCTCTACGACCGCAAGGGCACCGTGAGCGGGGCCTACGACGTGCCCGCCACCAGCTACGTCGTGGTGGCCGACAAGACCGGGAAGGTCGTGTACACGGGCGTGGGCGGCACGCAGAACCTCGACGCCGCGATCAGAAAGGCGATGTAACAACGCCGCAGGTTCGGCGTGCGTTAGCCTGTAACGCGTTACATGTTTGCCGATGACGAGGCTGTCCGAACCCTGCTGACCGCGCCGAGGCGGCGGTGGGAGCCCGCCTCTTTGCGCCGAGTTCTGCGTGAGCATTCGCCCCACCCCGACCATTCGCGACGTCGCCAAGGCGGCCGGCGTGTCCATCGCCACCGTGAGCCGCGTCCTCAACGATGCGGCCCGTGTCACCGAAGACACTCGCGACCGGGTGCGGTCGGTCGTCGACCGGATGGGGTACGCCCCGCACGGCGGCACACGCGCCGTGGCTGTCCGGCGCACCCGCACGCTGGGCGTGCTGCTCCCCGAGCTCTACGGCGAGTTCTTCTCCGAGTTCATCCGCGGGATCGACGAAACCGCGAAAAAGCACGGGTTCCTCACGCTCGTCACGAGCGCGCGCCGCGAGGCGCAGGAAATCTCCGCCGCGGTCAGCAACATGCGCGGCCGGGTAGACGGCTTCCTCGCCGTCTCGCCGTCGGTGGCGGCGCGCGCCACGCTGGCGGAAGTCGCCGAGCGCTATCCTACGGTGCTCGTGGGCGCGGGCAGTGATGTGGGCGCGTTCGCGGCGCTGTCGGTGAACAACTTCCAGGGTGCCGCGTCGATGATGAAGCACCTGCTGTCGCTGGGCCATCGACGCATCGTGTTCCTGCGCGGCCCGGCCGGTCAGGTGGACGCCAGCGAGCGTCTGCACGCGGCGCGCGAAGTGGCCAACTGGTACGACGACTGCGAGCTCACCGAACTCGCCGGCGAGTTCCGCATGGACACGGCGTACGACGTGGTCACGCAGCTGCTGCAGTCGGGCGTGCGCCCCGACGCCATCTTCGCGGCCAACGACACGATGGCCATTGGCGCCATGTCGGCCGTGCGCGACGCCGACCTGCGCGTGCCCGACGACATCGCCGTCACCGGCTTCGATGACACGCCGATGACGCGGTATCTCTCGCCGCCGCTCACCACGGTGCGCATGCCGATCTACGCCCTCGGCGAGCGCGCCGCGCTGCGCCTCATCGAAACGCTGCGCGGCGGCGGCACCGCGGTGCCCGCGACCCACGAGATTCTGCCGGCCCAGCTGGTGATCCGGTCGAGCTGCGGGGCGGCGAGGAAGATGATGGAGGCGGGGGGGGCGTCGTAACGGCGCGCTTTAACTGCGCGTGGTAACTGCGTTTCAAAAGCAGACGGCAGACGGCAGGAACCACAGCACGCAGAACGGGAGGAATGCGGTACAACAACACGGGCGCAGCCGCTTCGCGGTGCGCCCGATTTCCTTTGCGGTAGGGAAATCGGGAGCCGCGCGCAGCGCTGGCTCCCGTGTTGTTCTACCGCATTCCTCCGACACTGCGTGCTGTGGTTCCTGCCGTCTGCCGTCTGCTGTTTACAACCGCAACAAACCGGTACCAACCCCACCCCCGCATTGCCTCCCGCCAGTCGCCCTACCACACTCCCTCCATGCGCCGCGCCCTCCTCGCCCTCCTCCTCCTCGCCGCCTGCGCCCCCGCGCCCATCATCATCGGCCATCGTGGTGCGGCGGGGCTCGCGCCCGAGAACACCCTCGCGGCCTTTTCGCGTGGCTGTCGTGAGGGCGCGAACGGCGTGGAGCTCGACGTGCACGTCACGGGTGACGGCGCGCTCGTGGTGCACCACGACTATGCGCTACACCCCGATCTCACGCGCGACAGTGTCGGGACGTACAGCATCCGCGACCCGCGGCCCCAGCTGCACATGATGACGCTGGCGGCACTCCGCACGTACGATGTGGGGCGCCTGCGCGCAGGCAGCGACTACGCGAAACGACACCCGGAGCAGCAGCCCGCCGACGGCGAGCGCATTCCCACCCTCGACGAAACCATCACGCGCTTTCAGCGCGACTGTGCGCCGCCGGCGCGTCTGGTGGTCGAGATCAAGACCGATCCCACGCAACCCACGTTCAGCGCCGCGCCCGATGAGGTCGTACGTCGCACCGTGGAGGTGCTGCGCGCGCGTGGCGTGACCGCGCGCACGCAGATCATCGCCTTCGACTGGCGCGCCATCATGGCGGCGCATCGCCTCGCGCCCGAGATCCCCACCAGCGTGCTCACCGCCGAGGGGCGCACCGAGCGCGACTGGAACACCATTCAGATCGGCCGCACCGGCGCCTCGGAGTGGATGGGCGGACTCGATGTGGATAGCGTGGGCGGCTCGGTGCCGCGCGCCATTCGCGCGATCGGCGGGCGCAACTGGTCACCCAATGCGGGCAACGTCACGCGGGAACGCGTCGAGGAGGCACACCGGCTCGGCGTGCGCGTCTTCCCCTGGACGGTGAACGACACGACCGAGATGCGGCGCCTCCTCGCCCTCGGCGTCGATGGCATCACCACCGATCGCCCGGACCTGCTGCGCGCGCTCCTCCGCAGGTAGCCGCCGGTAGCCGCGGCGCGACGTCAGCGCGACGGAATCACACCCGTCGTTTCGAGCGACGGCTGGAAGTAGCGCGCGGCGAACCCGGTGACTTTTCCGCGATAGCCGACCTCGACACCTTCCGCCGCCAGCAACTCGACCTGCGAGCGCCCGCGCGCGTCGTACAGGCCCCGCCCGATCGCCCCGCGGTGTGCCAGGACACGGTGCCACGGTGAACTCTCCCGCTCGAGATCATCGCGACGCGCGAGGAGATAGTGCACGTGCCGCGTCGGCACGTTGAGATACTGACTGATCGCATCCACGGTGGTGATGCGACCGACGGGAATGGCGCGCACAACGGCAAGAATGTCGTTGTTCATACGCGTGTACGTGGCCTTGATCGCGAGCGCGTTCCCGAAAAGCGAATCGCGGGCGATCGGCGTCATCGTGCTCATCGAACCTGTTCCGACTGCAGACGGATGGATGGCCGTAGCGGCTGGGAGGGACCCGAGGGAGCGGGCGCGCCTATGGTAGAACACACCCCCGTGTGCAGGCAACGGCCAAATTGTCCGTCTTCCGCGCGTACCCCGGTTTCCGCGGCAAATGCGCGTGATTGTTACAGAGTTCCAACCGAGACCGGACCTCTGTCGCAAGACAGGCAGTCTCAACGCGACCGAACGCTGCGCGTGAACTCGTCAGGGGGCCAGCGCACGCCGCTGCCGCAACACCTCGTACACGGCAATGCCAACGCTCGTGGAGAGATTGAGCGAGCGGATGTGTTCGGAGTGCATGGGCATGGTCACGAAGCGGTCGGCATACCGTTCATGCAATGCCGGCGGCAGCCCGGCGGTCTCCCGCCCGAACACGAGCACCGCCCCCTCGCTGTGACCCATCGGCGCATCCCAGTACGGCTGCCGGCCCTTGGTCGAGAAAAACCACGGCACCCCGAGCGACGGCAGAACCTCCTCGAAGGCCTCCCACTGCGGCCACACGCGGAGGTCCACATGCTCCCAGTAATCCAGCCCGGCCCGCTTCACCTCGCGCTCACCAAGCGAGAAGCCCAGCGGCTCGATGAGGTGCAGAGTGGCGCCCGTGGCGAGACAGGTGCGCCCCGCGTTGCCGGTGTTCCAGTGGATCTCCGGATGCACGAGCACCACGTGCAGCGATGACGAGTTCGGCATCCGGGAATGGTACATTCCCATCATGTCCCGCGGCCACACTTCGCCCCCGTATACGATCGTGTGCTTCGACGGCGTCTGCGGCCTGTGCAACGGGTTCGTGGATTTCCTCGTGCAGCACGACCGCGCACGGGTCCTGCGCTACGCGCCGCTACAGGGCGCCACCGCCGCACGAGTCGAGGGGCTGCCGCGCGATCTCGATTCCGTCGTCGTGGTGGACGGCGGCCGCGTACTCGTGAAATCCGATGCCGCGCTCACCGCGCTCTCACGACTCGGCGGCGTGTGGCGACTCTCCGCCGTGGCGCGCGTGATACCGCGCGCGCTGCGCGACCGCGTATACGACCTGATCGCGCGGAATCGGTACCGGTGGTTCGGGAAGCACGAGGCGTGCCGCATACCGACGGCAGACGAAGCGGCGTGGTTCCTACCCTGAGCGCTGAGATCTGAGCACTCAGCGGGAGACTTCAGGACGAGTACGAGAAGTGCGCCCGGATAGAAGCGAGAGGCCAGCGGTCTCGAGGTGAGAAGCGATGGGGTGCTTCCCTGACTTCTCACCTCGAAAATGCTGGCCTCTCGCTTCTATTCAAGCTCATCTCTCCTTCTGTCCGCTCACCCCTCGCGGCTCACATCTCGTCTCTGACGACGAAGGCATCCCCTCACCGGTGATGCTTGAGCACGTAGGCCGCTTCCGCTTCCAGCCCCGATACCAGCGCCGCGATGTGCGTCTCGTCGGTACGCGCGTTCATCACCGTGATGCGCAGCACGCGACGCCCGTCGAGCGTCGTCGCCGTGATCCACCCACGCCCACTGCGGTTGTAGCGCTCGCGCAGGGCATTCGTGAGGGCGTCACGTTCATCGAGCGGCGCGCCCGGCGGATTCCACGCGAAGCACAGGATGTTGCTCTCCGGCTCGTGCAGGGCCGTGAATTCCGCGTGCCCCTGCAGGCGCTCGTACAGCCCCCGCGCCATGTGGCACAGCCGTTCGTACAGCGCGGCCAGCGCGTCGGCCCCGTAGCGCTCGAACGCCACCCACAGCTTGAGCACATCGGCGCGTCGTGAGCACTGGAAGCTGCGGGGCCCCATGTCCCACGCGCGCGCGTCCTCGTTGGGATTGAAGAGGTACGGCGCCTTCTGGGCAAAGGCCGCCTCCAGATCGTGTTCCTCGCGCATGAGCAGGAGCCCGGCCGCGAGCGGCAGCAGCAACGTCTTGTGCGGATCCCACGCCACCGATCGGGCGCGCGCCAGTCCGCGTACCCGATGGGCGTGGGCCGGCGACAGCATCGCCGCGCCGCCGTGCGCCGCGTCCACGTGCAGCCACAACGGATCGCCGGGTGCGCCGAACTCCTCGCACGCATCGGCCACGGCCTCGAGATCGTCGAAGGTGCCCGTGGCGGTGCAGCCGGCCGTTGCGACGACCGCCATGACCTTCGTGCCTCGCTGCCTGAGGTCGGCGAGCCGTTCACGGAGGGCCGGAACGCTGAGGCGATGCGCATGACTCGGCACGACCACCACGTGCTGCAGGCCGAGTCCCATCTCGCCGGCCGCTCGCGACACGGCATAATGCGCATGCTCACCGCACACGAGCACCGGTGGATGGGCGCCCACACCACGGGTCCACACATCGGGCATGGCGCGACTGCGCGCGGCCAGCAGGGCCGTGAACGTGGCCTCCGTACCGCCACTCGTCATCGTGCCGCCCGCTCGGCTATCCCACCCGACCAGATCGGTCATCCACTCGATCACCTGATGCTCGAGCGGGGTGAACGACGGCGACATCTCGCGCACAGCCATGCTCTGGTTGAGCGCGCTGATGAGCGCATCGGTCCAGACGGCCGCGGGCAGCGGCGCCGAGACCTGGTGGCCGATGTACATCGGATGTGCCAGGCGGTTCACATCCTCGAGCAGCAGCGACGAGAGCCGACGCGCCACATCGCTCAGCGGCCGCGACCGGCGCGGCAGCCTCTCGCTCAGGCGATCGGCGATGACCTCGGCGCTATGCCACGTGGACACGGGCCCCTCACCCGTTCGCGTGCGTGTGAGATACTCGGCGGCAAGCGCGAGGATGGGCTGCGCCGCCTCGAGCGTGGTATCCGCTTCGAGAAGCGCGAGGGCGTCGAGCGCGAGAGCGTCGGTCATGGCTACAAGCTGACGTCCGGGACCGGCGCTGTCACGGGGCGGACCGCGGACGCGGTCCCACCCTACTGTGGAATCAGTCGATAATGATGCGGGTCCCAGCGCCAGTGGCGCGACGACGTGTTGTACACCCCACCGATCCACCGGTCGATCCCGTTCATCTTCACGAAGTCGGCCCGGTCGCGCACCATCTCCTGCCCCAGCGGGGTGAGCTGTACCTGGCGCTCCCAGAACGCCTTGCCGTCGGTGTCGCGCAACGGCGCGATCACGCGCGAGCCGTTCACATGCACCACGAGCGGATGCGCGCAGTCACTGAGGCGCTGCACGTACCACGCGAAGCTCCAGTCCCCCAGCCACACCCACGATTCCGCACTCTGGTGGGCGGTGAACAACTTCGCGAGGGTGAGCGGGCCGGGCGCGAGCGCCTCGCACAGCTGCCGCTCGCTGCGCGACAGGCCGGCCTGGGTGTCGGGGTATTCCTCGAGCTGCCGACGCAGCGCCGGCGCGAGATGCGGCAACCGTTCGGCATCGTCGTAGGCGTACGCCCGGGCGCGCACCTCGCGATCGACGCGGTCAGTCACGGCGAGCAGTGCGTCCGGGGCATCTGCCGTAAACGCATCCCACGCCGCCGTCCCGATGGCGAAATCGCTGTCGGTGATCGTACGGCGTGTGTCGTAGAGCGGCACGAACTTCTCGGGCTTGAGCGGCCCGAGGAAGCAGTCGGCCGGCACGATCGTGACCGTGGGGCGCGCCGTCGCGTCGCGGTGCGCGAGTCGCGCCAGCACCTGGATGAGCTGCAGCTGGTCGAACAGATCCGGTTCGAACCACAGGACGAGCTCGTCATCGGGACCGATACTGTCCAACCGCGCATCGCGCTCAGTGAAGTCGGCGATGGCAGCCGACTGGCTCTGCCAGCCACGGCTCGCGAGAAACTCGCCTCGCACCCGTCGAAACGCGGTCAGATCCCGATCCGACGGCACCGGCCCGTCGTGAAGCAGGTCCCGCCACGACAGGATGTCGCCGGGCAGCCCCGATCGGGCCAGTGCAGTCGCGGCGTGATCGCCGTTGGTGAGGTGCAGTGTCAGCATGAATTGACGTAAGTTCCTCATATCTTGCGCCTCCCGGGTCCGAACCGCTAGTCGCGGCGGCGCAAGTCCGATCCTGTTCCGGGCGTCCACGCACGGTTTTTCCAACGACACACCCACCGACCGATGTCCGAGACCCGCGTCGTCAGTCCAACTGCTCCGTCGACGGTCACAGCCGATCCGGCCATCATGGCCGGCACGCTGGAAGAGGTGGAGATGGAGGCGCTGCTCGACACCGGCACCGCGATGTGGGCCGTGGTATTCGCCGGGGGGATCGGCACCCGGTTCTGGCCACTCAGCACCCCGCGGCGCCCCAAGCAGGTGCTCGCGCTGGTGAATGAACGGCCGCTCATCGCCGATACCGTCGCGCGGCTCTCACCGCTCGTTCCGGCCGATCGGGTGCTCGTCGTGACGAGCGCCGACATCGCGGACACGCTGCACGACGCGATTCCCGAAGTCCCGCGCGCCAACCTGCTCATCGAACCGCGCCCACTCGGCACCGCTGCCGCGCTCGCGTGGGGCGCGCAGGAAGTGTCGCGCCGCGCCGGTCCCGACACGGTGTTCGTCGCGCTGCACGCCGATCTCGCGGTGGGCTACCCCGACGTGCTGCGCGATGCCCTGCGCCGCGCCGCCGCCGTGGCGTCAGCCGACCGCCTCATGGTAGCGCTTGGCGCCAAGCCCACGCGGGCCGAGACAGGCTTCGGCTACCTGCAACCGGGTACGCCCCTCGACCCGCTGGTGTCGCGCGCCGAGGGCGGTGCGTGCCGCGTCGAACACTTCGTCGAGAAGCCCACCCCGGCCATCGCCGATGTACTCATCGAACGCGGCGCCCTCTGGAACACCGGCATCTTCGTGTGGCGCGCGCGCGTGGTCCTCGACGAACTCGAGCAGTACACCGCCGAACTCCAGTTCGGATTGCCCAAGCTCGCCAGCGATGAAATGGCGCAGTTCGCCGAACTCGTGTCGAGCGTGTCCATCGATCGCGGCCTGCTCGAGCGCTCCCCCAACGTGGTCGTGCTCCCAGTCGAGATGGAGTGGGACGACGTGGGCACGTGGGCCTCGCTGCGCCGCGTGCGTGAGCTCGACGATACCGGCAACGGGGTGATGGGCGAGGTGCACTGCGTCGATTGCAGCGGCAACGTGATTCACGCCGACGGCTGCTGCGTCGTGGCCTACGGCATCAGCGGCATGATCGTGGTCAGCATCGATGGCCTCACGTTCGTCACCACGCAGGACCGCGCCACCGAACTCGGGCCGCTGCTCAACGCACTCCCGGGCAGCCTGCGCTTCAATCCGGGTCGACACTGATCGGTGAGGGGCAGCCCGCTACTCGCCCCGAAAATCCGGCACGCGCTTTTCGCGGAACGCCGTCATCGCCTCACGCACGTCGGCACTCGCGAAGCACGTCTTGATGTGCGTGAGCTCCTCGCGCAGCTGCTGATCGAGTGAGGCCTCGCTGCTGCCCAGCAGCAATCGCTTGCTGAGCGCCAGCGCGATCGGCGGCCCGGCCGCCACGCGCGCCGCATACGCGGCCACATCGGCGACAAACGTATCGGCCTCCCACACGTGACTCACGAGCCCGATGCGCAGCGCCTCGTCGGCGCCGATGTCGCGTCCCGTGAACACGAGGTCCGCCGCACGCGCCTGACCCACCAGCCGCGGCAGAAACCAGCTGACACCGGCATCGGGCGACAACCCACGCCGCACGTAGCCCGCCGTGCACGTCGCATCGGCCCGCATCACACGCAGGTCACACGCGAGCGCGAGGCCGAACCCGGCGCCCGCCGCCACACCATTCATGGCGGCAATCACCGGCTTCTCGCACTGCGTGACAGCGTGAACCCACTCGCCCACCCAGTAGTACGGATCGAGACGATCGGCGCGTGACGCCCCGGGCATCGCCGGATCACTCAGATCGAGCCCCGCGCAGAACGCGCGGCCCGCCCCGGTGATCACCACCGCCCGCACGGTGTCATCGTGCGCGGCCTCGCGCATGGCACGCGGAAACTCCTCGGCCAACCTCGGATTCACCGCGTTCAGCTTGTCGGGACGATCGAGCGTGATCGTGCGCGCGCCGGCGTCGGTGGTGATGCGGAGATGCTGGTAAGCGGTCATTGGGTGCGTGTGGTGAGTCATCGACTGAAAGCCGAGAGCTGACGACTGAATACTCCCCGAGTGCTTCGAGCAATGCCGGCCGAGTTGTCAGCTCTCGGCCTTCAGCCTTCAGTTTTAGCGCGCGGTTCGCACTTCTGCACGCGCACAGTTGTCTGCATTCACGAGGAAATCGCACATCCCCCACTACCACCGGTACGGGTGCGCTCGCTAGATCACATCGTATCCCCAGTATCGCCGGTTCGTCCCACTCGCCTTGCCCGCTTTCTTCGCACTATGGCTTCCTCCCGTTCCAACGCGGCTCTCGCCGACGATCCGTCGGTCACCGCTCCCAGTCCGCTCTCGTCCTGCGATGCGCTCGCGCGCACCGCAACGGAAACGTGCCGTCAGCACGAGCGACTCGCGAAGCTGATGTCACTTGGCGTCGCGCAGAGCGAACTCGAGGCCGCTCACGCCATGGTGGACACCATCGATCTCGCGCTCGCCGAGTCGATGAAGGATTTCGAAAAGACGTATGCGACGGGGTCGGTGACCGATCAGGCCGACGTGCGCCAGGCCGCCAACACCATGTGGCTCGCGGCCCGCGAGTATCTGCGCCGGCACAGCATCGCTGAAAAGGCCTCGCGGCAGATCGCCCAGCGCGATGCGGATACGCTGGGTGACCTGCAGATGGAGTACGAGCTCGAGGCGTCAGCGCTGCTCGGGCTCAAGCATGCGACCGTGACGTACCAGAAGCTGCGCCCCGAGACGCGCTGCTGACCACGTTGCCGGGCGTAGTGGCCGGCCCCGACAACGGAAGACTGAACAGCAGTGAACTTGGCTGCGGATCGCGGGTGAGGTACACCTGCAGTCGCTCGATGATCGCCGGGGCCGTCACGCGCATCGCCAGCAGTTCACGCTCCCGTTGCGGCGTCAGCATCGGATAGAACGTGAGCGTGCAGTGCGGCGAAAAGAGAAAGCGCGAGCGCTTGAAGGGCAGTCCGCTGCGGGCGAGGCGCTCGTGCAGCGCGCGCAGCGGCCCGTTGGGATCGAGCGGCAGCGAGATGATGTCCGTCTGCATGAACCGGTGCGGTGCATGAAACGGGAGGCGCATCGGTGCCGTGCTCGCCGCGATCGGTTCCAGCGCGGCCCGAATGCGCTCCACCGGTGTGTCGGTGGGAATCGCGCCCACCCCCGATGATCCCACGAGCGTCACATGCGGCGGCGTGAGCCGTGCGAGCTTGGGATCGTACCGCTCCTGAATGGCGCGCACCGCCGCGCCCGCTTCACCCGGAAGCTCGGCCAACACGAAGATTCCGAACGAAGCAGCCATGTGAGGAACATAGTGCCCTCACGAAGGCCCCCGGCCGGTGGTAAGTTCGCGCCATGGGAGAAGCCATGGTGGTCATCCGCGAATACGTGAATGAAATGGAAGCGCTCGTCGCACGGAGCGTACTCGAAGCCCACCGGATTCCCGCCGTGGTGTTGCGGGACGATGCCGGCGGCATGCTTCCCGCCATGCGCCTGTTGTTTCCGGTGCGGTTGGCGGTACGCGAGAGCGAGGCCACGCAGGCGCTGCGCATTCTCGACGCACCGTTCGAGCCCGACGACGCAGCGGATGGCGAGATGTATTTCGACCGCCCCCCGGAAGGGTGAGCACGCCCTGATCGGTTCCGGTCGGCAGGCCCCTCCCCGCCCCGAGTAGTTTTGGGCATGTCAGTCGTGAAGGTCGACCCGCTCCGTCCCGATCCCGCCATCATCGCCGATGCCGGCGCCCGCCTGCGGCGCGGGGAGCTCGTGGCCTTCCCCACCGAGACGGTGTACGGGCTTGGTGCGAACGCGCTCGATGGTGAGGCCGTCGCGCGCATCTACGCCGCCAAGGGACGTCCTGCGTGGAATCCGGTCATCGCGCACGTCCCGAACGTGCAGGCGGCACGGGCGCTGTCACGAGACTGGCCCGCCACCGCCGAATGCCTCGCGCAGGCCTTCTGGCCCGGGCCCCTCACCCTCGTCGTGCCCAAGGCGCCCGCGGTGCCCGACGTGGCCACCGCCGGTCTCGATGCGGTCGCGGTGCGCGTGCCCGATCACCCGGTGGCGCTGGCGCTGCTCGACGCCGCTGGCGTGCCCGTGGCCGCGCCGAGCGCCAATCGCTTCACGCAGGTGAGCCCCACCACCGCCGACCACGTCGCACGATCGCTCGGTGATCGGGTGCCACTGGTACTCGACGGCGGACCGTGCGCCGTGGGGATCGAGAGTACCGTGGTGGATTGTACCGGCCCCGACGTCGTGATCCTTCGCCCGGGGATGCTGGGCCGCGAGTCCCTCGAGGCAGCGCTCGCGCCGTTGGGGGTGCCGGTGCGCCATGCCGTGCGCACCATCGCACACGACCGGTCTGCAGACGGCCTCTCGACTGCCGACACCCCGCGATCGCCCGGCATGGCCGATCGCCACTACGCGCCACGGGGCGACGTGTGGCTCTTTTCGTCGGCGCAGCGTCACGAGATGGCCAGCGCCATCACCGCGTGGTTCGCCGGTCGCACCGGTCCGGAGGCCCCGCGCGTGTACGCCCTGCTCATCGGTGCCCCGCTGCCACTCGCGCCCGGCGACGCGGCCGCGGTGACCCAGGTGCACATGCCCGACGCACCCGGCGAGTACGCGCGCGCCCTCTACGCCGCGCTGCACGATGCCGATGCCGATCAGGCGGCGCTGGTGGTCATCGAATCCCCACCCGAAACCGCGGCGTGGGACGGCGTGCGTGACCGGCTCACACGGGCAGCGCGGTGAGCTATGTTTCGCGCATGCTACCCATCGACCTGACCGGCAAGCGCGCCCTCGTGGCGGGTGTGGCCGACGACAACGGATTCGGCTGGGCCATCGCCAAGGCCTTTGCCGAAGCGGGCGCCAGCGTGTGTGTGGCCACGTGGCCGCCGGCGCTCAACATCTTCCTGAATCTCCTCGAGCGCGGCAAGCTCGACGAGTCGCGGCGGATGCCCGACGGTTCGCTCCTCACCTTCGAGCGCATCTATCCGCTCGACGCCGTCTACGACACGCTGGAGAGCGCGCCCGCCGAGATCCGCGAGAACAAGCGCTACAAGGAACTCGGCGATTTCTCGATCGATGGGCTCGCGGCCCGCCTCACGGCGGATTTCGGCGATCAGCCGCTCGACATCGTGTTCCACTCGCTGGCCAACGGCCCCGAAGTCAAGAAGCCGCTGCTCGAAGTGAGCCGCGCCGGCTATCTCGCGGCCTCCAGCGCGAGCGCCTATTCGCTGGTCTCCATGGTGCAGCGTCTCGGCCCCCTCATGCGTCCCGGCGGCGCCGTCTGCTCGCTCACCTACATGGCCAGCGAGCGCGCCATTCCCGGTTACGGCGGCGGCATGTCGTCGGCCAAGGCGCAGCTGGAGAGCGACACCCGCACGCTGTCCTTCGAAGCGGGACGCAAGTGGGGGCTCCGTGTGAACACCATCTCGGCCGGCCCGTTCGCCTCACGCGCGGCCAGCGCGATCGGCATCATCGACACGATGGTGAAGTACTGTGCGGCCAACTCGCCGCTCGCCGAAGAACTCTCCGCGCGCGAAGTCGGCACCACCGCCGCGTTCCTCTGCAGCCCGCTCGCCAGCGCGATCACCGGCTCCACCGTGTACGTGGACAAGGGCTACCACGCGATGGGCATGGCCGTGCAGCCACCGAGCGAGGACCGGGCGCCGCGCTGAGATGCCCGACGCCTTTCGTGCGACACCCGTAGTGGACATCCCGGCCATTGC
>Ga0164292_10001737_pt1 | contig 17714 bp, 13 predicted proteins | sample GEODES117metaG_FD_111486 | JGI IMG/M metagenome (GOLD analysis project Ga0164292, IMG submission 111486) | Eutrophic lake water microbial communities from Lake Mendota, Wisconsin, USA - GEODES117 metaG | ecosystem: Environmental > Aquatic > Freshwater > Lake | place: USA: Lake Mendota...
GGAGATGGGATGCAGGTTCAAGTAGATTGGAGAGATAATAAAACAGTGTACAGTGGGTCTCAATTTGGAGCCTATTCCAGACAAGTATTAGGGGCACCATCAACTGGTTTTCAAAGGGGTAAATCTGTTAGACCATCAAGGGATTTAGGGGAAACACCATTGCGTTACAATTGGCAAACACCTATCTTAATTAGCAGACATAATCAAGACGTTTTTTATTATGGAAGCAACAAGTTTCATCGATCATTCAATAAAGGAGATAGCACCGTTACAATGAGTGGAGATTTAAGTACCAATCCTGATCAAGGTGATGTGCCGTTCGGAACAATTTGTACCATGAGTGAAAGCCCTTTGCGTTTTGGTTTAATTTATACAGGAACAGATGATGGAAATATTCATGTTACCAAGGATGGAGGATATACATGGACTTTATTGAATAATAAACAATTGCCTAAAGGATTATATGTAAGTAGGGTTTCTGCTAGTGCATTTAAAGAGGGTAGGGTTTATTTATCTTTAAATGGATATAGAAATGATCATTTCAATGCCTATGTATACGTGAGTGACGATTATGGTGCTAACTGGAAACAGATTGCCAAAGATTTGCCCGCTGAGCCAGTAAATGTTGTGAAAGAAGACTTAGTAGACCAGGACATTATATATGTTGGAACCGATGGTGGATTGTATGTAAGTATTGATGGAGGAGCTACCAGTATGATGTGGAACAAAGGGTTGCCTTATAGTGTTCCGGTGCATGATCTTGTTATTCACCCACGTGATAATGAAATTGTTTTGGGAACTCATGGAAGAAGCATTTACATCGCTAAATTAGATGACTTGCGTAAAGCAACTATGAAAAATAAAACGACTACTTCAAAATGAGTAAGATAGATATATCAGAAGGAGAATAAGGCGGAATAAAATTCACTTATTGATTTATTAATATCCAAATATCTTGGCCACCCAGTTTTTCTGGGTGGCTTTTTCCATCATAATGCTTTTGGACAGTAAAATAGGGCCCTGCTAATTCTTTGAAATGGGAAGCCTTGTTATAAGTGCTTAATAAGCGATGCCCTTTTTCTTGATAGTTATTGCTTTGCCAGCCTTTTAATTGGTAAGTGCTCAATTCAGCTGTATTCATGTTTTTCTCAAAAAAAGATCCATGCGTAGAAACAACAACAACAGCTCCTGGTTTAGTAATTCTATGCAATTCTTTCAACCAAAATGCTTGATCATTGCCTTGAATATGTGTAAATACGGATATTCCAATAACAAGATCAAATAATTCGGAAGGATAGGGTAGTTGCTGATCTTCTATAGAATCAAATAGTACATCATCTATGTGCTTTCTGCACCAACTGATTCTTTGTTGATTGATGTCTGCGCCATAGCAAATCGCTTTTGGTAATATAGCAGGAATATGCTGAATGATTCTCCCAACGCCAGATCCCCAATCGAGTATATGCAATGCATCATTTAATAAATAGGGCTTACTCCATTCAATCAACTCATTTGCAGCCAATTGCCCATCTGAAAAATACAGGGCATAATCAAGTTGAAATGTTTCAAATAAATCTCGGTCTGTTGGAATGGCTAATTCAGGATGCTTAATTCTAAAAAATGTATTCTTAATTAGATGGGTTGCTTGTTGTGTTCGAAAATGTATTTCGCTCAGCCAATTCCTTGAATTTGAACTTTTAACTATTTTTTTGATTCTCTTTTTCAATGATTGAATGCTGTATGCGTAAATATAGTAAATAAAAAATGCCCCCATTAAGTGGCTAACTTTTTGGGGGCAATCTAGAACGGGTCCTTTTTGATTATAGCATGATCATGTGTTATTGTTTCTCAGGAAGCAATATACCACCAATGATATTTTTTCCATCAAATAATAGGTTGGCCGCTTTTTTAATATCAGCTACAGCTATATCAGCAACTACTTTTTCATAATTTAATGTCCTTTGAGGGTCTTTGTCACTGAAATAAATTCCTTGTAAAACGCCAGTCCAGAAATTATTTTCTTTCATATTCACGGTGTATTTTTCCATCAACGATTTCTTCACTTTGTCTAGGTCTTTTTGTTCGGGGCCATTGGTTTTTATTTTCTCAATTTCTTCAGCAGCAGCTTTCTTTAATTTATCTACGTTTTCAGGCCCACAAGGTAATTGAAGCCCAAATATATAACTGTTGTAAGGGTATTTTTGAACTGTGCCATTAATTCCGCCGCTATAAATTCCGCCAATTTTTTCTCTTAAATCTTCTATGATTTTAATATTTAAAATTTCAGCCAACATTTCTGCTTTAAATGCCAAATCTTCGGAATAAGGAACTTCTCCTGAATAAATATTTAATATAAAACTCTTTTGTTCCTTGCCCTTGTAAACAGTAAAATCCTTTACTCCTTTTTTTACCCTTACTCCATTGTCTCCAATTTTTCCAATACCACCTTTTGATGGTAAACTTGCTATGTAGGTAGCTAATAATGGCTTGATTGCTTCAACATCAATATTACCCACCATGATGAAGGTGAAATCATTTGCGTCAGAAGTTAGCTCTTTGTAGATAGCTAGTGATCTGTCTAAATTTATTTTATCGTAATTACCAGGTTTGGGAATTTGTGTAGGTGCAAGTGGGTTTCCATCGTATAAAACCTTGTATACAGAATCTAAGAAAGCAAATTGCGGATCTGCAGTCATGAATTGCATTTGTGTTTTCTGTTTCTCTTTCCAAGCAGTGAAAAGTGCTTCATCTTTTCTAGTATTGGTAAAATTCAAGTAGAGTAATTGAAACATGGTTTCAACGTCTTTGATAGAACTTCTGCCACCAGCACTTACATTGATAGCACTAAGGCCTACACTTGCAGCTGCTATTTTCCCAGCTAAAAATTTACGAAGATCTACTGGAGTAAAATCTCCAATACCCATTTGTTGAATAATAGTGCTTGCATTTTCTGCGCTGTATTTATCTTCAAGACTATAAGTATTAATTCCGCCTTTTTTAAATCCGGTCATGATAATTTCGTCCTGCTTAAAATTGGTAGGCTTCAGAATAACCTTTGTTCCGTTGCTGTACTGTAATTCAGTGATTCCTAAAGTTTCATTCTTGGTTTCTTTTACTAAGTTACCTGGGGTTGGTTTTGTCTTTAACAAACTGGTTGCAATCGATTTTTCTTCATAGGCTTTTATAGGGGCCTTACTAATATTTTCGATAGCAGCAAGCAAAGAAGCGCCAGTAGGGATAGGTGTTTCGGATTTTTCTGGGCCTTTAACACTGGCAAAAAACTGTTGAGTTTGCTTTAATTCATTGGCAATGGCATTTACTTCTTGTAACTGAATAGCAGGCAAAAGCTCCTGAGCATATTTATATTCTGTTTCTATTCCTGGAGCAGGTTCCTGTTCTAAAAAATGACGAATATACTCTTCAACAATTTGCTCAGATGCTGTTTTGTCTCTGTTGTTATAGCTTCTTTCAATGGAGGCCAATTCAGATTTTTTGGCTCTTTCTAATTCACCTTGCGTGAACCCAAATTTCTTTACTCTTTCTACTTCTGTGATCAATGCATTGAGTGCTGTATCAATTCCTTTTTTACCCGGGATGGCAACATTTATAAATCCTTCATAACCTCTAGCTTCAGAACCAAAGCCAGCACCTGCTCCAATGAAAGGAGGATTGGCGCTTTGGGCCAATTCGCTCATGCGTTGGTTGAGCATGGAAGTAAACATGTTTTTAATCAACGTTTCTTTTCTATAATCGCCAATGGTAAGTTCTGTTTTTGAAGGAACTGCTCCATAGTTCAACTGAATTCTAAAATTGGTGGCTTCTTTGTCTGTAATTACCAATGATTCATTTTTTGTTCTACCTGGAAGTGTTGGTAAAATTCTAGGACGCGGGTTAGCTGGATTTTTTAATCCGCCAAACATTGTTTGAATCATTTTTTCTGTTTCTGCAACATCAATATCTCCAACAACAACAACTGCCATTAAATTAGGGCGATACCAGTCGCGATAAAAACGCTTGATGGCATCGTATTTAAATGATTTTAAAATACTGTCTTTGCCAATCGGTAATCTTTCTGCGTATTTAGATCCTTCATATTGTTTGGTATAAACTTTTCTTCCCATTCTGTCGTCTGCTCCTTTGCCGGATCTGCTTTCTTCTAAAACAATGCCGCGTTCATCATCAATTTGTTTATTGTCGAATGTTACAGCAGAAGCCCAATCTTGTAAAACAAGCAAACCCTTCTTAAAATTATTCGGATCGCTTAATGGAATTGGAAGAATATACACCGTTTCATTAAAACTGGTATAAGCATTTAAGTCAGCGCCAAAGTCTACTCCAATACTTTGTAAAAAACTAACCAACTCATTTTTTTTGAAGTTCTTTGTACCATTAAAAGACATGTGTTCGGTAAAATGCGCCAAACCTTGCTGATCATCGTCTTCTAAAATAGAACCTGCATTTACTACCAATCGCAATTCTACTTTTTTCTCAGGCTTTTGGTTGGCCCTTATATAATAAGTTAATCCGTTGGAGAGTTTGCCCATTTTCACTTTTGAATCAAATGGAATTTTGTCGGATAAATTTAATTGAGCATTGGTGCTGAATACCACCAAAATTCCCAATAAAATCAGTTGAATTTGTTTTTTCATGGAGGATTGTTTTGTGCAATATATTATTGAATTTGAAAAATGTAGGCATTGATTTATAGCTTATGGCTATAATCTTTTTCTTTTGGTTATTTCAACACTTCTTCAATGGGTTTTCCAATATTTCCACTTGGCATTTGAATATGCAAAAGCGCAGCAATGGTTGAAGCAATATCATGCATATATACTTCCCTATTAGATTTTCCTTGTTTAATGCCAAATCCATACCACAATAGAGGAATATGGGCATCATATGGATACCATAAACCATGGGTAGTGCCTTTGTCATTACCATCAATATAACCAGGCTTTAACACTATTTGTATATCGCCACTTCTGTTGTAGAAAAATCCATTGGCCAATTTTTCTCTTAAAACCTGTGGCATTGGGGCACTAAGAATAGATGCGGTTGGAAATGCATTGGAAACTTGTTCTAATTTCAACAAATATTGAATTACAAAATCATTCAATTGTGTTTTATTAATGTTTAAGCTATCTACTTTAGAGCGGTTAAAATGAACTTGATAATTATACATGCTTACAATAGCATTGTCAATTCCAAACTTTTCTTTAATTTTTCCATTGAGATCAGCAGATACTTTGCTATCACTGATTACTCCGCCAGGCAATTTGTTTTCTTTCATAAATGCTGGAACATGGGCAACCGCATGATCGGCACTTAAGAATGATGTATAAGTGCCTTTTCCAACAGTGGCATCTAAAAAGTCAAAAAGTTTTCCCAGCTCTTCATCCAACCGAATATAGTCGTCTAGATTTTCCCAAGAATTGGGACCAAATGCATGACCAATATAATCAGGCGAAGAAAAACTAACAGCCAAGAAATCGGTAATAGCATCTTTGCCCAATTCTTCTGCAATCACAGCTGCTTTGGCCATTTCTGCAGTTAAAGTATTGCCATGTGGTGATGATGAAAGTTTTCCAAATCCTTCAGTTGCTGTTCTGGTTAAGGTATAAGGCATTTTGGTTTGCTCTTTGCCAAAAGGTTGATTTTCGTATGATTTTTCATCAGCCGTTGCATAGTTTAAGTATTCTTCATCTTTTAATTTTTTGGTCCAACCCAATTTCATCAATGAATCTGGTAAATTTCTTTTGTTGAAATTATTCACCCATTCTGGTAATTGATTCATGTAATATGTGCTGGTTATAAAATAACCACTTTTTGAATCGAACCAATATGCCCCATTGGCACTATGACCTGCTGGCAAGATAGAGCCTCTATCTTTTAATGCTACACCAATTACTTTACTTTTAAAATTGGTGGCCAATCTCAACTCATCGCAAATAGAAGTGGTTAACATATTGCGAGGACTCATCTGCCCATCGCTTGCGCCTTTAGTTCCAACGCCATCTACAGTTTTATCTTCACTGCAATACACCGTTCTTTTTAACTGCCCATCATACCAGGCATTGCCAGTAATTCCATGAATTGCAGGAACAGAACCTGTGTATATACCTGTATGACCACAAGCAGTTACAGAAGGGGTGTAGCCAATTTGGGTATTATCGCAACTAAATCCATTATTCATCATTCTTTTGAAACCACCATTGGCCTTAAACAAAGGGGCAAAACGATAGAGATAATCCCACCTCATTTGATCAATCACAATGCCAACTACTAGCTTAGGGGCAGATGCATTTACAGGTTGCTTAACCGATTTTTGAGCAAGCAAAAAACTGCTATTGCCAACAATAATTACTAACACCATTAAGGGAGTAAAAACACCTATTTTAAAGGCTTTTTCAATGCTAATTGATTTCATTTTCGTTAATTAGAGGCTAAAGGTAAGGTTTGCATATATAAAACCGTTTGCACTTTCCTACTTATTGGTTAATTTTGCAGCAGTTTCAAGAATATGATAATTTATTAATATGGCAGATATATTTGAAAAAATGTTAAAAAATGCTGGACCCTTGGGTCAGCACCGCGAAAGAGCACATGGTTATTTTTCTTTTCCTAAATTGGAAGGTGAGATTAGTAGTAGAATGAAGTTTCGTGGAAAAGACATGATTGTTTGGAGCTTAAATAACTATTTAGGTTTGGCCAATCATCCTGAAATTAGAAAAGTAGATGCAGAAGCTGCCAAAAATTTTGGTATGGCTTACCCAATGGGTGCTAGAATGATGAGTGGTAACTCTAATTATCACGAACAATTAGAAAAAGAATTGGCTGCTTTTGAAAGCAAGCAAGATGCTATTTTGCTCAATTTTGGATACCAAGGTATCATGAGTACCATCGATGCGATTTGTGGCAGACATGATGTAATTGTATACGATGCAGAAAGTCATGCATGTATTATTGATGGATTGCGTTTACATCCAGGACATCGCTATGTATTCAAACACAATGATGTTGAAGATTGCGAAAAACAATTAGCTAGAGCAACCCAGTTGATTGAGAAGCAAAAAACAGGTGGCATTTTAGTAATTACCGAAGGGGTATTTGGCATGGCAGGAGATCAGGGCAAACTAAAGGAAATTGCTGCACTAAAAGATAAATACCAATTCAGGCTATTGGTAGACGATGCTCATGGATTTGGAACATTGGGCAAAACTGGTGCAGGTGCTGGTGAAGCACAAGGCTGTCAAGATGCCATCGATTTGTATTTTTCCACTTTTGCTAAAAGCATGGCTTCAATTGGTGCTTTTTTAGCTGGTGATAAAGCCATTATTGATTTTATTCGTTACAATATCAGAAGCCAAATTTTTGCTAAGAGTTTACCAATGCCAATTGTATTGGGAAATCTTAAGCGTTTGGATATGTTGCGAACCATGCCTGAGTTAAAAGAAAAATTATGGAGCAATGCAATGAAATTGCAGTCTGGCTTAAAAGAGCGTGGATTTGATATTGGCAAAACCGATAGCCCGGTTACTCCAGTTTATATGACTGGTGGAGTAGAAGAAGCTACTGCAATGGTGATGGACTTAAGAGAGAATTATCATGTATTCGCATCAATTGTTATTTATCCGGTAATTCCTAAAGGACATATCATATTCCGATTGATTCCATCAGCTGCGCATACTGATGCAGATATTCAAGAAACATTAGTGGCATTTAGCGAAACCAAAGCCAAATTAGATGCTGGAGCATATAAGGTGGAAGCGATACCGGATATGGCAGATGCTAATTAAGAGATAAAAGATAAGAGAGAAAAGATAAAAGATAAGAGATAAGAGATAAAAGATACAGTAATAAAAAAAGCGATGAATTTCATCGCTTTTTTTATTGAATAAACTTGTATTATAACTTGGCAATCAACTCTTTAGCCATCCTAACATAATCTGCGTTCTTGGCTTCAGTAGCAACTGCTATGCATTTTTCAGCACTAGCTTTTGCGGCTACTTTATCGCCCATTGCTTGTTGAATTTTGGCAGTTTGTAAGAACAACCAAAATGCTTTAGGATTGGCTGCAGTTGCTTTGTTAATATTCTCTAATGCTTTAGCATTGTTGTTATCCCACTCTGCATAAAAAGTAGCGGCTGCACCATAGGCTGATGGGTTTACAGGATCTGCGCTCAATGCTTTTTCTACCTGTGCACGAATTCTATCTTTAACGTTGGTGCTAATGGGAACACTCACGGCCGTGTTTCCCCACATAATATGTAACTCACAGCTTTCAGGTTGAATATTGGCAAATTGCAGCGTAAAAGTTTCTGCAGTCATTGCCATTTTCATAGACTTTACTTTGAAGCGAACAACATCTTCACTTTCTTTATAACCATCCGTTCCCCAGTTATTTAATCCTTTGTTGATTACAATTTCCCAAGTTTCTTTACCAGGAATAGTATACAAAACATAAGAACCTGTGTCCAGAGACTTTCCACCCATTGTTACTTTATCAGAAAAATACAGTTTGGTTGCTGCATTGGCGCCAGTTCTCCATAATTGACCAAGGGGAGCCAATTCACTATTGTCTTTCATCATTACTCTTCCTTTTGAATTTGGGCGCGAATAAGTCAATTCAATTTTACCCATTCCAAAATCTTGTGTAATCTTTTGGGTTGTGCTTGGTGCTGGCATTTTAATTTGTGCTATGCCCGATAAGCTGCAGATTAAGGAAGCAGCAATCATTATTTTTTTCATATTCATTGTTTTTTATAAAGCAAACCTACGTTTTTGGCTTCGTAATAAGGGAATATTTTTAAGTGAAGTTTATGCTCAACTATCTTATTTGAACCCGGGATGGAATCTTTGGAGTGTATCCCTTAAAAAGTCGCGATCTAAATGGGTGTATATCTCTGTAGTAGTTATGCTTTCATGCCCTAACATCTCCTGAACAGCCCTTAGATCAGCACCGCCTTCCACCAAATGAGTGGCAAAAGAATGTCTTAGGGTATGTGGAGATATGGTTTTAGAGATGCCTGCCTTGTATGCTAAATCTTTAATGATATAAAAGATCATTACCCTGGTTAAATTTTTGCCTCTTCTATTGAGGAATAAAATGTCTTCAAAGCCAGGTTGAATGTTTTGATGGCAGCGAATGGTTTCTTTATATAAGCTAATGTATTTGATGGCATCTGATCCGATTGGGATCAATCTTTCCTTATCACCTTTTCCGATTACTCTTATAAACCCTACATCAAGGTAAAGCCCCGAAATAGTTAAATTCACTACTTCGCTTACCCTTAATCCGCAGCTATACATGGTTTCAATGATTGCTTTGTTTCTACCACCTTCTGCGCTGCTCAAATCAATTTGAGCGATCATGCTTTCGATCTCTTCAAAGCTTAATGTATCTGGTAATGCTCTTTTTGTTTTGGGAGCATCGAGTAATACGGAAGGGTCAATAGTGCAGATTTGCTCTATCAAACAATATTTATAAAAACTACGTATGCCTGAAATCATTCTACTCTGTGATGTTGCTGTCATGCCCAATTCTCCCACCCATTTTACGAATGCTTGTAAGTCTTTTAATTCGATATCAGCGGGGTTCTTCAGTTGCTCAGTGATTTGTAAATAATCGGTAAGCTTGGAAACATCGCGCAGATAGGCTTCTACAGAGTTGTCGCTCATAGATCTTTCTAAACGGAGGTAGGCTTTGTATCCTTTTTTATATGCTTCCCACATGAGGGTTAAGAGATATGAATTAAGAGATAAGAGATAAGAGTTAAGCAATGAAGTTACGAATTAAGTTGTTGGATTTGAACATGACTTATAACCATTGACCAATATTACGTACATTCGCTTTTAGTCAAAAATCGAATCGACCTCATGCAAGTAAATTTAAGATCGTTCAAACAGAAAGTCCGTTATCATCAAAAGTCAATGAAACGTTTTTTAGGAAAAATTGAAAAGAATCCTCCAAAAGGATTGGATAAATTAGCCGAAAAAATTGATGCTGAAGTTTGGAAAGAAGTAGATTGTTTGTCTTGTGCCAATTGCTGCAAATCAATGAGCCCAACTTTTACAAATAAAGATATTAAACGCATTGCTGCTCATTTTGAAATCACGCCTAATGAGTTCAAAGAAAAATGGTTGTTCTTCGATAAAAAAGATAAGGATTGGATGAATACATCACAACCATGTCAGTTTTTGAATTTAAAAAACAATATGTGTAGTATCTATGAAGTTCGTCCGGATGATTGTGCTGGTTTCCCGCATTTGAAGAAAAAGAAAATGGTGGAATACATTCATGTACATCAACAAAATATTTCATACTGCCCTGCAACGTATAAGATGGTGGAAAAAATGCAAAGTCAGTTATAAGTTACTAGTTAAAAGTGATTGATTAAATAAGTGATTGATTAATTAAGTTATTGGGTTGTGGGGTTGAATTTTGCAATTCTTCCTCCTTTGCCTGCAAGATAAACTGCATTGCCATTTTTTGCTTTTTGAACAACATGAAAGCTTTCATTGGAAATGAGTTCCCAATTCATTCCACCGTCTTTTGAAATATCTACTCCCGAAGTTCCACAAGTGATTAAATTATTTTCATCGATGTATATAACGCATGAGCGATAGCCGAAAGGAGGGATTGTCGGTTTGGTAAATGTTGGCGAATAATCTTTTTTTGAATAGTTAAACAGTACCATATTCCCCTCTCTTAAAGTATCGTTGGCAAAATCACCTCCAACAATTACCCCCTTATTTTTGTCTCTTAAGATTGCAATGGAGTTGGCTCCTGTTGATGTTTTTCCACTTATCATGGGGATATCATATTTATAACCAATTGGATAATGAATTAAGGATGTTTTCAATCCACCTGAAACTACAAATCCAAGTAGCGGAAGCATTTCCTCGAAATTTATAAAGCTTATATTTGTGCCACTTGAAGCAAAAAATGCTTCCCCTTTTTTAACGGCAAACTGCTCTTCAAACTTATCAAAACCAGTGTCATAAACGGCGTCTGGTACTTTCCATTCCATTTCTTCATTTTCAAAAAAAGTCATAGCAATGTATTGCAGCTTTTTTATTGGATCGCCTATAAGCACGCCTACAGTATCATTGTGAGATACATCGAATGCTATCGCATCAAAAAATGCCGCTTTAGCTGTATCCTCAAAAACTTTCATCCAGTTAATGCCGCCATCTTTTGTTTTCAGGATTACTGCTGGTTGAGTGATGCCCATTATGAATGCAGTTTTATCATCAAATGCTTCAATATCCCTGAAATCGCTTTTCTCATAACCAGCAACTGTATTCCAATTCCAGGTTTTTCCTCCATCCAAAGATTTGCCCACAGAACCACCACTTCCACTTACCCAAATCACGTTGTTGTTTACCACACTCATGCCTCTTAGGCTGGTTTTCCGGCCTTGCTCGAGTATTTCAATTGTTGGCTTTATTTGCGCTATTGCGGTGCAGGTTAAAATAATACCTAATAAACAGAGAAATATTTTATTATTCAAAAACATGTATACACTTTTGCAATGAAGTTAAGATTTATTGACTCATATCTGAAAATATGTGTCTCATAATTATTAACTCATAATTCTTATCTTTTAAAATGTATCTCATAATTCATATCTCTTAATTCATAATCTTATTTCATGATTCCATACTGGATGAGCCGCACTCAATTATTGCTTGGAGATGAACCCATAGAAACTTTAATGCAAAAACATGTATTGGTAGTTGGCTTAGGCGGAGTAGGAGGTATTTGTGCTGAAATGATCGCAAGGGCAGGTGTAGGAAAGATGACCATTGTAGATGCTGATACAGTTGATTTGAGTAATACCAATCGCCAGATTCCTGCATTGCATTCTACAGCTGGCAAGCTAAAGTCCGAAGTAATGGCCGAACGCTTGAAAGACATCAACCCAAATATTGAATTGATTGTGAAATCAATTTATATAAAAGAAGAACTCACCCAGCAATTATTGGATGAAGCAAACTATGATTACGCAGTAGATTGTATTGATACCTTATCTCCCAAAGTGTTTTTTATAAAAGCTTGTTTAGATAGAAAAATTCCCATTGTTAGTTCACTCGGAGCAGGCGGCAAAATAGATCCATCGCAAGTAATCATTACGGATATATCTAAAACCTATCAATGTAATTTAGCAGCATATGTTCGCAAGAAATTACATTCATTAGGCATTTACAAAGGACTTACAGTGGTATTCAGTGCAGAAAAAGTAGATCAATCTCGTATCATTGAAACTGAAAAGGCTTTTCCTAAAAAATCCATCATCGGAACCATTTCTTATATGCCTGCTATTTTTGGTTGTATGACTGCGAGTGTGGTGGTGAGGGGGTTGATGAAGCAAGAAGTTTAATACAATAAATAAGGCTCCATCATTTTCTCCCAATCTTTACTTGATGTTAATTTTGTAGCCCATTGTAAAAAACTTGCAAAAGGCAAATCAAACAATGATTCACTATTAGGTATGCCCAATAATTTATCTAGATGGTTGGTTCCATTGGGGTTTACATTGGTAGGATAAGTTGCCCATGCAAAATCAACAGGGTGTAACTCTTTGATGAGTTTAATCAACATCAAACCAAAAAAAATAGGCCTAAATATTGCCTGGTCTTTTACTTTAAAATGAATCCCATTGTATTTTTTACCTATGTATTTGTTCTCTTTTGACATATATGCAATGGGTGTTGCATTGATTTCATCTTCCAATATGTTATTTATCTGAGCACAAACTGCATCATTTTTTAGCCAAGGTGCTCCAACTATTTGAAAAGCTTTTTCGGTTCCTCTGCCTTCATGCAAATTCGTAGCTTCTAAAAAGCAAAGCCCTGGATACAGTAACATACTCTCAAAACTTTGAATAGCTGGCGATGTGCCCACAAATGGGATAGTCCAATCTGGTTGAAAATTGTTTCTATTCCAATTGGTACAAGCAATTATTTCCAAAGAAGTTTTGATGTGTTGCGTTTCATTAAAAAAGCGCGCTAATTCACCTAGGCTGCAACTATGTCTAATAGGAATTGGCCATCTTCCAATAAAAGAACTACAGGATGGTTCTAAAAAAGGGCCTTCTGCTAATGCTAAAATTCCTGAAATAGGATTGGGACGATCTAGTACAATTATTTTTTTCTTTGAAGTTGCACATGTTTCCATTAAATAGGTCAATGTCCAGAGATAAGTATAAAATCGAACACCAGCATCGGGTACATCAAACAAAATAATTTCTAATTCGGCCAAATCTTCTTTTGTTGGAGCTAATTTATTTCCATACAAACTGATTATAGGTAAATCTGTCAATTCATCAACACCATCATGCATAGCTGCTCCATCAGCTCCTTTGACAGACAAACCATGTTCAGGAGAAAATAATTTCACCAATTTAAATCCTGCATCTTGTAATGCTTTTCTGGAAGCGATCCCATTGTATGTTTTAGCTGCTTCATTGGTAACCAAACCGATCTTCTGAAGCTTCCAAGATGGATGGCTTGCTAATAATTGATCTATGCCAAAAAATATTGTGTTGCTCATTGGTTATGGTCTTTAACAAATTGCATTCGATCTTTCATTTGTTCTACCACATTAAAAATAATCGGGCATCTGTCGTAGTGCATAAAAGTGGTAAATAATCTCCTGCTAAAATTGGGTAAATGTAATGCAGGAAATTCTTTACATCCTTCAAAACGATATTCGTAAATAGTGCATTTATTATCGCTTAAAAAATGGCATGGCATCTGATTCATGATCATCATTCCATTGCTTCCCTTTTCTAAATAGGTGGTATCAAATTTTTCCCTTGATTGATTTAAATGACCCGCTAAACGATCAGCTTCTGATTCATTTAAGCAGACCATTAATGATTTACAGCAGTTGCCACAATCGGTGCAATTAATACTAGGGCTAACCATTCTATCCAATTCCTGAACCAGCTCGTCTACTTCTTCACTATTGATTTGCTTCAGAAAATCCTTAAATCGATCGTTTTCCTGCTCTTTCGATTGAGCATAGGTTTTTAGGTAGTCTAGATCGGTAATGGGTTGAAATGGCTCCATAATTGCCCCAAAGGTAGTATTGGGGATTAAAAATCTATCAAAAACCATCATTTATCCACAGTTAAACCCCATTTGTAGAAAAGTATAATTGGGGTTGAATTTGAGGGAGTTAGATTTGCCGTTGGCAAAAAATGCAACAAAAACGGAACTATGGCAGATGATAAAAATTTGGTTCAGTATGATGAAGACTCGATAAAATCGCTCGATTGGAAAGAACATATTCGCCTAAGACCTGGTATGTATATTGGTAAATTAGGGGATGGGTCGGCAGCTGATGATGGAATTTATGTACTTATTAAAGAAGTAATAGATAATTGTATCGATGAATATACCATGGGTTACGGTAAACAAATTGAATTGTCTATTGAAGGCAAAACGGTAACTGTTAGAGATTTTGGAAGAGGAATTCCTTTGGGTAAAGTAGTAGATGTAGTTAGTAAAATAAACACAGGGGCAAAATACGATAGCAAAGCATTTCAAAAAAGTGTGGGTTTGAATGGTGTAGGTACAAAGGCAGTGAATGCATTGAGTGAACGTTTTTTGGTAACTGCATTTAGAGAAGGCAAACAGAAAACTGCCGAATTTGAAAAAGGGTTTTTAGTAAATGAGCATAAAGAAGAAAAAACCACTGAGCCAAATGGAACATTGGTAGTATTTACACCTGATGAAACAATCTTTAGGAATTTTCATTACATCTACGAATACCTCGAAAACCAATTATGGAATTATTGTTATTTGAATGCCGGTTTAGTAATTCAATTTAATAACAAGAAATACGTTAGTAAAAATGGCTTGCTCGATTTGTTGCAACGAAAAACCAATCCAGACGAGTTGCGTTATCCCATCATACATTTAAAAGGGAATGATATTGAGGTGGCCATTAGCCACAACAATGACTATGGCGAAGATATATTCTCTTTTGTAAATGGGCAGTACACTACACAGGGGGGTACCCATCAACAAGCATTTAGGGAAGCTTATGTAAAGGTAGTTCGTGATTTTTTTAAGAAAGATTATGATGCTTCTGATATAAGAACAAGCATTGTTGCAGCTGTATCAGTTAGGGTGCAAGAGCCCGTTTTTGAGAGTCAGACAAAAACAAAATTAGGTTCTCAGAATGTTGCTGATGGTGGTCCTAGTATGAAGAATTTTGTGCAAGAGTTTTTATCGAAAGAATTGGATAATTTCTTGCATAGAAATCCAACAACAGCTGATGCATTAAAGAAAAGAATTGAGCAGAACGAAAGAGAGCGTAAAGAATTGGCGGGCATTAAAAAATTAGCCAACGAAAGAGCCAAGAAAGCCAATCTACACAATAAAAAATTACGTGACTGTAGAACACATCTTAATGATGAACTTCCTGCAAAAAATAAAGAAGCTTTTATTGCTGTTCAAAACAATACCACCATTTTTATTACCGAAGGGGATAGTGCGAGTGGTAGTATTACCAAATCAAGAAATGTAGATACACAAGCAGTATTTAGTTTGCGCGGTAAGCCCTTGAACTCTTTTGGAGAAACCAAAAAAGTGGTTTATCAAAACGAAGAGTTTAATTTATTGCAACATGCTTTGAATATAGAAGAAGGTTTAGAAGGATTGCGTTATAATAATATTGTAATTGCAACAGATGCCGATGTGGATGGGATGCATATTCGTTTGTTATTGATGACTTTCTTTTTGCAATTCTTCCCTGATCTTGTTAAAAAAGGGCATGTATATATTTTACAAACACCTTTGTTTAGGGTTAGAAATAAACAAGAAACTATTTATTGCTACGACGAAACAGAAAAGCAAGAAGCCGTAAAGAAGTTGGGCAGTAAACCGGAGATTACCCGATTTAAGGGTTTGGGTGAAATATCTCCAGAAGAATTTGGAAGATTTATTGGTAGAGATATGCGATTGGATCCTGTTATATTAGAGCAAGGTGATCATATACAGGATTTACTGGAGTATTATATGGGAAAGAATACCATGGAAAGACAAGAATTTATTATCAATAACCTTCGGGTAGAGTTGGATATAGTAACTAGTTAATTTAATGTTTTAATTGTAAATAGATTTATGATTCATATTGTTTTTGAAAATGCAAATATAAAATCCTTGGAAACTGCCATTGAGATGGATGAAAGTTTACAAGGAAAAGTAATTGAAATTAAAGATGATTACGCTGTAGGTCCTTTAATGGATATTTATGAAACAGAAGGGTATCAGCAGCGTAGGGATTGGTGGAAAGATGTTTTAATCAACTCTCCTTACGAAGACCAATTGGATATAGCGGATGATAAATTAGCTGTTCACCAGTTAATTCAGCAACTCAATGAAGACGAGTCTCTTGAAGCATGGATTTGGATGGGCCAAAATGCCCATGATGTATGTGGTTATTACTGGTTGATGAGTCAGCTCAAAGATTTCGCAGGTAGGTTACAGGTGTTGTATTTAAACAACCTTCCTTTCTTTAATGAAAAGGGTAATATTTTTTATCCAACGCATTTGTATGAAATTCAGCCAAAAGAATTTTTGAAAGCCAAAAAATTAGCAAGACCCATTACTTTATCTGAATTTGAAATAGATCCTGATGAATGGAAAAAAATTGCCTCAGATAATTCATTGGTACGTTTTTTAGAAGGGGGTAAAAAAATTGTTGCCAAAGAAGTGTCATTTTACGACAAGCATTTACTAAATCATGTTTCGGGTGATTCACAAAAATTGAATAAAATTATTTCGAACACTTTGAATAAAATGCCCGTACATACAGGAGATGCTTTTTTGGTTTGGCGACTAAAAGAATTGGCCGCTGCTGGAAAGGTTGCACTTTCTGGCGACTGGAATAAAGGTTGGAAAGAAATAACGGTTCAATTTGCAAATCAATAAAAGCAGTATTTTTTACCAATGAAGCAATGCGAAATTGAATCGAGAAATAAGTTTTAAATATGGCGAAAGAGAAAAGGGAAAATAGGGTTTTTGACAATGAAAGAGGTGTACAAGGTCAATATAAAAATTGGTTCTTGGATTATGCTTCCTATGTTATCCTCGAAAGAGCTGTTCCTGCAATTGAGGATGGGTTAAAGCCGGTACATAGAAGAATTTTACACTCCATGAAAGAAATGGATGATGGAAGATTCAATAAAGTGGCTAATATCATCGGTCAGAGTATGCAATACCATCCGCATGGAGATGCAAGTATTGGTGATGCTTTGGTTAATCTTGGTCAGAAAGATTTATTGATTGAAACACAGGGTAACTGGGGTGATGTAAGAACTGGTGACGATGCTGCCGCATCTAGGTATATTGAAGCGCGATTATCTAAGTTTGCTTTAGAAGTAGCTTTCAATGCTAAAACTACACAATGGCAATTAAGTTATGATGGCAGAAAAAATGAGCCCATCAATTTGCCAATGAAATTTCCATTATTACTCGCACAAGGAGCTGATGGTATTGCTGTAGGGTTATCAACCAAAATACTTCCACATAATTTTTGTGAACTCATTGATGCTTCTATCAAACATTTGCGTGGCAGAAAATTTGAATTATTCCCCGATTTTCAAACAAAGGGAATGATTGATGTGGCCAACTACAACGATGGTAAAAGAGGTGGTAAGGTAAGGGTAAGAGCGCATGTAGAAGAACTCGATAAAAAA
>Ga0164292_10001738_pt1 | contig 17712 bp, 28 predicted proteins | sample GEODES117metaG_FD_111486 | JGI IMG/M metagenome (GOLD analysis project Ga0164292, IMG submission 111486) | Eutrophic lake water microbial communities from Lake Mendota, Wisconsin, USA - GEODES117 metaG | ecosystem: Environmental > Aquatic > Freshwater > Lake | place: USA: Lake Mendota...
ATTTCATCGTATCTAAATCCAATGCCCATCTTTACTTTTTCTCCAATGTGTTTAAACCACCAATCCCAAATAGGTCGCATCTTCATTTCGGTTGTGCAAAATCTCCATTGTTGATTTGGTAATCCTTTTCCTCCAGTTGCTTTTCGATTAACTTCTTCAAAAGTATTTCCCGTTACCCATATAATTTCTTTTCCTATTAATTGCTCTAAATCTATAACTGCCTTTAAAGTTATATCCGATTCCGCAGTTGCTATAAACTCTTGACCTATCTTATCTGAAATAAATTGAACTAGTTTTAAATCTTTTGGAGTGCATCTTTTATCCTCAATTCTAATTAAAGAAAATAGATTATAATCAGCTGGGTAATGATAAGCAAGGTAACTCGATGTCTTGCCTCCGCTTAATGAATTAATTGATTTCATATCTCATCCAATCTAAATCTACGAATTAAACTTTCACAATCCTCAATGCTTCGTACAATCGCATAATAATAACCGTGATTAATTGCTATCTGCTCAAATGCTTTTTGGTTTGGTTGCTGAGTTCCTTTCTCAATTTTAACCTCAACAAATAAACCTTTCCATCGTTTATTAGAAACCATCCAAAACATATCAGCCACTCCAGCCTTTGCTCCTTCCATTTTTAATTTGATTGCAACAAGCCTATGCCTTGCGCCTCCGTTTGGAATAGCATAATAGTAAAAGTCTTGAGTCCATTCTAACCATTTGCAAATTGCCACCTGGAGTTTATGTTCGTGTTCGTTTCTCATTATACCTTATCTCATATAAAAATTAAATATGTTAATCTTTTATACCCTATTGCATATAAATAACATTAAACATATTTTACATTTTACTGCTAATTGTCAAATATCTTTAACATTATAAGTTTTGTTGTAATATTTTTCTGATGTATAATAAGCATTTAGCTCATACAATTCTCCAATACACCCATCAGTAAAGGCATCCTTTATCTGCTCTTTCTCCATTTGTTTGGCTTTATTGACATATACAGATAAATCTGTTGAATCAATGAAAGCATTGTAAAAACTAATTTTAGGTGGTTTGCTAAAATCAAATTCATAGTCATCATTCATATAGTCCTCATATTTTACCAAAATTTGTTCTACCAACCATTCTACTGCCGTTTGTTTAGTTGTCATTTTCTAGTTGTTTAGAATAATACAATTCACAGAATCCATGTGGTATCTCAAAAAATACAGATAAATTCTCACCTTCTGATTTTAAACCATTGCAAATAAATCCAAATGGTTCAATAATACTTCCACGACCTATGAATCTATTTGCAGGATGACCTACAACAGGAGTTTGATAAATACAATTACAGCAACATCCAAATTCTGTACCTTTTTTACAATTTGCCATTGTCTTATTGATTTAGTAAATCTTTTAAAAAATTAGAAATATTTAGCATTCCTTCTTTTTCCCTTTTAAACTGCATTTCTTTATATTCTTGACTTTGCATATAATCGGGCAATAAACAATTTTCCAGAAATAATTTATCCTCGTATGCTTTCCTTTCTTTTTGCTTTTTGTCTTGAACAATTTTACTTAGAATATTTCCCATAGCTTTAATTATTATTTTTTAATCTTCCGTGACTTGTGTATAACCGTAAATCTATCGTATCCGTATAAATATCCTCAAATTCGGAAATTCCGAATATTACTTTTGCCTCTGATTTTTTTTGTATTGTCTGTTTATTTTTCAAAGCATAATAGTAAGCATAGCTAATTAATGCTATTGCAGTAATGTAAATTATTTTTCTTTTCATTTTTCGTTTGGTTTAATAGTTCCATCATTATCAATAAAGCAATCAAATGTAACTAAACTATTGACAAATTTAATATAACCTTGAGTTTTGCAGTGCATCTTCCTTTCTTCAATATCCTGAATGATAGAATATTTATTCCAAAGTTCAATTCGTTCTTCTTTTGATATCGTTGGAATCTTAAATTGCTCCAGGTAATCAAAGAGAATTGACAAACCTCCAGCGATAAACGTAAACTTTTTATCGTTCTTCTCGCAAAACCTTATTTGATTTGCATATTCATTAGCAGTATCAATCGCTTGCTTCTTTAATTCTTGGTCACTTGGCTTTTCTCTCACTGGCTCTATTGGTTTAGGTAAGTTTTTAATTTCTTCTTTTGAGTATTCAATATAGGCATTCATAATCCTACCAAAATATTCACAAGAAAAATTCTCATAGCATTTAGCATCGACATTTAACTTGCCAGCAACTGCCATTTCAAAAGCAATCTTTATTTCTTCGCAAGTATTATTTCCAAAATTAGACTTAACAAAATTAGTCAATACAACCTTTTCTTCTTCAGTTGGTAAATTGTTTCCTCTTAAGCCAACTAAAACCATTGTGTAACGTAATGCTTGCTTTATATCTTCTTCGTTCCTTACACGTAAAGCAATGGCGCTTTGTGCTTGTTGTATTGCTATTGCATTACCACTTCCGTAAGGCTTCCATTCTTGCGGCACTTGTTCCGAGTTTCTCAGTTGTATTTCCATTATTGTTAAATTTAGTTTTGTTTTGCATCCAAGTTTTTACTCTGCGACTAATATCAAAAAACTTTTCTGACTCCCATCTTGGTTTACCTTTTTTATCAGCTTCCATCCAATAAGAAACAAAATTTTCATATTCATCTCCTATTTCAGATTGAACCATAGTAACCATATCATAAAAAGAAATTTGTTTGTCTTTCACTACTCTTTCTTTATTATTAGTATAATTATTATCTTCTTGTTTACTATAATCATTATTACTAATATTTGATTGTTTTCCTATATTAGGATTTTCCTCATTAGGTTTTCCTGTTATTAGGTTTTCCTCAATAGGAATTTCGTATAGTAGGTAATCAACTACCCAAAAACCTTTATTATTTTGATATCTATTTCGTGCTAAATAACCAAAATTTTCCAATTCTTTTAAAGCAGATATTACACTTGGTAAGCCTTCCTTTACTTGCTTTGAAATACGTTCTGCAGAGAACTCCCAGTTGTCAGGCTTTGATTGAATGTAAGCATACATCCCTTTTGCCTTAAATGAAATATGAATGCTATTCAGCAAATCATTAGGTATTGTTCCGTACCTATTTTTAATAATTAATTTACCCATTTTTTTTAATTAAAAAAGCCACCAAATAAATCAATCGGTTCTCACTTCGATTTCATTAAATGATGGCATTTTAAGACCTTTGATACTATGATGTGAGAACGTATCCGCTTACAAATATAAAAAAACTAAACCGATTTACAAAGTCTTTTTGAAAAATATCCTGAATATATTGGATGCTCTGATTCAAATAACCTAGCATAGTCAGAAGTGAAATTGTTATTGACTTTGTACCTATCATTCCCTTCGACCATTGTATTCCATCGAATGACTTCGAATATTTGCTTTGCTCCAAGTCTAATGTATCCTCGATTGATTAGTTGATATGCTAAACGTTTAAACTCCTGGTATATTTGGGGATTGGATTCGTGGTATTTTTTGAAACTTGTTTTCATTTGGTTTAAATTTAGATGTTTGATATAATTTCTTATAATCTTTTTTTAACTCTTTTGTCAAATGGTCTTGCCATTGGTTAAACGTTAATTCTTTCATCTTATTAGGTCTACAATTAAATAAAATATCCAAGTGGCAATGATTCCCACGATGCCTATCATCGTGAGAAATTCTGCCGTTTCAGTTGAGTTATTGGATTTGCCTTGATTTTTCATCTTGCATTTGTTTAGCTATCATTTGAACTTCTCGCATTACTTCAGGGTACTTAATGTATCCGTTCTCTTTATTCCTAAGATTCCAGTAGACTACTTGCTGAACATTCTGAACGTTCCATTCTCTTGCGCTAAAAGGTAAAATACCTTTCTTGTTTAAACTATCGGCAACCGCCTGATGTATAATATTTTTCTTTATTTTAATCATCATAGTATTGTTTTTTTAATTGATGTTGTACTTGATTTAGCTGGTGGATAGAACTCAAACGATTCGCCCGTTTCCTCATCTACCGTAATAGTCTTATTCTTGATTCCTTTACAAAACTTCTCGACTTCCTTTTGCTTTTCTTTTAACTCATCGATTTGGTCCTGAATATCAAACCATTGCTTGGTTGCACTAAAGTCGTATTTCGTTCCAACCTCAGCCACTTGCATCTCAACATTATGAACTTCAAATCGACCTTTGTCGTATTTAAGTAATTCATCGACTGCTTGCTCTTTTAAAGTCTTCTCAAGTTCAGCAAATAGCAACTGATACTTCGATGCGATGGCAAGCAAAGACTTAATGTCTCTGCCCCCTTCCTTGATGCCCTCGTTAATCAAATGAACCAAGTGATTAATCTGAGCCTTGCTCATGTCTAAGATTGGATTATGACCGAATAAACCTATCTCGAATTGTTGTGGATTAAATTGTATTTCTTCCATGATTAAAAAGGTAAATCGTCATTAACTAACTCAGCACTTGGCTGACCTTGTATTGGTAATACTGGCGCTGGCTTTGAAACTGGAGTGTTTAATCCTTCCGTTCCTTTTACCTTAAAGTTGCCCAAGATAGGAGCATTACTTTCGGGAGTTTTAACTCCGTCTTGCGTTACGAAACCGAAGTTTCCGTATTGGTCAGCATCCTCTTTTAAGAATCCGCTGATGTTTAGGTAAGTACCTTTCTTACCCTTGTACAATTTAGACTTGTCTAACAAATCTACGTTAATTGAAATGCTTACTAACTTGCTCATTTGATTATTGATTAATTGTGAAACTTAATTTTTTAGTTGAAAATAAACTGATAATATCTTTATTGCCTTTAATATCTGATTGCCATTTAGACCAAAATTCATTTAATTGTTCTATTGATTTACATTGGTCAACTTGTTCTTTCCAAAATTGTAATCCAACAGCCTCATCTTTTCCGTGAGTATTGGTTGCATCCGAATCTTTTGTATCATCCATAGCAAATAATCCACATAATGAATATTTTCGAGCATATGAGCTGCTCGCCCCAGTAACTTGACTGCCATCCATTCCTTTCTTGCTTTCTTCTTCTCTTGCATATCCATCCGTTGACCACGTTTCCTTGCCGTTTGAGAGAGTCGCAGTAGCTTTGATATAATATCTATCGCCCACGTTAATTATCGTGTCGGAAATCGTAATAGAATAACCCATCGGATTAACTACTTGCTTGACTGCTTCAAGGATATCTTCAGCACTTCGGTAGTTGTATTTACCGAATGAATTAAATTGTCCTTTAGGTGCTTTAACCTTTGCTTGAATTTCTGCTAATTTGTTTTCCATTTTTAGTCTTGGTTTAACTCTATAAATTTTGATTTGTAAACTCTTTCTTCACGATAGACTTTAGACCAAAAGTCTTCAAGTCCTTCGCAAAACCAGGTACAATGATAGAACCCAGCTTCGTCTTGAAATTTTGCTTTATACTTTATCATATTAGTAGATGATTGGAATAATATGAAACAATAGGAAGTAAAAAAATATTGCGATTGCAATACTACCAAATAAACCTTCTCGGTCAGTTTGGTAAAAGTCTTTGATGTACTCGATTGATTTTTTCATTTGATTGTTGGTTTAAGATTGCCGAAGAATCCGCTTCGGCTCGGGTTATATTTTTTACCACTCTTTAAAATCTTGATTTTCTTCGTACCCTAATAAATATTCTTCTATTTCTTTTGGGTCGGTTAATATAACCATTTCTCCGTTACCAGTTCCTTCAGGCCACTTGTGTGGAAATTTAGGTCTTCTATAATAAGAATCTGCACTTCCTCTATCGTAAGCTGAACCGTGAGTTGAATCGATTGTTGAATTTCTCATTTTTTGATTGGTTTAAGTTTATTATTTGTTTTTGTTGAGACAAATATATACCTATTATTTTAAATAAAAAAACTTTTTATAAAATTATTATAATTATTTATTTAACGGTCATATAAAACAAAAATCCCCACCGATATGACCAGTAGGGATTTCATTTACTTAAACCTATTTAACAAAAAATTTAACTATGAAAAAACAAATATAATACTATTTAATTATTTTACCTTCTCTTATCTGAATATTATGCACCATACTTTTGCCGTTGTCTATCTCGACAATAGCCATTCCGTGATTGTGATGTGAGAAAGGCATATATTTAGGACTAAGCAACGTTAGGCAACCAGTAGTGTAAGTATTAATAAATTGCTTCATACTTGTTTTACGCTGAGTAAAACTCGTTCTATGGACGTGTCCTATAAGAGTATTGCATAGGGTTTTATTTAGCAAGTTTTGAGATGGGTTAATCCCTCCAGCTCCATACCATTCATGTCCGTGTCCAACAAGCAAATCGCCCATCTCCATACCCTGCCAATCTTCAACCATCGTAATGCCTAATTTATCTAACCTAAAAAATATATCAAATTGTAAATCGTGCAACTGAGCAAACTCCTCAGCTTGTAATTGTAATGACCTGGCGAATCGATTTTCATGGTTGCCTAACTTATAATAAATTGGAATCTTTCTAAATATATCCCTAAGCCTTTGCAAGAAATCCCGATTCATATCGACTTCCCTTTTAAAATCCCTCATATCCTTTTCCTTTTCGTGCCTGGAAATAGAATAAAAGTCTTGGATATCTCCATTAAGATACAAGCAATCAATCTCTTGCTCCTTTAAATGCTTAATAGCGCAAGTCAAAGCAGTCAAGTCGTGATAAGGGAAATGAATGTCAGATAAGATTCCGACTTTTTTTAAGTGGTTAGGTAATTTAGCCGATACATATTCTTTGCCAATGCTATCTTCAATCCCAAAATTGTCCAAAGTATCGAGGTTATAGTTTACGACTACTGGTGGCATCTCTTGATTAACTGCCTGCAAAGACCTATCCTTTGCCAAAATATTGTATTGGCTCATTAATTTCCTTAATGAATTTGGACTTTTATATCCATACATTTCATAAAATGAATTGTAAAAATCCGTTTTGCTAAGATTTTTTGAAAAGAAATGTTCCTTAATCTTAACTAATTTATCGTCCTTGTTCATATTCTTCCATTAAAACATCGACTAAAAATTCGATATTGTTTAGCACTTTCATTCGTAAAACGTAAGCAGCATCATCAACGTGTTCGATGTTCTCCATTACATCCATCATGGTATCGAGTAAATCTTTTGCTCTTGATTTTGGCTTCTCCACTGGCTCAATATCTATTTTATACATGAAATATTCTTAAATATAAGTAACCAAAGATTATAAGTCCTTGAAAAATAATGGTTAAGATACACCAAGTTGGAATAATATTCGTTACTTTTTCTTTATTAGATATTAATTTATCGGTTGACAAAGTAGAAGCATACAAATTTTGATAGACATTTTCAATAGAATCTATATTAATCGTGGCTTGAATATTGCCCTTGTAAGACCTTATAATTATGCGACCCTGAGGAACGGTTATTTTAGAATAAAATCGTGTCAGTATGCCCGTAGAATCACAAGGATTCGCAATGGTTAGCGTATCGTGGACCGAATCATATTTAGTAATTACTTTGTAGTCACGAATTGTATCAATACGAATCTTTTCAGTTATGATATTAACCGATTTAGTTGGCTTACAAGAATAAAAAAAGTTTGCAATTAGCAAACCGATGAGTAGTTTTTTCACGAAAAGTATAATTCAGATTCTGCTTGTCTTCTCAAGGTAAGTCCGTTAAGAACTTTGCCTCCACTTTTATTCCATTTTAAAAATTCTAACTTGATTAAAGGGTCATTTGGATTAGCGTTGACTTTCTTTAATAATGTGCTTTTCTTTAAAGCGCCAGCGCCCACGTTATAGCAAAACGATACAAGGGCATCGAACTGATTTTGATTAATGTCATCACGACAAAATGAGTCAACGCTCCTTTCATAATGTTTAATTACATTTAAGAATATATCCGTTGCTCTTGCTTCACTTATTGGTGCATCAGTCATTTTGACTTTAGTTCCATCTTCGTAATAGGTGCAACCGATTGAAATTGTCGGTATGCCAGCTGGACATAAGTAAGGCTTGAGTTTAACTCCCTCAAACTTCTTTATTAGGCTTAGTCCTTTTGGGCTTATTTGGTTGACTTTCATCTAATTTTGCTCTTAGTTCTACATTCTCTGAACGTAGATTATGAATCTCAGTAGTTAAACTTTCGACCTTATCTTTTAAGTCGGCAACCTCTGCTTTTAAATCCGTTGCCATCTCTCTCCAAATTTTAATAGCTTCTTGAACATTAGTAATTTCAGTCGATTGTACCTCAACTCCTTCTTTCTTTCTGCCAAATAACCAAGTAATTAAAGAACCAAATAATCCCGTTATTCCTGGTATTACTATCTCCTCCCAATCATTCATTATTCGCCATCAGTTTCAGGTGCAACTTCTTCTTCCTCTTCAACCAATACTTCTTCTTCCTCTTCAATCAATACTTCTTCTTCTTGTACTGGAACGATTTTCTTTTCTTCTAAGCCTAATGTTTCTAATGCCCATTTAACAATGAACGAGTCATCAACTCCCCATTGAGCAACGATTGGCTCAGGTATAATCAAGTTGCCTTCTTCAATCATAGGATTAAATTGGCTCATCAATTTGAAATACAAAGTTTGCTCAGGATTTTGAAGTGCATAATTAACGACCTTAATTTCTACTCGGTCTGCAATTTCTCTAACTCCTTTAACTGGCTCAATAAATACTATCATATTAGTCTTTAATAAATATCTCTAATAATTGCGCTTTCGCTAAAACGGTAAATGACTCGCTATCTTTTACGAATCCTTTTAAAGTTTCTTGGTCCGACTTGTCTAAATCTAAGACCTCGCCTTTAAATAATTTCTTTGCCCAATCCCAAAATTTAAGTGCATCTCCTTTAGATGCGGAGGCTAATGCGCCAGCTAACATTTTACCAGCATTACCACCCTCAAAAACTTGGTCATCAAGACCGATAAAGTCAAAGTTAAAATCTAATTTCATTTGGTTGTTTGTTTAGTTTACAATTATAAATAGCTATTATTCAAAATTTTATTAATCTGGCCAATATCTGTATGTTCCATTTGGATTAAGTATTATTTTAAATAATACATTTCTTAGCTTTGGCTCATTATCATATATATTAACATAAACATCTTCTCTTGAATCAAATAATTGAAACCAAATATCACCTGGATTAACATAAGCAGTAGTAATATGCCTTCCTTTATGAAAAATTCTATAATAGATTCTTATCCAAAATGTCCCACTTGTTTGAAATGGATAATCTACATTTATATTACCAAATAAATTATCTCTTACTGGATTAGGTGCATACATATTACCAACGGCAGTAAAAGTATTTATTCCAGCATCGTAAGTCAATGGGAATTGTTGACTTACGGGAGTTCTATTATTAATCGCATAATCCCAAGTTAAATCATTAGTATCAATAGGGGCAATAACGTTTTGATTTGTATCTCTACAAGTTGCCGTTGCTAAAAATTGATAATTGTTAGCCCAATCAATTGACCTTTCATCTTCATGTACTTGAGTCCCTCCAACAAAACCTTTAAAATTTGTAAATTGTCTTCTTGGAACTACTTGACTATTTGAATTAATTATTAAATTATCAAAAGGTCTTCCCGATACGGGTTGTACTATTGAAGACATTCTATAATAATCAATAACTAAATTTATCCTGACATAAAAAATATATTGTCCTACGGGAACGGTTACATTACTACGTTGAAATATTAACAATTCATAAGGTAAAAGACCTTGAGAATAAAAAAAATAAGTTTCATTAATAAATACTGAAACGTGGTCAACAATTCTTAAATGGTTAGGTAAGGTAATTCGCATGGCTACCAAAGAAGAATTAGTACTTGGTTGGTTTCCAATTGTTAATCGATATACATAATAAGCCTCATCCGTAGGTATTGCAGTTATTGGTCTTGGATATTTAAAATTTTCATTAAACGAGTCAACTGAAAAAGCAAATGATGGCTCTCCAAATACATAAGTTGACACCGTATTACTTTGAGCATAATTATTTAAAATATTCCCTCCATAAGCAGAAGCAAAGTTTGTGTAATTCCCAACCGTTATTGCCCTAACCGTAAATACAAACTCGGCAAAGTAATCTACTGGTAATGAAGTAGAAGTTGTATAAGTCAAAGTCTTTCCACTAACCGTTAAACTAAATGGAATTGGAATATCAACCGTACTTACAAATTCAAATCCACTTGGCAAAACATCTGACATCACAATTTGCCCAGTTGTCACATTTGCCAAAATTCGCATTTGAATCCTTACCGTTCCCGATTGATTAAGATTAAATGAGTCTGGCATCGATTTCGATAATGTCATCTGAGGATAACCGTAAACACAAGTCCCGTATTGATTTGCAACCGATTGCCCGTTAGCATCAAGCCATTGGTTACATAATGCAGTTGCCTGATTATTTGCATTAGTATCGGCATCAGCCTGACTTATTGAACTTGTATAAGTAGCCGTAAAAAAAGGCGAATAAACTTCTTGATATGAGCCTACTCCGTATTCCCCGCAGTCATTCTTTTGAATTGTACGGACTAATCTTTTAGTGACTGAACTTGTCCAAGTTTCTGCGCCACCTATTAAAGTAGTGGTTGTATTTGAGGTCTTAGAAATCGCTTCGCCTCCACCCGATACCGTTGCATAATTATAATACGTTGTCGATATAACTGGATTAACAATTAACTGAAGTACTAAGACTCCGTTTGGTTGCAAAACACCGTTATAAGTTCCAAAAACATTATAAGAGAATTTACCAACATCGATTGAAACTTGCTGAACGGTTATATTCCATCCATCTCCACTATGAGTAATAAAATTTAATCCGTATTGAAAATAATCAGATATTTGAATAGGCGCAGTCGTTGCCGTTGTGCCATTGTTTACAATAGTTAAGTAATACGAATATGCTTGATTAAGATTCCCACCCGTAGGCGCCGATTTGCTAATCGTTAAATATGGATTAGGTTGGTTACATCGTTGACAATATAAATACCATTCAGTCGGAAATACCGTTGGTAGACTGCCGTCAGGTCTTGGAGTGTAATATTGATTTAAGGGGATTGTTTGCCCACTTGAGTTTTGAAGTTGACCAAGTTCAGCAGCCGTAATAGAAATAGGAGGATTCGTTAAAGATTCCCCCGTCATTTCATTGTACACATCGGCAAAAGACATTGCCCCACTTCCTTGTAATGGCATCTATTTATTCAATAATGCTTTTAACTCTTTGATTTGTGTTTGTTGCTCTTTAATCGCTTCAATTAATAAAGCAGATATATTTCCGTATTCAACTCCAAGAATACCATCGTTTCCTTTATTTACAATCTCAGGAAGAACCGTTTGAATCTCTTGAGCAATAACTCCAGCGTGGCGCTTAGAATCATCTGCTTTAAATTCGTAAGTATATCCGTTTATTTGCTCTACTTTTTCTAAAGCATTTTCAATTTTTAAAAGGTTTTTCTTTAAGGTAATATCAGAGTTAGAAGTAATTGTACCGGTTGCTCTGATTGCACCTGATACATACAAACGTTCTCCGTTGTCAGTAGCTGTACCCATAAGAATATTTCCCCCACTCGTAATCCGCATACGTTCAGAGCCACCTAAATAATATGCTAATGAGCCTGATAAATTATCCATTGCAATTAAAGAAGCTCCATTAATATAACCACAAAGCATACTATAAGATGAAGTATGGTCAAGTCTTATAGAAGTTCCACTATCTATACCGCTTACATTAAGTCTTGCACTTGGCGAAGTCGTTCCAATTCCTACGTTGCCAGCAGAAGTAATTCGCATACGTTCGGTACCAGTACTTAAATCGCTAGTAGTGATTCCTTGTTTAAAAATAATATTACCAGTAACGTCAGTACCAATAACCATATTAGCAGGCACTGAAGACGCTGCTTGCATACCAATAACGGCAGTACCTCTTGCAGTTTGACCAATTTGTATAACTGATTGAGTTCCAGCAGCACTTAAAATATGTAATAAATTACCTGGCGTAGTAGTTCCAACACCTACAAGGCCAGTAGAAGTAATTCGCATACGTTCAGAACCATTAGTATATAATAAAATATTATTAGAATTAGAACCTAAATATAATTCTCCTCCTCCAGAATATACAAATCCTTTATCAACTCCAGCAAGTTGAAATAACAAACCTGATGTACTTGTAGCTGAATTAAATACTAAAGCTTTATCAAAACCTGATGCAGTTGTAGTTCCTAATAATAAATTTCCCCCACTTTCAAATAAAGCACTATTCCCAATCGCAGTACTTGAAGTAAATTTAGCGTGATAACCAGTTGTTCCACTTAATGCACTTGCCTTATCGTTAAAAGTATTCCAATCCGTACTTGATAAGAATCCTGAAACCGTAGAACTTGCTTGCTTAACTTGAATAGAAGTTCCACTTCCTAAAATTGCTCCCGTTCCTCCCGTAATTGTTAAAACTGAACTTGTGGCTTCGGTTAAATTACCACTTGTCAAACTAATAACTCCCGTAGTATTATTATAAGAAACTGCTCCACTTGCACTTATCAATGCTCTTATACTTGAATCAGTATAAACCGTACCTGAATAACTAATTGCACCAGTTGTATTATTATAAGTGATTCCCGTGCCTCCACTTAATGAAGTCAAAGAAATACCACCTAATCCAGCAAGAGTGTAATTTGGTACGTTTATTACTCCCGTTGTATTGTTGTAAGTAGATGCGCCACTATCCCCCGTTGTTGTCAAAGAAATTAATGCCCTAACCGAAGAATCCGTGTACACCGTGCCACTATAAGAAATTGCACCCGTAGTCGAGTTGTAAGTTATTCCCGTTGAGCCACTAAACAAAGCACGAATCGAAGCATCAGTATAAACCGTACCCGAATACGAAATAACTCCCGTAGTTGAGTTGTAAGAAATACCAGTTCCACCACTTAGAAAGGTTGCAGTAATACCACCAAGACCAGCAAGCGTATAAGTAGGTATGTTTAATACACCCGTTCCACTTGAGTAAGTCGAAGCACCTGAACTACCCGTTACCGTTAAGCTAATCGCTGCCCTTGCCCTTGCATCCGTAAACCATTTATTAGTCGGAGTCGCTAATTCTTGAATGTCATCCGTGTCCAAAACAACCGTTCCAACTAAGCCATTTACCGAAATTACTGCTCCACCGATTGCAGCTTGTAATTCAGCAATAGTCTTTTTAAATAGTTGCCCCGTAGTTGCATCTCCGATACCAAATAAATCGGTTGATAAAATTGAAGTCTTAGAGACTAATTGGTTTATTTTCTTATTTGCCATTTCTTAACTTGGATATGTAAAGTCGGTTGGTATTTGACAACGATTAGAAAGCATCGGATAAATAACCGTTATATCGGCTTTCACTCCAGCTAAATAATCCTTCTCGTTTTCAGTAAAAAATTCTAATGTAATTCCTTCGCCAATCTCCCAATTAAAATTTGGATGCTTTAGCATTGAAATAATATCTTGGCAGATTAGTAATTGGTCAGATAAAACCTCCGTTTCATTAGTCTCGTCTTGTAGTTGCCTATCAAGAAAGAATAAACTAAATGACATACTTAATTCTTTGCCGTTTATTTGGCTTCCAGTCAACGAATAGAACATGGATGGATAAACATTATCAGGCTGAGAAAGAAACTCCCACACATCGCCAAAATAGACCGTATTAATTTGGTCGTGGCTTTGGGCAATATCCCTTATCAGCTTGATTGTTTGATTTAATGTCAGTTGTTTTATTGCCATTTTGTTGTAAATAAACAATTAGTTTATTAATGTTTTTGGTTGAGAATGCTTTTGGCATATTTTATTAATTGCAATGTCCTTTACTTTTCATAACGTGCTGAGGATAAGTCATCCCAAACAAACTATTCTCATCGCCTAAGAAAATACTTGATTGATAGCCATCTCTTTCGGGATACATCGTATCAATTCCAGTACCTGGATTAATATACTCAGGAAACAAATTACTTGTGCTTACCTCTTGCAAGTACTTAATCATTCTTTGCTTATAAAACTCGGCTCTTGAACGATAACGATTAGCCACATCAATTAAATCTTGCATATTAGGTTGGTCGCTATTATCCGAAGTCTTTCTTACCAATCCTTTGTTGTAAAACTGAAAAGATAAGCCAACTGGTAACTCAGATAATACGTAATAAACTAAAGTATCAGTTACGTAGTCATTTAATAAAGCCGTTTCAACATTGCTCAAAGTAGCATTTTCAATACCCGTTTGAAGTTTAACGTATAAAGCCGTTCCTAGTGCTGGCAAAATATACATATCCTGAGCAGTTTTTATCTCAGGCATTATTAATTTGTCATCAATATTAGAATGAACTGCCGTTCTTTCCTTGATTGCATTTGCTCCTATAAATAATGTATTCTTCATATTATATGTATTGCCATTTAAAACCTCCAGCAGTCTTTCTTATTTTACTACCACTTGCTACTTGTGAAATGCTTCTATGGTCAATGTTTGTCAACTTACAAGCAATTCTAACTCCTTCAAATATTTTAATAATGTTACCTTTTTTATCTAATTGAGCAACCCTTTTACATTTAACGGTTTTCCAATCATCTTTTTTCTTAACTAATTCTTTATCAAATTTGTCATAAGACCAAAAATAACCACCCGCACTCATTCTTTTATCTCTTGGTATTATTCCAGTTAATTTTTTAGCAACTACTTTACTTGAATATTCTGCTATTAAATTGCCTTCAAAATCATATTGTTTAATTGACTTAGTATTATCAATATTAAATAGCTTAATATTTTTATTTAGACAATCAACAATATGTTTATTTTCTTTGATTAATGCTTCATTTTTGTCTTCCGCAAAATCAACAATTTCTAAAATGGGTTCTAATCCTAACTTTCTAAGATTTCTTGCCCATTCTAATTTTTCTTTACTATCACTCCTAATATGTCCCCATCTATGTGCATCAAATCTTTTTTTAATATTTGAAGTTTCGCCTACATAAACTACCTCTTTTGTAGTTGGGTCTTTTAATAAATAAATGTATCTCATTTTCTTTTTTATTTAGTTTCCCAAATATAAGAAAATGTAGCCATACTATCAATTTTTCTTAATAACTACCTGAGCAAACCACCGATGTCTGCAACTTGGAGAATGATTGCCATTTGGCTGAGTCCACCAACCGCCTCGCCTATCAAATACGCTATAACCTAATCGTGCTGATATTGCTTCAATCTCTGCTCTTGAATATAACCTATCTAATTGCATTAATCTTGCGCAGAAAAAACGACTTGGATGGTCGGGAGAATTTCTTTCGTTACCTGGTATATCTGACCTCCATTCGTAAGAATATCTTACCATAAAGCTGGTAGTTGTTGGCTTAGGCGCATTCAATTCGGATAATGGCTTTGATAGTTTCCTTTCAGTGATACCTCTTGAAACTGAACTTCCAACTATGCCTCTTTTTTCTAAGCCATCTAAAACACGATTTACAATATCTTTGTCCACTCCAATAGTTCCAGCAATAACCTCAGCCGTTATTCTCTTATCCTTTTGAATTAAGTCTAATATGTTAGCCTCTAATCCTGATAATGCTTGCTCGGCAAATTCTAAATGCAAAGCCTCCTCTAATTCATTTGGAACTTGACTAAATACCTCTCTTGATTTAAAGATTGAATAGTCTGCTTTAGAAACACCAAATTCTTCAAATACACTTACAACCTCATCTTCGCTAAATTTAAAGCCACTTGGCGCAGTTGGGATATTTTCTCCACCTTGCTCGGGTATTAAACCAACCAAAGAACGAATCTCATTTGCAGTCATTGACTCAAGTACCTTATTGGCAACTAATGGGCTTAATGAATTAATCGCATCAATTACATCTTGAGAAGTTGAAGAAGTTTTAGGCTCTAATGCTGGCGCTCCTAACTTTTCACGAATCTCATCTTTAGTTAAATTTGCTGCAATGATTGCTTCGCCAAACTCTATGCCAATCGGCTCGACTGGAACGATTTGGAGTTCACTACTAGCACCGTGTAATTTGGCAAGTAAACTGAATACTTGTTCAAGAAATATTTGCTTATCATTTACGTAAGTATTTTTAAAAATCTCATAAGAATCTCGCATTTGTTGGCGAGTTCCTAATTGACCTGGAGTCGAAATACCAAACAAATCGGGAGCAGTAATCTGATGACCAGCAAAGATGTTCTGCTGAATCATTTTATCTACATTGCCAAAATCTTCTTTAGTAATATCACTTGCTCCTAAATCCTCAATAACTGGTTTTCTTGAAGCATCATTAACAAATGAAAGAATAAACTTCTTACCATCACTACCCGTAAACCTATCGGTAAACTTGCGTTCAATTTGGCGCTTCTCATCATCCGATGGCTCGCCATTAGGTAACGTAATTAATTTGCTTGCACTGAATCCCGTTTGGGCATTACCTAAAACGTGCTTAGATATTTCAATATCTGATTCAACGTAATTTAAAGCACCAAAATAACCTGGCAATGCGTAAGCATTTAAGTTAGGTCGATATTCCTTTAAATACATTATCTGAGTGCCTTGTCGTAACTGAGAATTGAATCCGTTGTAAACCTCTCTTTTGTATTTCCTATCTTCCCAATTCTCTGAATACCAAAACTGAGTATTGTCAGCATTTGTACGAATCTTAGTATAATCAACGTGATAAACCTCAGCAAGATTTTCACCCGTTACACTCCATATAATTTGCAAGTAAGCGCCTCCGAATAATTCAATGTCAATAGATGCCTTTCTTAATACTTCGGTCAACGACTCCACTCGGTTGGCTTGTGCGATGAATTGTTCACCAATAGGGTCAACGCCCTCTTTGATTTTGAAGCCATTCCCAGTTATGTAGTTGACCTTACCTTTAATTATCGCATTATGCTTGGCAGACTTATTGTATAAATCGACCAAGTAGTTAGGATAATCATTCTTTTTCCCGAACTCAATATAACCTTCTCCTTCGCCTTTCTTCTCTCGGTATTCGGGTTGCCTTGCTTCCGCAAAGGTCAGGACCATTAATTGATTGCTCATATATCTCTTACTTTGTAAGTGTTTGTTTGGTTGCTATATGTTGTAAAACTGAATTGACTTGTGTCATTTAATGTCGCTTGTCCACTTTCGACCATTGAAGTAGCATTTGCTGGTATTAAATTCGAAGTAGAAACTTGCTCATAAATCTGATATGACCATTCGCCTGGTAACTTTCCCGTAAAATAAGAATTTACCGTAATATTAAAAGCATTAAATCTTTCTTGGTATGTTGATAAATCGGCACTATTTAAAATAACAAAAGCAACCGTTTCATTTGTATTTCGTGACTTAAAATAAAATAACCAATTAGGCGAAGTAAGAGTTGCCTTCTCGCTTAACGTTAAAATTATTTTGTTGACTTGTCCTTTGATTAAATGTATCATTAAATATAAATAGCATTCTCAAAATTTCTTATATAAAAAAAGGGGAAGCATTTGCTCCCCCCTTACCCGTCAACCAAACGACTATCTTAAGCGCCTGGAGTAGTCAATGCGGTAAATACGCCTGAAGCTACCGTAGGTGCTAATTCTTTCTCTTGTGCGGAGAAAGTCAAAGTATAACCTGAACGGTCTCCTTGAGCAGTTCCAGTTGCACCGTTTCCACCAGTGATG
>Ga0164292_10001739_pt1 | contig 17710 bp, 9 predicted proteins | sample GEODES117metaG_FD_111486 | JGI IMG/M metagenome (GOLD analysis project Ga0164292, IMG submission 111486) | Eutrophic lake water microbial communities from Lake Mendota, Wisconsin, USA - GEODES117 metaG | ecosystem: Environmental > Aquatic > Freshwater > Lake | place: USA: Lake Mendota, Wisconsin...
AATTAGAGAGGTTTGCAGAGCCATTACCATGAAGTAATATACACACAGGAAACCCACCAATAGGAACTGAACCAGTAGGAACAGATATATTTATGGGGTAAGTGTATCCACTAGGTTGCAGAGACCAGGTTTTTGTAATGCTAATACTCGTGTTATTAGTTAACACCTGAGAAAAAACTATTGTCGGGCTGGAAAATAAAGCAATGAATAAAGCAATGAAAAGTCTCCTTTTAATAAATGTATCCATTTTTTTGTTTTTATTAAACGGTTTTTTTAACTTTCCCATAACGTTTCCGCGACTACACGACTGTTGCGAACTTCGTAACCGTTTATTTACCGTTAAAGATAAAAATTCTTGCGAAAGAAAAATGTGAATTTTGCACATTTTTTGCCATTTCCTAAGCTGGTGCAAGCGTCACGTTCGTACTTAATGACATTGTTCGCGCGTAAGCGGCTAGGAAATAACCCGCTTCGCTCACCAAGAATTTTCCAGGTTGAAAGCTAATGTCTATTCACGTCCATATTCCTTTTCGAAAGCTAAAAAGCGTTAAAGAAAAACCAAATGAGACAAATTTATTTCTTCATTCTGACCAAGGTTGGCAATATAAAATGAGTCATAATCAAAGTTTATTAAAAGAAAAAGGTATTATACAAAGTATGTCAAGAAAAGGAAATTGTTTAGATAATGCTATTATCGAAAACTTCTTTGGAGTATTAAAGTCTGATATGTTTTACACTCAAAAATTCAAATCAATAGAACAATTAAAACAGGAAATTGATAAATACATTACATATTATAACAACGAAAGAATCAAATCAAATTTAAACAAAATGAGCCCGATAAAAATCGAACTCATTATTATCAAAATTAATTAAAAATTTGTCTAAACTTTTGGGTGCAGTCTAGTTTGCAATGTCAGGTTTTTTTTATTAGAGATTGGGAGTTATTAATGTCCTCCGGATACTTTTTTATCAAAATCAATTCCTTGTCTTCTTAAAATTCCGCTTACTCTCCAAGCATAAAAAACTAAATAGGCAAAACAAACTATTCCCACAATATAACTGAAATGAATGTTTGTTGCATCGGAAACCGCACCTTGCAACCAGCTTACAATTCCGCCTCCCATAATCATCATGATTAAGAAACTACTTCCTTGACTGGTGTGTTTACCTAAGCCACTTATTGCCAACGTAAAAATACAAGGCCAAAGTGTACTACAGAATAAACCAACACTGGTGAAAGCGTAGACACTCACCATTCCATCTGTAGCCATTCCGGTTAATAAGGCAACAATGCCAAGAACAGAGAATATCAATAACATTCTTGCCGGATTTCCCTTGCTGGCCATATCGGCAATGATTAATACTAAAATGATTAGTCCGTATACATAGAAAGGTGTTAAATCGTGGTTCATGAATTTATTTACACCTAAGAAAACACCAAAAGCAAGGTAGGGAGCTATGAAACGTAATATTTTTTGCAAATTCATATCGTTAGTAAACGCTTCCACAGCGCCGGTCCATCGACCAATCATCAAACTTGCCCAATACAAAGAAATGAAGGGAGCAATATCTTGGGTTTTAAATCCAAGGTTATTTTCCATATAAGCCGGTAGGTTGCTGGCTGTAGAAACTTCTACTCCTACGTAAACGAAGATTGCAATCATCCCTAGGATTAACTGAGGGTATTTTAGAGCAGAACTTCTAGAAGAATTTTTATCACTTTCTGATTCAACAACTACTTGCGGTTTATCCGGTAAAGAAGAAAACTTTAATAATATGGCAACTAACAAAAAAGCGGCTCCCAAAACTAAATAGGGAACTTTTACACTTTCAATACTCATTTCAGAGTTGCCGGAAGTAACTGAACCGAAAATGGCAAAACTCACAATTAAAGGTCCGATAGTTGTTCCTAAGTTGTTGATTCCACCCGCTAAAGTTAATCGTTGTGAGCCAGTAGTAATTGGTCCGAGAGCAATGGCTAATGGATTGGCCACTGTTTGTTGTAAAGAAAAGCCAAGGGCAACAATGAATAAACCAGAAAGCATTAAAGGAAACGAACCTGTATTTGCAGCCGGATAGAACAATAATGTTCCTAAAGCTGAAATGACAAGGCCTAATGCTAAGGCATTTTTATAGCCCATTCTATTAATCAAATCACCTTTGGTCAAATAAGAAATAATCATGTAAATGATAGAACCCACCGTATAAGCAACATAAAAAGCCACAGAAACTAATTGGCTTTCTCCTTGGGTTAAATCAAAAGCTTTTTTGAAAACGGGAATTAAAATATCGTTGCTGGCGGCAACAAATCCCCAAAAGAAAAAAACGGTTACTAGAGGAATGAATTGCCCCCACTTGGTTTGTACTTGTTCTGCACTCATTTGGTTTTGGTTAAGAGATTAGTTTTGAACTTGTTTTGAAATTAAATTTTATTAAATCCTGAAAAAAAATGTGTCTTTACTAAAAGACTGCTAATTTTTTGCTGAAATAATTCCTAAATATACATTTATGTCAAAATGTAAAGCCAATTAGTTGTAAATAGTTTTCAACGAAAACCTTTTCAAAGTTACATTTTTTTGAAAAAAGAAAAAAAATACATCGTTTGCGAAAAGCCTAAATTCGGTTTATTCGCTTTTTTTAATTTCTGATTTCGGGCCAATTCCGTTGTTATTAAACGCTTCGATTTGAAAATAATAAACATCCGAACGATCTAAACCATTAAAATAGTACTCCGTTTTTCCATAGACCATGATGGAACCATATAATTTATCGGGCGATTTGCCAAAATAAATCACATAACCATCAGCCGAAGGTTCTTGTTGCCATTTGAACCAAACATTTCTACGTTCGCCTTCGACTTTTGGCCCGGAACGAAGCGGAACAAAGTTTTTAACCATCTGCGGTTTATCGCCGGAACCTTTTCCAAAAACACGAAATCCACTTAGGGCGAACTTACCGGTGGGCATTTGGATATTTTCCAGTTTTAAAAACCGAGTTCTTATGGGTGATTGCAGTTCAAAGTATTCATGCGGAACATCTTTGGTGCTTTTACTTTTATCGACTATGGTTTTCCAGTTTTTGCCATCGTTAGACGCATATAAAATATAGTTGTGACCCGTTGTCGTTTCGGGTTTACCCATGATGTCAGCATCTTGGTCAGCATAATTGATTTGAATGGCATTCACGGTGCTCATTTCACCTAAATCAGAAATAATGAACTCTCCTTTGTTGGCGGTTTTTGCACTCCAATAGGTTTTAATGTCTTCGTCAATAGCAAAATTGGGTTGGTAGCCACCCAAAGTTGAAGAAACCTGCACCGATTTATTGTAATTCAAGAGCATCCAGCCGGCAAAGTTCTCGTTTAGATGATTTTTGTTTTGAGAAGGCAAGTAGGTTGGATAATCACCGTAGGCCGTGTTGCTGTAAAGTATTCCATCTTTATCGAACCCGGCTGGCCAAATACCCAGTCTTCTTTCAAAATTGTTTTTAACACAAATTCCGATGGTGGAAACATGCCAATATTGTTCTTTATTATCTTGAAAAGTTGCTCCATGCCCTGCTCCTCTAGCAAAACCGCCGGGTTTGTAGGAAAACGGGTTGTGTGATTGGTATTCAAAAGGGCCTAACGGACCATCACCCACATAAACTCCATCGGCATAACCGCTAAATTCCGTTCCTGGGGCTCCGTATTGCAAGTAATATTTATTGTTGTATTTGGTCATGAAAGCCCCTTCCGTAAACGGTTGCAAAAACGTATTGTCGTTGTTTTCACCAAATCGTTCCCAGCCGTGTTCAAAATCATTTAAGGCTAAAACCGGAACAGGTTCGCCTTCCGGCTGAAAGGTTTTACGGTTTAATTTTAATCCATACAACGGGTATAAATTACTTGAACCGTAATACATGTACAATTCATCTTTTTCTTTATCCCAAAAAATTTGAGGATCCCAAGCTCCTGCTTCTTGTTTGTGAACAAGTTCTTTCCAATCATCAACTTCAGGATTGGTACTCATCCAAATGGGAAACTCCTTGGTGTGTGTGGAACCCAAAACCAACAAGGTATCGTTTACAAAAGACAAAGAGGGAGCACATAATTCATCCCAAACTTTGTGTTCGGGGCGAAGAAATTTTCGGGGAACAAATTCCCAATCGAGCATGTCCTCGCTGTGCCAATATCCCCATTGGTTGGTGGAAAACAAATAGTACTTCCCTTTGAAGAACGTAATGACCGGATCGGCTGTAGCCCGATGTTTACCTTGTGTTACAAATGGTTCAATTGGACAATAGCCGTAATCGATATTGATAGGATTACAATATGTTTTTTGTTGAGCATACGTTTGTATTCCCAATAAAAACAACAGCAATAAAGTGATTTTTCTCATACTACAAGTTATTTAAAAAAACCCTTCGAACGAATTCAAAGGGTTTCCTCGAACAAAAACTCAAAAAATTATTTAACTAACTCAATGCTAACTTTTTGTTGTACATCGGAATTGGTTCCGATAAAAAATTCAAAAACTCCAGGTTCAGCAACAAAATCTAAATTGGAATCATAGAATTTTAAATCTTCCACAGACAATTCAAATGAAACAGTTTTTTTCTCTCCTTTTTTAAGGGCTATTTTTTGAAAGCCTTTCAACTCTTTGATGGGCCTCGTTATTGAACCCACAACATCTCTGCTGTATAATTGAACTACTTCTTTACCCTCGAAATTACCCGTATTGGAAACCTCAACAGAAACAGTTATTTTATCTGAAAAAGTCATTGTTGGACTGGAAACTTTCAAATTTTCGTATTTAAATGTGGTATAACTTAACCCATATCCAAACGGATACAGAGGTTCATTTCTTTCGTCAATATAATTTGAAAGAAATTTTACAAACTTACCTTCTTTGTTCGTTAAGGGTCTTCCGGTGTTTTTATGGCTGTAATAAATTGGTATTTGTCCAACACTTCTAGGGAAAGTAGCGGTCAATTTACCGGAAGGATTTTCGTCGCCAAATAATACATCAGCGATGGCATAACCAGCTTCTGTTCCTGGAAACCAAACATTTAAAATGGCAGAAAGGTTTTTATCTTCTTCCACTAAAACCAACGGACGGCCAGTAAATAATACCAAAACAACAGGTTTACCCGTTTTTAATAAGGCCGCCAATAATTCTTTTTGAACACTTGGAATTTCTAATTCCGTACGGCTACTGGATTCTCCACTCATTTCAGAAGATTCCCCCAAAGCAGCAACTATTATATCCGCTTGACCGGCAATTTGTAGAGCCTCGTTTAGTAGTTGTTCTTTCGTTCGGCTATCTCTGTTTAATGTTTTGCCAAACATGGTTGCCCGCTCTTCATAAGCCGCATCTTCGGTTAAATTGCTCCCTTTGGCATAAATTACTTTTGCCGATTGTCCGAGTATTTCCTGCATTCCCTTTAAAAGTGGAACTGCCAATTCATGTTTTGTTGCCACACTCCAAGTTCCGGGCATGTTGACTGCATTATTACCCAAAGGTCCTACAATGGCAATTGTTCCTACTTTTTTCAAAGGCAATAGTTGGTTGTCATTTTTAAGTAAAACAAATGATTCCGCTGCTATTTTTCTGGCTTCTGCCCTATTTTCTTTGGTAAAAATATCTGTTTTATTTCTTATTAAATCACAGTATTTATAAGGGTCTTGAAATAAACCTAAGTCCCATTTAGCATTTAAAATTAATCGAACGGCATTGTCAATTTGTTGTATAGTTACTTTGCCTTCGTCCAGCGATTTTTTAAGTGTATTTAAAAAACCACCGCTAACCATATCCATTTCGATTCCGGCCTTCAATGCTAAAGCGGAAACAGTTTGAAAATCTCCGATACCGTGTTCACTCATTTCCATGATTCCGGTGTAATCGGTTACAACGAATCCGTTGAATTTCCATTGATTTCGCAATACTTCCGTCATTAACCATTTGTTTCCCGTTGCAGGTATGCCATCAATTTCATTAAAAGAGGCCATCACTGAACCAACTCCGGCATCGACAGCCGCTTTGTAGGGAGGAAAATAGTCGTTATACATTCGTATGCGACTCATATCGACCGTATTATAATCACGGCCAGCTTCAGGAGCACCGTATAATGCAAAATGTTTTACACATGCTAAAATGGTTGAATTGAGAGATAAATCGGTTCCTTGGTAACCTTTAACCATTGCTTTTGCTATTTGACTTCCGAGGTAGGGATCTTCCCCTGAACCTTCAGAAACTCTACCCCAGCGAGGGTCGCGTGAAATATCAACCATGGGTGAGAAAGTCCAATTGATTCCATCGGCACTGGCTTCTTTGGCGGCAATTTGAGCACTGCGTTCAATTAAAGCTAAATTCCAAGTACTGGATAATCCGAGAGGAATTGGAAAAGTAGTTTCATAGCCGTGAATCACATCCATTCCGAAAAGCAAAGGAATTTTTAGACGTGATTGTTCTATGGCAATTTTTTGAACCTCTCTAATTTTAGAAGCTGATTTTATATTGAATAAACCACCTACTTTACCCTCTTTAATATTTTTTGCGACATCTGAACTATTTGCCTGACCGGTTGTTATGTCGCCGGATGTGGGCAAGTTAAGTTGTCCTAGCTTTTCCTCCACTGTCATTTTAGCGATTAATTCTTCCATAAATTGAGCCTTTGGAATTGTGTTTTTTGTTTTATCTACCTTTTGAGCAGTACCCAAAAAAGAAATAAATAGGAGTAATAGAGTGGTTTTAATAAAATTCATTTTTATATTTTTTGTAATTGGATTATTTTTCAAAAATATTCCTTTTATCTTTTAGAATCCGTGTTGTGAAGATGAAAAACCTAAATTTTGTAATCCGGTTTTCACTTCTGGAGCTTGCATGAATAAATTCCACAAGAACCCTGTTCTGTAATTTTCAATCATCGGAACGATTGTTCCTTGATCGATGGCTAAATATCGTTTGGTCACCCAATTATGGTGGGGTGAAAAAGCATCATAAGGTCCTGCCACTCCAATCAATTTGTCTTTCCAATCTGCACTTTCATAAAAGTAACGAAGAGCTTTCATTGATTCCTGCGGAGTATAAGGAAAAGAAGATAAGGCAGCTGTAGGAGAAATTACTCCTCTATCGTTGCCCGGTTTGTGGTCGGTGTAGCCAACCGAACCGTTATTGTTTCTCGAATAACTGGCGGTTAACCCCCAACATTCGTCACTATAACCGGTCCAACCTACGGGATTTGCTACACAATAGGCATGCATGATTTTAGCATGATTTTGTGTTAACTCCCAATAATTTGCATATTGGTCAGTTAATCCCCTTGGGTCTAAACCCAAATAGGAATAATGTGCCCAAAACATTGGACCAACATTTCCTGTTGCTCCATTATAATTAAAAACAACCGGAATATTATATTTTAAACCCGGGTGCACAATGCTTCCATTTCTTGCCCATGCCTGATGATAAGCTTCATTAGGAATAGGATGTGTGGGAGATGATGCTCCCATGATATACGTAATTAAACATTCGTTATATCCTTCTAATTTAAAATTCTTTAGCCATTCGTAGTTCGGAGACCAATGCCAATACATTGCGTTTTCGCCTTTGGTATACCAACTCCATTCCACTCCTTTCCACAATACATCGGCTTTTAAAGCCAGTGCTTGTTCTTCAGGAGTTCCGTTTTTAAAATATTCGCGAATACAAAGTAACCCTTGGCAAAGGAACGATGTTTCAACAATATCGCCACCATCATCATCCGTTCCAAAAGGAACTACATTTCCGTTTGTACCATTAATCCAATGGCTCCAGGCCCCATGAAAACGGTCGGCATTTTCGAGAAAAGTGAGTGATGTGTTTAGACGCGCAACGGCTTCTGATCGAGTAACAAACCCTCTTTCAATTCCAACTAAAATAGTCATCAGGCCAAAACCTGAACCTCCTGTAGTTACTAAATTAACATCTACAAAGGTTTCATCTACGTGGTAACGTTCACGAGCTAATTTAGAATTCGTTTCGGCGTAATTCCAAAAATACTTAAACGCATCTTTTTGAGCTAAATCTAATATCTCCGTATCTGTTAAAGGCTTTACAACAATAGGTTCTTCCGGTGTATCATTAGTTGAGGAACAAGAGCAAGAGACTATAAAAAATTGAAGAACAAATAAGATTCGAATTAGATTTTGCATTAGATAGAAGTATTTATAATAAAAAAATTAAAAAAAACCTAACAGAAATATATTCTGTTAGGTTTTTCGAATGAAAACAAATTATCTTCCAGCTTTTTCTAACTCATAAAGAGCTCCGATTTCAGCAGTTGTTAATGCTTTGTTATAAACTCTAAGTTCATCTACTCCACCTTTTAAAGCTTTGTTCCAAGCGTCACCGTTTGCTCCGGTAACAACAGTTTCTAAAGCTCCGATAACCGGTCTTGTTGGAGTGTAGTGATTTAACATTTTTGGTGCTCCACCGTTTCTAACTTCCCATTGAGGGTTAGAAATTTTCACACCGTTTACATAAAGTTTATTAGCTCCTGCAACACCATCAAAAACATACACGATGTGTGCCCATTGTCCACCAATTTTATTAGCAAATGCTTGGTGATTTTCACCATTGGCGTTTCCGTCAATCATCCATTGCTCCATTTTAAGCATATTTACGGCATCACCACCAAATTCAGAACCATCCTCTTGTTTAATTCTGAAAACACCTTTCATTTGAATAGAATCACTAGTTGTTAAACCATGTGTTTCCGCTAATAAATTTAAATTTCCAAAGATTTCACCTGTTCTTGTTAAAGAAAAAATTGGAGAAATGTTACTAACTCCGTCCGGAACTAATTTTGTATTAGTAATTTTTGCCCAACAACTGATAGAAGCACTACCTGAAGTTGAACTTAAAGCAGCGATAGCCGGATAAGCCATGTAACCTTCATTAAAACTTGCTGCTTGTCCTTTTATACCTGTTACATAAGTTGTTGCAACAGTTGAAGAAGGATTTGTACTTGATTTACTTTCAGTACCGTTTCCATTTAATGGCCAATATGCTAATAAGTCAGCCGCAGCAACTTCGTCAGCATTGTTGTAACCACCGATTGGAGGTAGTGGATCTGAATCATCATCACTACAGTTTACTATTGCTGCTCCTAGAACTACTAATGCAATAGATTTGAATAAAAAATTGTTTGTTTTCATAAGTGTAAAAAATTTAAATAATTAATGTTAATTTGTTTTTCTTAATATCCTGGATTCTGTGTTAATCTTCCGTTACTGGCAATAATTTGGTTGTTTGGAATTGGGAATAATTCATGTGTTCCCACGACAAATGTTTTACCATTTGCTGCCATAGCCGCAGGAGCTTGACCGGTTCTTACTAAATCAAACCAACGATCATGTTCCATAGCCATTTCCCAACGGCGTTCATTTAAAACATCGGCTAAAGTTATTGTGGTTAATTCCGGTAAGCCTGCTCGAACCCTAATTTCATTTGTTCTAGCCAATGCTTCACCAAAATTTGAATTTTGATAGGCCGCTTCTGCTCTAATTAAGAGAATGTCACTGTATTTCAAAACACGAAGGTTCTTGGCTGTTTCCCCTTTGTTCCCATTCCAAGATTCAGCTATGCTGCTTTGATAAGCTTTATAATTGTAACGTGGGTTATTCCAAGTAGGAGAACCTTCAAAACCATCCCATAATGTAAAAGGGGTTGATTGAACAAATAAAACTGTTGCATTTTTTCTTACATCTCCTTCTTGATAGGAATTAACAAGAGATAATGATGGTGTATTGAAACCCCAACCTAAATCAGGTGTTCCTCTGGCTCCTTGAACATCGGTATAACCAATAAGTCCTTTGTTCAAAGTGGCTTGCACTTCATAAATAGATTCAACTTTGTTTTCACCCACTTCCCGCCAAACTTCTGCATAATTAGCTAATAATCCATATTGACCGGAAGTGATAACTTCACCAGCCATGTCATAGGACAATTGCCATTTTTCTTGATACAAATAGGCTTTTGCTAATAAAGCCTGAGCAGCACCTTTAGTAGCTCTACCTAAATCATTGGGAGAATATTGGCCTTTTATAGGTAATCGTTCAATAGCGTCTGTTAAATCCGTTTCTATTTGAGCATACGTTTCTTCTTTTGATCTTCGGACAAAAACGATGTTGTTGATTTCTTCCGTATTGTTGATGTCAATTTTTGTAGTTACCAATGGAACACCACCAAAACATCTTACTAAATCAAAATAATATAAGGCTCTTAAAAATTTAACTTCCCCAATCAACCTACTTTTTAAAGCCGGGTCAATGGTTAATTGCTCTAGGTAAAACAAAGCATTATTAGCTCTATAAATACCATCGTAACGACCTTCCCAAACATCTATAAAAGAAATATCCGTTGCATTAAAAGTCAGGTTATCCATTTTATGCTTATCGGTACCGGTATCGTTTGGAGTTGACCCTTTATCAGCATCATCCGAAGTAATACTTGTCATTCCTATCCAAGAAAAACAATACATATTGTAGTCTAATTGTTTGTTATAAACTCCATTTACCAACTGCACCGCATTATCCGGATTGTTCAAAAAATCAAATTCAGAAATTGCGTTATTAGGTTCTACATTCAAATCCTCTTCACAAGAAAGTGAAACAAAAGAAATTGAAAGGATTAATAGTAGGTTATGTAGTATCTTATTTTTCATGATAGTAATTTTAAAAAGAAACATTTAGACCAAAAAAGAAGGTTTTGTTTGTGGGATATGCATCCAATTCAATACCTGCATTTCCTAAAGGATCAGCATTATTATTTCCTGATATTTCAGGAGAATAACCTGAAAATTTAGTAAAAATAAATGGGTTTACAGCGGTTACATAAAATCTTATCTTGTCTATTTTTTCATAAAAATTAGGAACAACATAACCTAAAGTGATATTATTTACTCGTAAGAAAGCTCCATCTTCAATGTAGTATGTAGAAGCAATTGGAACTTCATTAAAAGGATATGGATTGTCTGCATTGGGATTAGAAGGAATCCAAAAACTATCTAAAATATCATATTCTATATTTTCACCACCAAAACGTTGGGCTTTTTTACCGTTGTATAATTTGTTGCCTCCAACGCCAAATAAATCAGTTGAAAAATCGAAGCTTTTATAATATAATGCTAAATTCACTCCGTAAGTATAGGTTGGTAGATAAGAACCGGCCACTACTCTTTCGTCACTGTAAGTAAACCCGCCATCTGAGTTATAACCTGTAACATCATAAACATAAAAACTGCCTAAAGGTTCACCAACTAACACTTGTTTTGTCCATTGTCCATTACCTAAACTTCCACCTATTAGATTAGAAAAATAAGCATTGTTCACATCCTTCAGTTCATTTTTATTGTGTGAATAATTGGTTCCAATGGAATATCTCCAATTTTCATTGATGGAATCTTCCCAACGAAGCGATAGCTCAATTCCATTATTTGAAACCGTTCCAGTATTTAAATAAACAGCACCCGGAGACAAAACCGGAGGAAGTGAAACCGGTAAAATTACATCAACAGCATTTCTGTTATAAATATCAAAAGTTCCTGAAAGCTTATTATCGAGTACTTTAAAATCAAATCCAAAATCAATTTCTTTCATCGTTTCCCATGACAACGAAGGATCCACTTGGTACGGAATATTTGCTCCCGGAAAAATATCCTGATTAGCACCAAAAGCATAATTATAACCGGAACCAAACACTAACGTATTGAGTGAATTTCCACTATTTCCGTTAGCAACTTCGCCATAACCTCCACGAATTTTTAAAAAGTTTAAGAATTTAACATCTTTCAAAAAAGGTTCGTTACTCATAACCCAACCGGCAGATATTGCTGGAAACAAACCCCATTGTTCATCATCCTGAAAAGAACTTATTCCTTCTCTTCTTAATGAAGCGGTAAGTAAATATTTTCCATCGTATTCATAATCTGCTCTTGCAAAATAGGCAATAGAAACAACTGGAGTGGTATGTGAATTAGAAACAACAGCACCCGGAGAAGTATTGATGTTATAAGATGAAAAATCTAAATACCAATAATTAGGTTGTTCCGGTACGTTAAAACGAGTTCCTGAAATATACTGACTATTGTTTCGGGTTGATCGTGACATCCCTAAAACCCCAGTGATTTCATTTTTGCCGAAATCTTTAGTGTAAGTAAAATAATTATCCCAATTCCAAATAAAAGAATCATACTTTCTTTGACTTAAAACATTATTAGGATTAGATAAAGGGTAATCCTCAATTTCCTGAGTTGGATTTTGAGAAAGCCAAATATCGCGACTTGGGGTAAATGTATATCCTTCGCCAACATCGTACGACGTACCGAAATTTGTAGTGAATTTTAAATCATCAGTAATCTTTAATTCAGCATTAATAGAGCCAAAAACAACAAAGTTTTTATTTTGTTCATTGGTGTAATAAAGCTGAGCTACCGGATTCGCTACATTATTATAGCGTGTTCCATTATAATCATTCACGCCATTTTCATTTATAAAAGGCATTCCCCATCTTCCATTAGGATATTGAACCGGCATGATTGGTGATTGTTTGTAGGCATTTGTAAAAGCACTTAACGGTTTAGGTGTGTTTTTTACAATTGAAAAATTTAAAGCATTCGAAATCTTTAATCGATCATCAAATAATTTAACTTCCATACGAGAATTAATATTATTACGCTCGTAATCCGTTCCATTCAAAATACCTTCTTCCTTATAGTTTGTATACCCTAAATAATAATTAGCGTTTTGACTTCCACCGGAAATCGAAAGGAAATTACTCATCACGGTTCCGGTATCGGTAATTTCATCTAGCCAATTGGTATTATAAGGTTGTTCGAAATTAAAATAAGAACTTGATCCTAATGCTGAATTATTATAATAGACAAATCGGTAAGAATCTGCCATTTTAACTTCCCGTTGAATAAATTTCTGTCCGTAATAGGAATCGAAATTGACTTCAAACTTGCCTTCTTTCCCTTTTTTTGTGGTAACAATGATTACACCATTAGAGCCTTTTTGACCATAAATAGCTAAGGAAGAAGCATCTTTCAAAATATCCATGGAAGCGATTTCATTTGGGCTTAATCCGTTTAGGCTCGTTGATTCAATACCGTCAATAATATACAAAGGATTACGACCTCCCAACAAAGTTCCTAGACCTCTAATTTGTATGGACGGTGTTGAGCCCGGTTCATCATTTGTAACAATATTTACCCCGGCTAATTTTCCCTGAACAGATTGGATAGCAGATTGAGCAGGAGTTTTTAGTATTTCAGCCGATTTTATTTGAGAAACTGAACCGGTAATCGAACCTAATTTTTTTGAACCATAACCCACGACAACTACCTCACCTAATTGCTTTTGATCATCGTCATTCATTACGACAACCATATTTGGCGCAGCTTTAACCACTATTTTCACAAAACTCAACATAGAAAACTGAATTTCATCGCCAACTTCTGCTTTAATTTTGAAATTACCATCAAAATCAGTTATTGTATTTTCTTGTGTTTTTACAACTAGAACAATTACATCAGGCAATGGCAACCCGCTTGCATCAGTTACTTTACCTGAAATCTCCTGAGCTTGAATAAATGTTTGGATGAATAGAACTACTATTATTAGTAAATACCTTTTCATAAAAAATGTAGTTTGTTTGTGTTAGTTGTGTAAATATACTAACTAAAACGATATAGTTCCATTAATTAATTTACTACAGTACTACATCATTTTAATAAAAATATTTTTTATTTAATTGATTATTAGTAATATATAATTAAAAAATATCCTTAAAAACACATCGTTTAATTAGCATTTTGATGTAGTAATGATGTGTAATAATTCTTTAACTTTTTAAAGAAAAAAATGATTAAATGATAAATTATAAAGATTTTTTATAAATTAATCATAAAGTTAGACAGGTTGTCGTCTGAATGTAATTCTAATTTCTTTCTTAATCGATAGCGATGAAGTTCTACACCCCGATAGGAAATATTCATTAAAGGTGCAATCTCTTTGGAAGAGAGATTCATTTTTAAGTAAATACAAAGTTTAATATCCTTTGAAGTTAGTGAAGGATATAAATTTGTCAAGCGATGAACAAACTCATCATTACTTTGTAATATGTTCTTTTCAAAGCTTTCCCATTCTTTTTTATTGATTGCGTTAACTTTGATAGATTTATTGATTTTACTTTTCATTTGAGCTAAATCTGACTCCGTATCTAAAATCTTTTTTATGGTTTCAATCATTTCCGATTGTTTGGCAATGGATAGTGATTTACCGGCAACCTCTGTTGCTTTTGTTTGCACTTGAATCTCTAGAATATGCTTTTCATATTCTTGCAACTTTAATTTATTTTCCGCTTCTAATTCAATTTGAATAATTTCTTTCTGATGTTTTAGCTCTTCCTCTTTCAGTTTTAATTGCTCCTGGTACCGCACTTTATTCCATTTGTAATAAAGGAAAAAAGTTCCGGCAATTAATAAAATATAAATAAATATCATCCAAATTGAAAAATACCAAGGTTTTGCAACCGAAAACTTAAAGTTTGAAATTAGCTTATAATTTTCTCCATTATTGTAAAAAACTTCTATTTTTTGATTACCGCTGGAAAGGTTATTCAATATTAGATTTCCGTTCTGTATAGGTTGAAAAGTATCAACTCCGTTTAGTTTATAAAATAATCCGGAGCGATTATAACCGAAATATTCTGAAATGACATTGATTTCGAGTGATTGATTGTGTTTAATCGTTTCGGTTTCTTTAATTTTTTTCCCTTGATAAAAAGCTTCAATAACCACATTCTGTTTCTTCAATTTAGAATTTTTCAATTGGAAGGTAAAAAACCCATCATCCAAATTCATGATTAATTGATTTCCTTTTCTAAAAACCTTTGTGTCTTGATTAATGATTTTTCCTTCATAGTATTTTTCAGGAATTAATTCCCAAACAAACTTTCCGTCTACTTGATGGATAATATATAACAGTTTGTCTTTGAGCAAAATAAAGTTCTCATCGTCTACAGGAACGAATTCCGTAACCGTTGAAAAATTTTGATTAAATAAACTATTCTTTTCTAATTTTTCTGCCAGTGAATTGTAATGATACCAAGTATTATCAATGAAAAACAGCATCTCATTTTTAAAATGAAAAAGCTTTACTTCAAAATCATTTTTAATATTGTTTTTTTGAGTAATGTTTTCAATTTTATCGAGTTGATAGTCCTTTTTGAACTTGATTCGATATAAACTTCTGTAATTATCGACCGCCCAAAGTTCATAAGGTTTGTTTTGAGCTATATGTTTAATCGGCTTAGTTAAATTCTCAATAATTTCATATTGCGTCAAATCATTCCGATCGGCATACATAACAATTCCTGAATAATTTGCCTGATAAATTTTAGGATCAAATTCACTGATTAATAGTTTCCAGCCGCCGCTTACTGCATTTACTTTTTTAAGTTGACCATTATCATATAAAAAGGTACCATCATTATGCCCAATTACATATTGATTATTCATTTTTTGAATATCCCAGACTTGACCCTGAGAATTGGGCAATAGTTCTAACTGTTTGTTATTATATTTAAAAACTCCGTGATTTGAACCTAACAAATAGCCGTCGTTCAAGAATGAAACGGAATAAACAGATCCTAAAATTCCTGTATTGTCTGAAAATATGGAATAGGGCGAATTTATTTCGATGTGCGATATGCCGTTGTCCAAACCTAACCAAAGGTCGTTTTCTTTATCAAATCCGATGCTTAAAACAGAATTGTTTTTGAGTGAGTTATTACGACTTATGTTTTGAAAAGTGCCTGTATTAGTATCAATTAAATATAACCCTTTAAAAGCGGTACCTATAATCAAACGATCACTATCGATAAACTTGGCTGCAATAATGATTTCATTTTTTAATTCTTCGTTCAAACTGTTTTCCCAAGGGTATAGTTCGCCGTTTTTCTCTACAAAAACACCTTTTTTTTGAGTAAATACATAAAGTGTATTTTTATTTTTTTCAATAGCATGAATAACGTTGTTATCTACTATTTTCCATTTCTCAATTTTGGTAAATTTCTTATTTTCAAATTCATAAATTCCATTTCTGACGGATGCGGCATAAATTTTATTATCCACTACAAAGCAATAGGAAATTTGGAATGGAATTCTGATTTTTTCAATTGTATTACCGTTATAAACGAAAAGGTCATTGAATGACTGAAAGTATATTTTTTGTTGAAATTTAAAAATTTTCCAAATCTCTTCATTATTTGAATAACCGGTAAATAGTGCTTTCCCTTTACTCAAAGAATGATAAATCATCTCCCCATTGGTTCTAATCCAGTAGCCAAATTCAGTATAAGAACCACAATAAATTCGGTCACCATCTGAAAAAACTGAACGAATAATGGTTTTATTAGGAAGAATATATTTATCCCATTTAACACCATTGTACCGCAAAAAATAATGATTATTGGCAAAATACATCGCATTATCATTTCCTTGTGTTACGCTCCAAATTTGATTATCGCCGTTATAATTTGATTTGGTAAAATTTTCGACAAAAGGAAGTAATTCCTGTGAAAAACAATTCAAGGAACTCCATAAAAGGAAAAGATAAAGACAATATTTTTTCAACATTGGGTATACTATTCCTCAAATGTAAAAAACAAATCGGACTTAACCATTAAATTAGGCTAAGTCAATAAGAATCAAAGGGATTTTACTTCCCCTCTACATACTCTTGTAAATAACTGAATCGAGGTGTAAGTTTTCCGTTTTCAGTCATTTTTGCCCGTTGCAAAATTCCGTCTTTATCTCCGTTAAAGAAAGCCGGGATGACATGTTGCATAAACATTTCGCCAAATCCTTCACTGGCATCTTTTGGTAATTCGCAGGGTAAATTATCTACACTCATGACCATTATTGAGGCAGGATGCGAAAACGGTACTTCTTTATTTTCAAAAGGTAAATAACCAAAAAATGGGTCGGCAATAGTGGATGCTTTTATGGTGCAAGCAATGGGACCATTGACATCACAGGAAATATCAGCCACTACTTTAATTTTACAATCTGACTTTTTGAGCATTTCCTGGGTCAAAATATAGGGAGCATTATTGCCATAAAAATGACCTGCTATCAATACATCGGCTACTTTTGTAAAGCGTTCAAAATCGGATACATATTCTAGCGGATTTTTATAAAAATCTTGGTTTCCAAGTTGCTGACCGTCTTTTCGTTTATTATAATCTAACACATCTATTTGAACATAAACCGGCTCTGAATATAGTTTAGTCAAGAAATTTTCAACGGAAACTTCTTTGATTTTAATAGCATCTAAAATTTCCTTAGCCCCCATGCCTACTTTCCCTTTTCCGGTAAGAACGATTTTTATGGGAGGTAGAACCTGTCTTTTTAATTTTGATATTAATTCATCTATCCCTTTTAATGTTTCAGCTTTTGGAATATTGAATAACTCATATTTAATTCCGAAACCACGAAAAGCGTTATAAGCACCTACAATACCGGCATAACGCCCGAAACCAATTAATCGTCGGTTTTGTTCATCAACAATGGTTTCGTGGTCATATAAATCGATGTTTTTGTCTAAAACTGCTTGGAGTAATTTTCGATTATACGGTTGTTTTTTGATTGTATGTGAAAAGAAAAAATATTTTTTATTTGGAAG
>Ga0164292_10001741_pt1 | contig 17707 bp, 14 predicted proteins | sample GEODES117metaG_FD_111486 | JGI IMG/M metagenome (GOLD analysis project Ga0164292, IMG submission 111486) | Eutrophic lake water microbial communities from Lake Mendota, Wisconsin, USA - GEODES117 metaG | ecosystem: Environmental > Aquatic > Freshwater > Lake | place: USA: Lake Mendota...
CGAGCTCACCATCGAGAAGAGCGCCGACGAGCTGCGCAAAGCGACGACATTCCCCCGTCATCATGGCTATGCAGCTCCGCGAGACTTTTTGGCGCGAAAAGCGTTGAGGTCGGTGGGTTCGCTCACGTTCGTCATGGGCTCGGACGGGAGGATACCAATCGCGACCGCATGGCTGTAAAGCGACCGCTGCAGCAGCCGGCGCCCCCGATGAAGCCGACTCATCACGGTCCCTACTGGGCAACCCATGATTTTCGCAATTTCTTCGTAGGTGAACTCCTCGACGTCGCACAAGATCACAGCGAGCTTGAAGTCGGTGGGCAGTTCATCGAGCGCGCGTTGAACTTCACTTTCGACGATCGGACGGAGCGCGTGCTCTTCCGGGTTGCGCAGCTGTCGCATGCTCGAGGCGCTCACCCAGCCATCGACGAGGGGGTCGGAATCGGGCCCCTCGAGCACTGTGCGCTCGAGACCGCCTCGCCTGTGCTTGTTGATAAACGTGTTCGTAAGGATCCGGTAAAGCCATGCCTTGAGGTTAGTGCCGGGGCGGTAGTGGTCCTCGCTCCGCATCGCCTTCAAGACGGTGTCTTGCACAAGGTCTTCCGCCTCGGTCGTACTTCGCGTCAGTCGTTTCGCCATCGCGAAAAGAGCGTCGAGATGCGGGACCAACTCGTCGGCGAAACGACTGTGCGGTGCAGGCTCGCTGCAACCTAGTTCAGACGCATGAACACTCGTGGGGTCGGTGTCGTCAGGGGTTTTCATTGCAGAGGGAACCGGCCTTTCACTTCGACAACCCTCACCCTAGGGCGGTTATTCCGAAGATTCCAATGATCCCACGCCTGGGGGCTTTTGGGGCTCCAACACGCGTGTTTTCGACTGGCGAAGTTCTTCTTCGAGGTGTTCGACGCGGGCGCTCAGGCGCGCGACGTCGTGCTGCAGCTGTTGCCATGGCAGAATGTTAGGGAGCACGGCGCGTACGCGCTCATCGATTCGCTGCTGCCAATCTTCGAGAGTGCCTTTGGCTTGTTCCACTAAACGCGGTCTTGTCTCCGTTGCGGCGGAGGGTTCGGGGGGCTTCGGTGCCGCTGCCTCGGTCGGCAAGTCTGTTGCGGGACTTTTGGTGCCCTCGGACTTCGGTGACCCCGGAATCAGGCGTCCGATCGGGCCTTCACGCAGCTCGCTAAGGACTTTTTCGGTTCGCTGGTGAATCAGATCCTTGAGCGCTTGAAGAGGAACGGCGCGCGGAGCTTTCGCGTTTGACTTCTGTTCCTCGTAAATGATCTGGGCGAGCGTGACCTCCGTGAGATCGCTTTTTGATTGGTTATCAATTATTTGAACTTCTTCGCCCTCGCGCATGAGTTGGGCGATCTGAAGCAGCGTGACGTACCGGCTGTCGCGCGTATCGTAGAGCTTGCGATTCGAGTAGCGCTTGATGATGCGCTTGGGTTTTTCGCTGGCCGATGACGCGGAGTACGCCGCGGAACCTTGATTCGACGATGAATGGCTATCCAAAGCGCGCTCCTCTTTAGCGAAGTAACAAGGGAGTATCAGATGACGTTCGCGTCTGCCTGCTCGCGTTTTCGAATGGATGCTACACGACACGGGGAAGAACCGTGAGTTTCTCGCTATTTCTTGAAGGTGTTGCTGCGCGTTATGCCTCGCCTTCGTCAAGTTTTCGGACCTATCGCCGAAGCGGCGTGGGCCGCGAGCAATCGAAACCGCAGCTTCAAAACGTCACGCTCGGAGTCAGCCCTGGAGAGTTGGTCTGTGTTCTCGGTCCGAATGGCGCCGGCAAGTCGACGCTTGTGAGGGTCGCGTCGGGCCTGCTGGAGCCGTACGAAGGACAGGTGTCGTTGTTCGGAGCCTCCGTTGCGCAGCTGTCGCCGGGTGCCAAAGCGCGCGCGGTTGCGGTTGTGGAGCAACATCCCTCGTATGCGTCCGGGTTTTCGGTGCGTGAGGTTGTGGCCATGGGACGCGCGCCGCACCAAGGCGCGTGGTTGCGTGCCTCGCGGCACGATGACGACGTGGTCGCGATGGCTCTCGCGCGGTGTGACCTGTCCCATCTCGCGGGACGCCCCGCGAACGCCTTGAGCGGCGGAGAGCAAAAACGCGTGGCCATCGCGCGTGCCCTCGCCCAAGAACCCAAGGTTCTCATCCTGGATGAGCCCGGCGCGTTTGTTGACGTGAAACACCAACTCGATATTTACGAATTGCTGGTAAGCGAAGTTAAAGTCAGAAATTTAGCTTGTTTGGTGGTGATGCACGACCTCAACATTGCATCACAGTTTGCCGATCGCGTTGTGCTGATGAAAGAAGGAACAATCGTCGCGAGTGGCACGATCGATGAAGTCATGACGTGGCGCACTCTCAAAGAAACGTTCGATTCCGACTTGTACTGCGGCGTCAACGACTTGACCGGAACTCGATTCTTCTTGCCTATGCGGTCGACGTATCGCCTCGAGCCGCCGGTCGACGCGCCAGCGGATTCCTTGACGCAGAAGCAGCCCTAGAGCACTTCGCGCACCGCCTGCTCGAGGTCGGATTGGGCTGTTAGCCCTTGTTTGATTGCGGAAATCTTCCCATCTTTCGATACCACAATAACGGTCGGCAGGCTTTCGACGCCGTACTTGCTGGCGATAGAATTGCCTTCATCGTAAATCATTGGAAAGTGCAGCTTTTTCTTGTTTGAGAATGCTGCCGTTAGGCCTTTTGGGTCGCTCGTGTTAATGCCTAATACAATAAGGCCTGAGTCTTTGAACCGACTCGCAATGTTGTCGACGATGGGTGATTGCGCCTGGCATGGCCCGCACCATGTTGCCCAAAAATCGAGCACGACTGCGCGGCCGCGCAGGTCACTCAGGCGCACCGAGGCCTGATTTGGATCCGGGGCGTTGGCCGCGAAAACAGCTTCAAAATCAGGCGCTTCTCCAAGTGGCGTGCGCTTTGCCCAGCTTCGGGCTCCGCGAGCCAGCAGGGCTACCGCGACCACAAGCAGAGCGCCTTGAAAGATGCGTTCTGCAAGTGATTCACGCTTGGGGTCGCGGGGGGGTACGGCCGGCGTCATTGCTCAATGATGGCTATACCACGTCTCGTACATCGTCGAGGGTTTGCACGCCTTGCTTGATCGCGGATTCACGAACCTCGCGGGCGGTTTCGGCAATACTTAATACTTTGATACTTGGAAGGTGCACAACGAATCGAGCCCCTCCAAGCTGGCTACTGCGTGACGCTTCGATGCCGCCCCCGTGTTCGACGACGATCTTTTTCACGATCGCGAGGCCAAGACCCGTTCCATCGGTTTTTGTCGTGAAATAAGGCTCAAAAATCCTCTTTTGTACCGCCTCGGTGATGCCAGGACCATCGTCTTCGATCTCGATGCGCGCGCCGTCTCCGTCGCGCGTAGCGCTGACGCGTACGCGACCGGGTTGGGGTTGCATTAAAACGTTACTGGAGCGTGCGTCGCGAATGGCTTGGACGGCATTACGCACAAGGTTGATAAGCACGCGTCGCAACATTTGACGATCAATCGCCACGCGCAAAGGCTCGACCGGAACGCGCCACTCAATTTCGACATTATGGGCAACGATAGGGTCGTTGTCTGCCGAATCCTCGCCCAACGAGGGGTCCTCAAGATGGCCGAGGTGAGCTGCGCACTCACGGAGAAATTGGGTCAAGTCTGAGATCTCAAGTTCCGCATGAGGAAGGCGTGCGAACGTGGAAAAGTTACTGACAAGGCGTCGCAGGGTGCCGACTTCCTCCTCCACAATCTCGAGGGTCGTATCGAGAAGGTGCTTGTAATGTGCATCTGTTCCTGGGTACTTGGTATGCACTTCCTGAACAGCAAGCTGAATCGGCGTGAGCGGATTTTTAATCTCGTGAGCGAGCCGTTGCGCGATTTCCTGCCACGCCCCCATTCGTTGCAAAAAGTCGATGCGTGCCCGCGATTGAGCCATATCGGCTATCATTTGATTAAACGTTCGTGCCAAGTCCGTGAGCTCGTCGCTTCCTGTGACAGGCACGCGCACGGCAAGGTCGCCCTGGGCGACGACGTTGAGGGCCGCGCCGAGTCGTCGAATTCGGCGTGTGAGGCCCCGCGCGAGTGCGGCCCCTAAGATGATCGTTGCCGCGGCTGTTATTCCCAAAAGAATGTAAAATGCACGCAAGTGCCCTTGGTACAGCTCCGAGCGGGAGGCCTCGAGCTGGTGATAGCGCCGAACGAGGGCTCCCGCGGTGTCGAGTTCGTCGGTGCGTTTGCTTGCGACGGCGAATCTCGCAACGAGTTCGGGGGCGTTATCGTCAGCGTGCGCGTCCGCTTCGCGGCGGTTGCTGGCGGGGAACGTGAGCTTTCGCCTTCTCTCTACGATCCGCTCGCTATCGCCCACCGGCGTGCTGCGCGAGCGGCGCGAGAGGACTTGCCCTTGCGCATCGTGAATCGTTAGCTCTACAAGAGCTGGGAACTGCGTGAATAGTGCATCTACCTCGGCCTCCAGCGTTTCGATGTTGCCTTGGGTTGCTGCATCGCGAAGGATCGGGTCGGCGGCAATGGCATCCGTTTGGCTTTTGATATTCTCTTTAACGGCGCTGACATAATCTTTGTAAACGTCGACCCCGCGGTCGAGTTGCTCGCCGATCTCCGGGTTGAACCAGATCGCCGCCGCCTGACGAAACATCGAAGTTGCAAGATACAAAGATGTTGCCAGGGGAATCATTGTGGTAAGCAAAATAACAGCCGCCAGCCGACGCTCTGTTTTGCGAGACAGCAGGCTTTCGACGACACGACGAATCGCGTTGCGTGCGCTCACGGCCCCCACCACAACACTTCAAAGTTCTGAACGACGTTGTCCTTCGAAAGTATCACCTCAAGGGTGTTCGAATTTGTAGCGCGCATGATCGGTTCCGGAAATGCGTCGCAGGGCCAAAACGCGCTTTTTTCGAATCCGTTTTTGCTTAGCCAAAACGCGTGAAGGCCATGTGCATTCGACCCGTGAATAACGAGCATGCGGCCCTCTCCGACGAGTGTAGGTTGCAAGCTTTCGAAGCGGAATTCCTCGAACCTCTCGGGACTTGGAAAATCGGCACCGACGTCGCGTAGCTCTGGAAGATGAGCGCGGAGGTACTTGTAAAACAGGTCGTAACGGGGGCGCTTCAGACGCGGCAAAGCGCGGTCCGCCGGCGCAATTATGGGAAAGTGCAAGGGCGCGAGGCAAGGCACCTCGACGTGGGTTCGGTAGCGATCAGCAAGCGTGCTCTGAGCGTTATCGGCCATGGCCTTGAGCCACCAGTGAAAGATAGCGAGCTCGGCGGTGCCCAAGGGCGAATCAAGCCGGATCATGCTCTCCCACAGAGGCCGGCGTATTTGCCAATGTCCTTTATGGTTTTGCACAATGCACTCACCGACGTACGCAGCGCCGTGAATGACGAAGTTGAAAAATGTGCTGTTTGGCTCGCCGGGCGAAGAGAGGCCGACAAGGCGGTCACGCCGCTCGCTCGTGAGGGCATGCGAAAGTCGATGAACGCTCGCATCGGAATAGTCCAACGCGAGGTCCGAATCGGTGAGACCCAAAGCGACGGCGGCGTTGCTTGCGAATGTGTCGGCCGCGTGCCGCAAGTGCGACGAAAAGCTTGTGTTCCCGCCGGGATTGGCATCGACGGCGCGTGCCGCCGCCAAGTCGCGGCGAACATCGTCCGGATAGAGAGGCAGGAACCACTGGCGAAATAGGTCCTCGGCGGTCAGGGACATACGCGTGGTGTACGTCGTTTGTCGGGCTGCGTCAGCTTGGCAATGGTGTCGAGATGAAAACGCTACGGCGCGCGCTGATGCTACGCTTGGCCGGTGCTTACGGCGGATGTTCGTTTCGAGGGCTGGACAACGCAATCGTGGACGCGTTTTTTGAGTCTTTGGAAGCCGCGCGCGTCGCCCGATCGCGAGCCGACGCGTCCGCGCGGCGGCGTCATCGTGATTCATGATGGCACCAAAGCTCGAAAACTCATGCACACACGCAAGGGGCGCCTTGATCCTCGCGGTGCTTGGCCTATGCCGCTCGCGGAGTTGGCAACGCTGCATCATGCAAGCTGGGCGGTAGCCGGTCGCGAGGGTGCCCTTGAAGAATTGTCCGAAAGACTCGGAGCCCGGCTCCGGCGTCATGATGACATCACCGCCCAGGCCTTGTTGATTGTGCAGATCGCGCGTGAACTTATGACCGAGGGGCTCGTCGATCGCTGGCCGCGCCGCCTCCAGGGGGTGCCCGTGCCCACTCCGACGGTCGTGCATCGGGCGTTGGATGCCGTGTGTCCGGATGGCCATGCGATGGTGCTCGGGCTCTTTCAAGACGGCAACCTGTGGACTGCGGCGGTCGCACGACGCGCGCGCGACGCGTTTGATGTGCTCGCAGGGCCTGAGGAGCTCGTTGGGCGAATGGGTGTACTATCCAGCGATTGGCGACGCGACTATCGCCATCTCGCCCGCGCGGTTGAGGAGCACTATGCGCCGCTTGCGTTTGGCTGCTTCGCCGAAGTGGAACGCTTTCGGGATCTTCAAACGGACATTCGACCCGGTGCGTGGGGGCGAGCTGTCGTCGTGCGCGACATTATTGTTTCGCCCGTGCCGGTCGGTGTCCGTCTCGCATTAGGAGCCGATGGGGCCCGGCTTGCGTACGAAGGATTTCGTTCGGTGGTGGGTAAAAGCTCATCCCTGAAGGCCCTTGAACCGTACATCCATCGCATGCGCCAACGTGTCGGGGCTGCCGCGGGCGACATCGATGTGACGCGCACACTCGGATTTGACCCCATCGCCGTGTTGCGTGGGCTTCTGCGGCGCTGACGCCGCTGCGATGTTGTTTTACGAACCAGCGTCGTTACGCTCTGTTTTGGTTTTGCTGTCGCCGCACGTCTTGCCGCGCGCAGCCGCCGCGAGAGCGGGGCTGCATGCAGGGTTGTCTCCAGAGACGTCGAACGACGGCCCGGACGGCAGAGGCGGACACATGTTTGTAATATACACCAGTGTGCCTGCATCACCCGCACGTTGAGTGATGCACTTCGCATCGCACTGCCCCGGCTCGCCGCCCGCAACGACGTCGAGAGTCACCGGGTTGCCCAGGCATTCGTTTGATGGGTCGTACAGTCGTCCTGTGAATGCGTGAGCACCGTCGCCGCATCCCGCGACAAATATATGCATAATGCACGCAAACGCGGCGACTGCCGAAACCTGAGCCGCCGCGTTTCCGCTTCCTCTCACGTCGCCGGCTCAACAACGCGGATGTGCAGCTCACGCAGCTGCGCGCTGTCGACCTTGCTGGGCGCGTCGGTCATTTGGTCGGTTCCCTTCTGTGTCTTCGGGAAGGGAATGACGTCGCGTAGGCTTTGAGCTCCGGACAGCAGCATTGCTAGGCGATCCATGCCGATCGCGATCCCGCCGTGTGGCGGTGCGCCGAAACGCAGCGCATCGAGGAGAAATCCGAATTTCTCGCGGGCTTCTTCGTCGGAGATCCCGAGGGCGCGAAACACGCGCGCTTGAATCTCCGGATCATGCAGGCGGATTGAACCTCCGCCGATTTCGAAGCCGTTCAGCACAAGGTCGTAGCGATAGCAGAGCACTTTGCCTGGATCGGTCTCGAGCATCGCGACGCAATCGTCGTGGGGTCGGGTAAACGCGTGATGCGCGGCGGCCCAACTCTTGGTCTCTTCGTCGTACTCGAACAACGGCGGATTGATGACCCACAAGAGCTCGAATACGCCTCCGTGCCCGGTTTCCGGGATAAGTTTCAGCTTCTTTGCAAGATGCACGCGAAGGTTTGCCATCACTGTTTGAACGACGGCTTCCTTGCCAAATTGGAAAAACAGAAGGTCGCCCTCGGCGCAGCCGACCCGTTCGTTGATGGCGCGGCGGAGCTCGGGCGTCACGGCCTTTCCGAGAGGCGATTGCGCCCAGTTGCCTGCGTTGTCGACTTTCGCCCGCGCGAGGCCTTTCGCCCCCATACCCTTGACGAAGTCTTCAAGCTTATCGAGCTCCGCGCGCGACAGGGACGACGCCGACTCGGCAGGAACGCGAAGCACTTTGACGATTTCCGCGGGCAAGTCCCTGCGGTACTGGCCGGTTTGGAAGCGTTCCGCGATCGACGCGAAAAACGGAATTCCACCGCCTGAATGGTCAATCACAAGATCCGTAATGTCGGAGTGGGGCATTCCGAAGCGAAGGTCGGGTTTGTCGTTGCCATACTTCGCCATCGATTCGGCGAATGTCATTTGAGGGAAACGACCGTCGGGGTACTTCAAAAGAAGATCGACGCCGGCGACTTTTTTCCAAATTTTGAAAATAAGGCCTTCGATCGTTCGAAAGATGTCATCTTGATTAATGAATGACATCTCAACGTCAATTTGCGTGAATTCTGGCTGCCGATCGAGGCGAAGAGCCTCATCACGGAAACACTTGACGATTTGGAAGTAACGGTCGAACCCGGCGACCATGTAGAGCTGCTTGAAAAGCTGCGGGCTTTCCGCGAGAGCGTAGAACTTCCCGGCGCTCATTCGACTTGGAACGAGAAAGTTGCGCGCACCACCGGGGGTGTACTTGACCATGAATGGGGTCTCGAGCTCGAGAAACCCGGCCTGATCGAAGTAGCCTCGTACCGTTTGATTGATGCGATGGCGCACGCGAAGGGTTCGCTGCAAAGGAGCTCGGCGAAGATCAAGGTAGCGGTATTGGAGGCGCTTTTCTTCGCCGGTATCGATTTCGTCCTGGATCTCGAACGGCGGCGTATCGGACTTATTGAAAACCGTCAATTCAACGGCTCGAACTTCGATTTCGCCGGTGGCCAACTTCGGATTCTTATTGGATCCGCGACTCGATACAATTCCACGTATACCAATGACCCACTCGGTTCGCACAGCTTGAGCACGCGCGTATGCCTCCTTGGGGAGGTCGCCATGACCCTCGAATGTTGGGTCGAAGACGATTTGCGTGACGCCCTCTCGGTCGCGGAGGTCGAAAAATACGCACCCGCCGTGGTCGCGATAACTCGCCACCCAGCCGAAGAGGACAACCTCTTTGCCTTCGTCGGTGGCGCGAAGGTCGCCGTTTCGATGCGTCCGCTTTAGCTCGTCGATAAACCGTGCCATGGGCCAGCATCTATAGCACGCATGAGCATGGGCGAGCGCCGCGTTGCGGTTGCCCTGCGGTTATGGCGTTAGCGAACGAACGCGTAAGACCTCCCCAACGCGCTGGTCAGGTGTTTCTTGAGCGGATGAATTGAAAAAATCGCGCTTAGGCCGCCCGTGGACCCAAAAGAAGCGTCCGCAATTTGTTCAGACCACCGACTGGTGGTCGACGGGGCGCCTCGTGGCCAAGCCGCGGGGCTAGCGGTGGTAGGGCACAAAATAGTTGCAGGATCCCTATAGCGAGGTCGCTTGGGCGCCGCGGCACTTGCGGTGTGCGCGAGAGGCAACGGCGTCGCCGCATTATCGCCTGACATGCCTCCACAATCGGTGCTGCAGGGCGACGCCGACGTAGGAATTTCTAGGACAAAGGCTACGATCAACCGGTGGTTCGTATTGAGCGTGGGAAACTCTATTGCTATCGCGTCTTCGATGCGGGCGACACCATCGCTCTTGAAATCGTCGAAAAGGTGCTGGCTGGCCATCGCGTTGAGATGGGTGGCCCACTGGTCGACGGGTTCGTGGTCCCGGTGCGTCCGGTCGAAGTCGATCTCGGATGTGTCGCGGTGACCATTGGCGCTCTCGGGCGTCCTCTGCAAGCGGTCTGTGTCGCTCACCTCTACGACTTTGGCGCCATCTCGATTCGCTTCGAAATCGCCATTGAAAAGAGCATCACGTTCGAGAGCCTTACGCCCATTTGCGAGCGACTTTATGAAGCCGTCGAGCTTGATAGCGAGGCGCGCCGCCTTTGCGACGTGCTGGTTCAACGGATGGGCGATGGCATTGCGAAACCGCACAATTGGAGAGATGGCGAATCTTACACCATCGTGTTCGTTGAACAATTGTCGGGAGTAACCGATCTATCGGAACTCACTCGGTCGCAGTCGGTCGCCAAGCTACTGCTCGGGGAGTCGAGCAGTAAGCCGTTGAGCGACGCCACGCGCGATGATGCGCTAAAGCACTCGTTTTCCTATCTCGCCGACGACCTTGTGATTGTCGATTGGAATAGCGCACTGGTTGTCGAACCCACGGGAAGTACTCTCGTACCGTTCGTGTTGGAGCTCGCTACATCGCAGTTGCTCGAGTTTCGCTATTATGATGAAATTCTCGAATCCGAACTCGCGCATGTTTACAATTACGTCGAGAAGGCAAGGCCTCGGATTTGGCGGAGCCCTTACGGTGCGCTTACGCGTCAAGTGATGCGTAGATTTCTTGAAATTACTGAGTTTACTGAGCGTGTTGATAACTCGATAAAGTCGGTCGGGGACTTTTATCTCGCGCGTGTTTACCAGAGAGCGATCGAACGCTTTCGAGTTCAGGCGTGGCGAGAAAGTGTCGAGTCGAAGCTGGCTCTCATCGCTCGGGCGTATGAGTTGCTCAAGGGCGAGGTCGAAGTTTCGAGAGCACAGCTTCTCGAAGTCATCGTGGTGTTGCTCATTGCGATTGAACTGTTGGCGGCACTCCGGCTCGGCCATTAACGTTAGCGATCGGGTTTCTTTTCAAATATCCACACGTCTGTGGCAAGGCTCGCGTGCAGAGGGCGGGGTGGCAAAAGCGCCGAGCCTGCGTAGCGCGCGATGTGCGCAACCCGGTACTCGGTTTTGTCGGAAAACAACGCGCGCATGTAAAGCGTGGCACCGTTGTCGGATCGCGCCGCGCGCTGGCTCTGCGGTGTCATGCGGCCTTCGATTGTCGCGCGGGAGTCTTCCAGAAAGCGCCATGCGAAGCCGGACCCCACAACAACGAAGCGCGGTTTCCGTGCCATGACATCTTCGAGCGGCGCCTCTTTCTCAATGATATTGGGCATCGGATTGCGCGACGCCGCGGCGCTTGGTCCAACGCGCTCAACGTGAGCGTGCTCGGGAAAACGGGGAAGGTACACGTTAAGGCCGTAGGTTTCGATCGTATCGCCTGGGCGCGTGTGCTCATTCAAAAAGCGTTCGGCGTCGTAACGCGCGTCGCCAAGCATTGTGGCAACAACCGAGGCAGACATTCGCACTGCGAGTGCTAGGGCTACAGCTGCGTAGGCGACCGACAACGCTCGAAGCCACGGGCGAGCGCGGACGGCGGCGAGACACGCGGCGATGGCGCCCCCCGCGTAGACCGCGAGAAGTTGCATCTGCGCGAGCATAAAGCGTTCCTCGACACGGCGCGCGACGCAGTTAAACGTCAGTGTGAAGGACACCATTGCCATGGCCGGAATTAGGCCTGCGGCCCGGGCCATCCCCCGTCTTGATGCAAAAGCGATCGGGATACCGATGACGAATAGTGGAGCGATGAGAGCGGGATAGTGGTGCGGAAGAAACGCGAGGGCGTCGCTAAAGGCCGCGAACCGTCCTGCCCAGTCACGGGAGTAAGCCGCGAAATCTTGGCTGGCAGGACCGGTAAGGAACCGGAGGCGTGCGGCAAACCCGCTCGGATTAAACACCGCTCCGTCCAAAAATAAGACCAACGCTACGGTTTGAAAAACGAAACGAAGTGCCTCGCGCAAAACGGGTCGCAACGTCTTGGTGTGATAAGCGTCGATGCACAATGCGGCAATCGCGTAAGGAACCGCCAAAGCGAATAAGGCATACGCTTGGTCCTTTGTTGCTATCGCAAACGCGATAAGCCAGGCAGTTGATCGTAAGTGCACGGCATTTTGTTGTTCGACCGCCTTCATCAGGCTGGTTAGCGCGAGAGTCGCCCAAAAAAGCGATGGAATATCTAGGTTTGATGTGTGTGCATAATACGTGCCCGCAAGCTCGAATCCAGCAATCGCCATTGTCCACACACGTGCGCGTGGTCCAAACACGCGTGTTGCCATCTGTCCGAGCGTTAGCGTCACTCCGAGTGACATGAGGAACGTGACCGCACGCGCAACCCAAGCGAATGCAGTCATCGTGGGAACTTGAATGAATGTCGCGATGACGTCGGGTCGAGCCAGCGATGGGCAGCGAATGAGTGTCGGAATGCTAATCGGAAGCGTGAGAAGTGACAGGAACAGTAGGTGCAGGGGCGGATATGTGAAGTAGTTGTGTGGCGTAAGTGTGGCGATAACTCCAGGCAAGAAATCCCTAGGCGCAATGCCGTCAACGTCCCAACCGTCCGAGGCAGGAAGGCCCCATGAGAGTCCGACAACGCGCATGGCGATGACCGAAAGCAGTACTGCCTTCTCCGCCCACGTCAGGTGGGCGAGCGCGTGGGCGGCTTGCATGAGCCAATCCGAAGCGCGAGCACGTGGCGAGCGGGCGAAGGGATCCATCGGTTGCTAATTACATGTCGGTGGTTGGCGCAACTCGGGGGGGCGTTGCCGTCCGTGCAAGAATGAGTAGGCGTTTTTTCTCAAATATTGGCCGATACTCGGCTGGTACCTGGGCCCGCGCGTCGGCCGTGATATCCCAAGCGAGTACGTAGTCGTAACGAGGTGTGGCCTCTGCCCAAAACGACTTCCACGCGTCGCGGTATGCCGTTTCACAACTGTTGGTGATGACGGTGTTTACAAGCAACGTGTGGCAATAATCGCGGACGGTCCGCATGTCGCGCGCAAACCCTTCCAGGCCGAGGTGGTTGAATCGAGCCGGCGGCGGTGCGCTGTACATCACGGGGAACGAACGCGAATGGGCAAAGAGTAGCGGCGCCGCGGTGTGTTTCGCCGCAACGTAATATCCCCAATAGTGAAGCAAGCTTCGTGTGTTGTCGCTTGATGCCGAATGCTGAAAAAGCAGCGGCAGTAGGCTCGCTCTCCGAGGAACGCTGTCGATTCCGGCCGTGAATTCTTCGCGTTCCCGTTCAAGTCGAATGAAATCTGCACCCATTCCGATGCTGTATGCAACGGCTGCTACACCGAGCACACGAACCAGCGCGCGCGGTAGTGACGGCGGCACGCGCACGAGAAGACCTGTCCACAGATATGGCAGAAATCGCGAGTTGACGTGGAACCAGTTCGTCGCAATGTACGGGCAGAAGCAGTACGCGACAGTGAGCCCAATCATGGCCAACGGCGAGAAAAACGGCACAGATTCTTGCCTGCGGCGCAGCCCAACCACGAACAGGACGATGACGGGTACAAGGCTCGTGACGGTGAACTTCGAGTGGCCCCACATCCACTCGGCCCACGCGTTATACGCAAGCTCCCACACCGGCAGGACTTTATGGAAGTTCACGTAGCCCGACATCGCGCCGTCGGAGTCGTGGACCTGTCCAAGTAAAGACGATGCCACGAACACGGCCGTAGGAAGCAGCGGCAGCGCGACGCCGCCAAGCGCTCGCCGTACAGGAGCGCGCACGATGGCCTCGAGCGCGATCAGCATAAAAACTACGAGCACGGGAAATACGTGGGCGTACCACGTGATTGCCCCGAGCACGGCGATGGCGAGTACACGATACGGAGAAGGTGCAGCGATCTGCCGATGAACGGCAATGAGCAACGCGAGCGACAGCGGCACCGCTAGCGCGAAATCGAGCATCCCCGTGGATACGAACCAGTTGTGTACCATGGGCCACGCGACAAGCCCTGAAACTAGCGTGCGCTCGCGGCTGCCGGACAACTCGAGAACAACCCGCGGGAAGATGATTGCATTAAGCACAAGCGTGAAGAATGCAAATACCCGTGCTGCCGTCTCCAGACTTGTGAACGACCCGCACCACGACAGCCACGCGAACAGTGCGGAATTCGTTTTCCAAAATCCGTTGAAAACAAACTCCGGGTACTCCGCAAGGTTTCGCATCACCGTCACGGCGGCGAGATGATTAGGCAGGTCCTGGTACGGGGGAACGACGGTGAGAGCCAACGGCCAGCCGCCCAGAACGATAAGCCCTAGGCTTACGGCCGCCGCCACCTTGGCGTCGGACAACCGGGCGGAGGGGGGCGAGGGGGTGGCGTGGGAGACACTAGACATTGTATCGAAAAACGCTTGATCTACTTTGAATTGAGATAGGCGTCCGGACGCTATCGCGAGGGCACGGCGATGTCTACCGACGCAATACGCTGCAGCGCGGGCAATTGCCTATCCGTCCATGGCCGATTCGACGTATTCGAGGCATGCAACGAGGGACGGGAATCGCCTTTGTTCCGACCAAAGTCTGCTACTGTCTCGCGGGTGTTGCCCGAGAAAAAGCAGGTTCTCATCGTCGATGATGAACCGAATTTACGCAAAATTCTCTCTGCGCAGTTGACTCGGGACGGCTACGAAGTCCTCGTCGCCGAGGATGGCGAGCAGGGGTTGGCGGTCCTCGCCGACAATCACATCGACCTTGTGGTCACCGATCTCAGGATGCCGAAGGTCGATGGCATGGCGCTTCTGCGGGCAGCCGTCGCCGATGCGCCGGATTTGCCGGTTATCATGATCACGGCGCACGGTACGGTCGATACCGCCGTCGAAGCGTTGAAGCTCGGTGCCTTCGACTACCTTACGAAGCCGTTCGACAAGGATGAGGTGCGGCAAGTTGTAGGCAAAGCCCTGAAAACACGCGCACTCGCCGAACAAGAGGCCACGGCTGACGCCTCGGTTAGTCGCGTGGGTGAAGTGGCCGCCCGATTCGGAATCATAGGCCAGTCGTCCGGTCTTACCGACTTGTACGCCGTGCTTGAGCGCGTGGCCGACAGCCCGACGACGGTGCTCATCACCGGAGAGAGCGGAACAGGAAAAGAGCTCGTTGCGCGCGCGCTTCATCAGCACTCATCGAGGCGAGATAAGCCGTTTATCAAAGTTAACTGCGCAGCAATTCCAAAAGAGCTTATTGAAAGTGAATTGTTCGGGTACGAGCGCGGCGCGTTCACAGGGGCTGTTTCAAGCAAACCAGGTCGGTTTGAGTTGGCGAACGGAGGCACGCTGTTTCTCGATGAGGTTGGCGAAATACCGGTCGAGATGCAGGTAAAGCTGTTGCGTGCACTTCAAGAAAGTGAATTTGAAAGAGTCGGCGGAATAAAAACAATTCGAGTCGATGTTCGATTAGTGGCCGCCACGAATCGAGACTTGCGAAAGTTAATCGGAACCCAAGCGTTTCGCGAAGATCTTTTTTATCGTCTAAATGTAGTATCTATTCGGCTGCCTCCTCTGCGCGAGCGATCGAGCGATATCCCTCTTTTGGTCGATCATTTCTTGGCAAAATTCAACGAGCGCCTGAAAAAGCAAGTGCAGGGCGTTGAAAGCGACGCGCTTGAAGCTCTGTCGGCATACCACTGGCGCGGAAATATTCGCGAGCTTGAGAACGTGATGGAGCGCGCGGTCTTATTCTGTGACGCACCACGATTGCGCATCGAAGACTTGCCCGCCGAGGTTCGGGGGGTCGGTGAGGGCTCGCCGTTGGGCGCCGGCGGCGTGGCCGATCCGTGGGGCGACGTTGCACCGTGGGCGAATATGCCTTTGCCGCGCGCGGAGGGCGGACTGAAGGAACACGTGAAGGTTGCAATGACTCGCCTCGAGCGCGACCTCGTAAGCCGCGCGCTCGCGCAGACCAAAGGCAATGTGACCCACGCTGCTCGCCTCTTGAAGATCTCGCGCAAGGGCTTGCAGCTAAAGATGAAGGAGCTCGGCCTGCGCGAGCCCACGTCAGAGAAAGGCGAGTGAGAACTCGCGCGGTGGCACACGGGACGTCGGCGATGAAATCCGTGCGCTGTGCAACGTCTCAAGCGACGACGTCTCGCGTGACTTTGTGCAGGCTGACGTTCCTTCACGGGCTTTGCGTGATGGCTCTCCTTGGGTGCCGTTCGCGCGAGCGCCCGCACGCCGATGGCGTCGCCGTTGGTGACACACGCACATCCGCGATCGCAACGCATTCAGGAACACCCGCTCCGGCCGAAGGCGCTGCATCCCCGCGACCATCGATGGTGTGGATTCCGGACGGTACGCTGCTCGCTGGAACGCCGCGCGACCGGGTTCCCCGCGTTGCCGACGAGGAGCCCCCTGGGACACCCGTCGCAATGCATGGATTCTACATTGATGTTCTTCCATATCCGAACGAGTCCGGTGCCATCGCCACAACAAATGTCTCCCGGGACGAAGCCGCGCGGCTGTGCGCCGCAAAAGAAAAGCGTCTTTGCACCGAGTTTGAATGGGAGATGGCGTGTAAAGGCCCGACCAATACAAGTTACGAATACGGGAGCGCCTATCGCTCCGCTGTTTGCGGTACGGGTCTGAGTTCCGACGAGGCTGCGCGGCGACCGGTGGGGGAGCGACCCGAATGCAAGAGTGCTTTCGGCGTGATGGACTTACACGGTGGGGCGTGGGAATGGACCGCGAGCTCGTGGAGTCGCGGGGGACAGAACGCCGGTCTCGGTGTGCTCAAGGGCGGTAATGCACTGGCGGGTGAGCTTGTCGGGCGGTGCGCCAACGCGATGGGGCGTGCGCCGGCGGCTCGAACGGCCGCGTTTGGCTTTCGATGTTGTGCCGGACCGCCCAACGAGCCGGCGATGCCATGGCCCGCAAAAACAACGCTAGGACTTGAGACCGTTCGCGATGCTGAAGGGCTCTACGAGACGTGGGAGCCCGTGCTTCGGCCTGTGCTAGGTGCACAAAGCAATCATTTTGCGCGGGCGTGGACATGGCGACCCGTGTCCGGCGAGGAGCTCACGGTGCTCGTAGTCTGCGATGCGCCAACGCGAGCGGTCTGCGCCGGAGTCGTCGGCCTGACGACAAGCAGCGGGCCCACGATAATTGCCTCGGCAGACTTGGGGCGAGCCGTGGCTGTACCCGATGCGGTGCGCCTCGGCGATGCGCGCAACATTCGCCTCCGCGGGCTCGACACGATGGGTACCTTTGGTCGCGATGTTCGGTACGTCTACGGCAGGGTTGAGTTCCGCGACGTCACGCGACCCTGAGAGAGGTCGACAAAATCGGGATTGTACGGAGCAAGGCGTCGCTTCATGACGTCGATGGCATCTGGGCTTTCGTCGATAAGCATAAACCCTCTACCGTGTTTTGCTGCGGCTTCGCCGGTTGTGCCGCTCCCTGCAAAGAAATCGAGAATTGTATCGCCCTCGCGGGAATGAACGTTAATGATCCGCGATAGCAAGCCGAGAGGCTTTTGTGTTGGGTAGCCTGTTTTTTCGCGACTATTCGTCGGGACAATCGTGTGCCACCAGACATCGGTCGGCGTTTTTCCTCGCTTTGCCTTCTCCTCCCCAACGAGCTTTGGCGCCATGTACGGAATTCGATCGATAGCGTCGAAATTGAATGTGTATTCTCTCGGATTTAGGGCATACCAAAGGATCGTGTCGTGCTTTGTGGGCCATCTATTTTTGGGACGACCGCCATAGTCGTAAGCCCAAATGATCTCGTTAATAAATCGATTGCGACCCAATAGCCTATCAATGGCTACTTTGATGGCGTGAACTTCGCGGTAGTCTAAATGAACGAAAAGCGAACCTGTTTTGGTGAGGCAGCGCAGGCTCTGTTCGATACGCGGCATCAAGAACGCTTCGAACGCTTCGAACGAATCTTCGTACGAGCTGCTCTCGACCTGCTCGGTGACATACCTCCGCCCATGAAAACCGATGCGGTGAGCGCGCGGGTCGTGCGCCTCCACGGAGCTTGCGCGAATCCGGTTTCGTTTTTGCGGTGCCCCTGTGTTGAACGGA
>Ga0164292_10001742_pt1 | contig 17702 bp, 31 predicted proteins | sample GEODES117metaG_FD_111486 | JGI IMG/M metagenome (GOLD analysis project Ga0164292, IMG submission 111486) | Eutrophic lake water microbial communities from Lake Mendota, Wisconsin, USA - GEODES117 metaG | ecosystem: Environmental > Aquatic > Freshwater > Lake | place: USA: Lake Mendota...
GATAACACATCTTTCGGCGTTGAGTTAATTGCGCCTGTCGCCATGGAAAAAGGTCTTCGTTTTGCGATCCGCGAAGGTGGACGTACAATCGGTGCCGGTACTGTTTCAGATATTATTGCTTAAAATGTCAAAAAAATAACAGAAGGGGCTTTACAAAGGCCCCTTTCTTTTCTATTTTGACCAGAAAAATTTTTTGGAGAACCAATGAAGACGAATAAATTGAGAATCAAGCTACGTGCTTATGATTACAATATCCTTGACGCATCAGTTCAAGAGATTGTTCAAACTGCTAAAAACACAGGTGCACGTGTAGCTGGACCGGTTCCTCTTCCAACTGAAATCAATCGTTATACAGTACTTCGTTCACCTCACATTGATAAAAAATCTCGTGAGCAGTTCGAAATGCGTACCCATAAGAGACTTATCGATATCGTTGAGCCTACTCAACAGACAGTTGACTCTCTTATGAAGCTCGATCTTTCAGCGGGTGTTGACGTAGAAATCAAATACTAATATAAAGCTCAAACGCTTTTTATAGTTATAGTTTTTTTTATTAACCATGAATGCATCCCTGTGAGAGGGTGATGCTGTGGAGGGCGAATGTCAGACGCAAAAGTCAGTCTGCCTGCTTTTTACGGAATAAAAGCTGGTATGACGAGAATCTTTGACCAGAACGGAAACCACGTTCCTGTCACTGTAGTAAAACTCATTCCGAATGTTATCTCTCAAGTTAAAACAGCTGAGAAAGATGGCTACACTGCTTACCAAGTTGCTTACAACGAAAAGCGTGAGTCTCTAGCTACTGCTCCTTCAAAGGGTCACCTTAAGAAGGCAAACATTGAGAAAAATCTATCTGAGCTTTCTGAAATCAAAGTTTCTGAAGTTTCAGCTGATGCTCTTGGAAAAGAGGCATCTCTTGAGCAATTCCCAGTCAGCACTTATGTCGATGTAACTGGTCCTTCAAAAGGTAAAGGTTTCGCCGGTGTTATGAAGCGTTGGAATTTCCAAGGTGGTCCTGCTGCTCACGGATCTCACTTCCACCGTCGTCCAGGTTCTATCGGATGTCGTGCTACTCCAGCGCGCGTATTCGCTAATAAGAAACTTCCTGGTCACTTGGGTGTTGAGACTTCAACAGTTCAAAATGTACAAGTAGTAGAAGTTAACCTTGAGGCAGGCTATATGCTTCTTAAAGGTTCAATCCCTGGCTCAAAAAATGGTTTCGTACGAGTTGCGAAAGCCGTGAAGAAGTAAGGGGGGAATAAATTATGACAACTGAATTATCTGTATTAAATACAAAATTTGAAAAGTCCGGCTCCCTGAAGTCAAACGTTGATTTATCTAAAGAATCAATCAATGAGTCAGTGGTTCACCAAGTCGTTAAAGCGACTCTTGCTGGTCGTCGTCAGGGAACAGCAGCTACAAAGACAAAAGCTCTTGTTTCTGGTGGTGGTAAGAAGCCATTCAAGCAAAAAGGAACTGGTAATGCCCGTCAAGGTTCTACTAGATCTCCACTTATGCCTGGAGGCGGTACTGTATTTGGACCTCAGCCTCGTTCTTATGCTCAGAAAGTAAATAAGAAGACAATGCTTGTAGCAATCTCTTCTATCCTTGCTGACAAATTTCAGGCCGGGAAACTTCATATCGTAGAAAAATTAGAATCTACTGGTAAGACAAAAGATATGTTCAAAGCTCTTAACTCAAGAAACCTTTTACCGGCTCTTGTTGTTACGGCTGAACTTAACGAAAAAGTGTCTCATGCAGTAAATAACCTTGAGAAAGCAAAATATGCTCCGGTTGATGGTTTCAGCGTTTACGAAGCTGTAAAATTTGAAAACCTAGTTATCGAGAAAGCTGCTTTCGAAAAACTCCTTAGCAGGCTGGTGTAAGATGTTAGGTTTAGAAAATGTATTAATTAAACCATTATTAACTGAAAAAACGTCTAAAGAGACTGAATCTTTCAATCGCTACGCTTTTGTAGTGAACACGAAAGCTAACAAAAACCAAATCAAAAGTGCTGTTGAAAAGTTTTTTGATGTAAAAGTTGTTAGCGTCCGCACGTCTGTTCTTCCTGGAAAGACAAAGCGTGCTGGTCGTGGTCAAAAGAAGTCGGCTTCTACTAAGAAAGCTTACGTTCAACTCCAAGACGGCCAGAAGATTGAATTCTTCAAAGGCATTTAAGGTAAAAGGTTAAAAAAGTATGGCAACTTTAAAAAAATTCAGACCAATTACGCCATCTCAAAGAGAAATGGTTGTAGTAACTGGTGATATTACAAAAGGTGTTGCTCCAGAAAAGTCACTTCTTGTTAACAAGAAGAAAACAGCTGGTCGTAACTCACAAGGTAGAATTACAACTCGTCATATTGGTGGGGGAGCAAAGCAAAAGTATCGTTTGATTGATTTCAAGCGCGCTAAGCTTGATATCCCAGCAACAGTTAAGACAATTGAGCATGATCCAAATAGAACATGTAATATTGCTCTTGTTGTTTACGCTGATGGTGAAAAAGCATACATCATCGCACCAGTTGGCTTGAAAGTTGGTGACGTAGTTATCTCTTCAGATAATGCGGATATCAAAGCTGGTAACTCTAAATTATTAAAAGACATACCTGTAGGTACTCTTGTACATAACGTTGAGCTAAATCCTAAGCGTGGTGGCCAGATGGCTCGTTCTGCTGGTTCATATGCTCAGCTTATGGCAAAAGAAGGTGAGTATGCTCTTCTTAGACTCCCATCTGGAGAGCTTAGAAAAGTGAAAGCTGATTGCCGCGCGACAATTGGTCAGGTCGGTAAAATCGAGCACGAGCTTGAGAATATCGGTAAGGCTGGTAAAAATCGTCACCGTGGTATTCGTCCAGCTGTTCGTGGTGTGGTTATGAACCCAGTAGATCACCCGCATGGTGGTGGTGAAGGTCGTACATCAGGTGGTCGTCACCCTGTATCACCTTGGGGTCTTCCAACTCGTGGTTACAAGACGAGAAAGAACAAGCGTACAAACAAGTTCATCGTTAAGAGAAGAAAGTAAGAGGTAAATAATGGCACGTTCAATTAAAAAAGGTCCTTTCGTAGATACTTATCTATTCAAGAAAGCGGCTGAGGCCAAGAAGAATACTAAAGGCAATACAGTCATCAAGACCTGGTCACGTCGTTCAACGATCGTTCCAGATTTTATTGGTCTGACCTTCGCTGTTCACAACGGTAAGAAGTTCATACCAGTTTATGTGACTGACAACATGGTTGGGCACAAGTTTGGCGAATTCGCTGTAACTCGTACTTTCAACGGTCACACAGCAGGCGATAAGAAAGCCGCTGCTGAAACGAAGTAAGAGGGACATATGATTACAGTTAAAAATAATAATGTTGGAACATCAGCTCGTAAGGTTAGACAAGTTGTTGACTTGATCAGAAAGAAGAAAGTTGAGGAAGCTCTAAAAATTCTTCGTTTCTGCGAAAAGAAAGAAACGGCTATCGTTGTAACTAAGCTTATCAACAGCGGTCTTGCAATCGCTGCAGATTCTAAGAAGTATGACTTAGACAATCTGGTCATTGATATGGTTAAAGTCGACGAAGGTCCTGCTCTTAAGCGAATTATGCCACGTGCTCAAGGCCGTGCGTATCGCATTAGCAAGAAATCAAGTTACATCACTCTATCGCTTAAAGAAGCTTAATCAAGGGAAAGACTAAAATGGGACAAAAAGTTAATCCGTACGGTTTTAGATTAGGTTATATCAAGACCTGGCACTCTAACTGGTACGTAAAAAACAATTATGCAGATATTTTCCAGCAAGACCTTGCTATCCGTAACTACATTGAAACGGAATTGGCTCAGGCTGCAATTGCTAAAACAGAAATCACTAGAACTGCTGACCAAGTAAAAGTTACTGTTTACTCGGCGAAACCAGGTGTAGCGATTGGTAAAAAAGGTACAGGAATCGAAAAAATTCGTAATGACCTTAAAAAAATTACAAACTGCCCTTTGTTTTTCAACATTGCAGAAGTAAAACGTCCAGATTCAGAAGCTAAGCTCATTGCAGAAAACATTGCTCAGCAACTTGAAAAACGTGTGGCTTTCCGTCGCGCGATGAAGAAAGTTATGACATCTGCTTTCCGTTCTGGAGTTAAGGGAATCAAGATTAAGTGTTCTGGCCGACTTGGTGGTGCAGAGATCGCTCGTACTGAAGGATATGCAGAGAAAAAAGTTCCTCTTCATACTCTTCGTGCTGATATCGACTACAACACAGCACAAGCGAAGACTACATACGGCATCATTGGTGTAAAAGTATGGGTTTATAAAGGCGAGATTTACAAATAATTATAAGTACTTAGAGGTATTATATGTTAAGTCCTAAACGAGTAAAACACAGAAAGATGCAAAAAGGTCGTATGACCGGTGCTGCTCACTCGGGCAACACTCTCACTTTTGGTGAGTTTGGCCTTCAAGCGACAACTTGTGGTTTTATAACAAACCGTCAAATTGAAGCAGCACGTATCGCTATTTCACGTGAAACAAAACGTGGTGGCCAGATGTGGATCAAAATTTTCCCTGACAAGTCTCTTACTAAAAAACCAGCGGAAGTGCGTATGGGTAAAGGTAAAGGGTCTCCAGAGGAGTGGGTAGCAGTTGTTAAACCTGGCCGTATTCTTTTCGAGATCGGCGGGGTAGACAGAGCAACTGCTGATGCAGCATTAAGATTAGCAAAGTATAAACTTCCAGTTAGAACGAAAATCGTATCTAAGGCGGACTTGGAATCAGCTGATGCTGCTCCAATGTCAGCTGAATAAGACTGGATTAGTAGAGGTAGTTATGTTAAAAAGCAGCGAAATTTCAAAACTAAGCGCTAAAGAATTAACCGAGAAGGTAGCAGCTCTTAAGACAGAACTTTTTAATAAAAAGTTCAACAAGTTTACAACTGGGACTGAAAAGCCACATGTTGTAAAACAACTTAAGAAAGATATTGCTCGTCTCTTAACTCAAAAAAACGCTAAAAAATAAAAACGGGTGAAGTATGAGCACAACATTTAAAAGAACACTAACTGGGGAAGTTGTAAGCGATAAAACAACTAAGACAATCGTTGTTAAAGTTGAACGTAAAACAATGCACCCTAAGTACAACAAATTTGTGACGACATCTAAGAAGTACCATGTTCATGATGAAAAGGAACAAGCTTCTGTAGGTCAAACAGTTACAATTATCGAATCAAAACCCTACTCTAAATTAAAGAGATGGGAACTTGTTTCTATTTCGAAGTAGTGGAGTAATTTATGATTCAACAACAAACGATTCTAGATGTAGCCGATAACTCTGGTGCAAAAACTGTTCAGTGTATTAAAGTTCTGGGCGGTTCAAAGCACATGAGTGCAAATGTAGGCGACGTTATCGTCGTAGCCGTTCAGCAAGCAATCTCTGGCGGTAAGGTAAAAAAAGGTGATGTTAAAAAAGCCGTTATCGTTCGTACTGTTTATCCAGTAAGACGCGAAGATGGATCTTATATTAATTTTGATACAAACAGCGTGGTTCTTATTGCAGCAAATAATGAACCTATTGGTACACGTATTTTCGGGCCAGTTGCGAGAGAGTTAAGAAACAAGAACTTTTCTAAGATCTGTTCACTCGCTCACGAAGTGCTTTAATCAGCGTGTAGGAGGAAAAATGCAAAAGCTGAAAGTGAATGACACTGTTCAAGTCCTTGCCGGAAAAGATAAAGGCAAACAGGGCAAGATCAAGTCAATCAACTTCAAGACAAATCGTCTTGTTGTTGAAGGTGTAAATGTAGTTAAAAAAGCAATCAAGCCCAATCAAGCTAATCAGCAGGGTGGAATTGTGGATATGGAAAAAGCCATCCATATCAGTAACGTTGCTCTTTTGGACCCAAAATCTGGGAAGCCAACAAGAGTTAAAGTTAAGCAAGAAGCTGGCAAAAACGTTGCTCGAGTTGCTTCCAAGAGCAAACTCGAAATTAAATAATCTGAGGTAAACATATATGGCACGATTAAAAGCTCTGTATGATTCAGAGGTAAAAAAGAATCTCAATGATAAATTCAAATACTCGAATGTTCATCAGATTCCAAAATTAGAAAAAATCATTGTTAACTGTGTTACTCGTGATGCAGTTTCTAACGGTAAAATTGTAGATAGCATTGTTGCTGATCTCGCAGCGATTACAGGTCAAAAGCCTGTTGTTGCAAGAGCTAAAAAATCAATTGCTTCATTTAAGCTACGTCAAGATCAAGCCCTTGGTGCTTTTGTTACTCTTCGTGGAGAGCAAATGTACGAGTTCCTTGATCGTTTGATCAACCTTTCTCTCCCTCGCGTAAAAGACTTTCGTGGTCTTTCTCCAAAGGGGTTCGATGGTAAGGGTAACTATACAATGGGGTTAAAAGAGCAAATTATCTTCCCGGAAATCGATTACGATAAAATCGACAAAATCCGTGGATTAGGAATTAGCTTTGTAACCACAGCTACCAACAACGAAGAGGGCCGCGAATTACTAAGACAATTCGGTATGCCTTTCAGAGAAAAGTAAGAGGGAACTATGGCAAGATTAAGTGCTGTTGTAAAAAATAAAAGAAGAGAAAAACTAGCTAAGAAACTTGGTCCTAAAGCAGCTGCTTTAAGAGCAAAAGCTGTAGATATGAAATTAAGTGAGGAAGAAAGAGAAGCAGCTCGATTGAAGCTTCAGAAAATCCCTCGTAACGGTAACCCAAACAGAGTCCGCAATCGTTGCGAGCTTACTGGTAGACCACGTGCTTTCTACAGAGATTTTAAACTTAGCCGAAATAAATTCCGTGAACTAGCGAACAATGGTCTCATCCCTGGTGTGACCAAGGCTAGCTGGTAAGGAAGGGGAACATTTTATGATGACAGATCCTATCGCAGATATGCTAACAAGAATTCGTAACGCAAATAAGGCTGGTCTAGATAAGCTAGAGCTTCCAGCTAGTAAGATTAAGGCAAATATTTGTCGCGTTCTTAAAGAAGAAGGCTACATAAAGTCTTTTAAGATCGCAGCTAAATCACCTTCTGAAATCGTTATCAAAATCGGTCTTAAAGAAGGTGCAATTGTTGGTTTAAAAAGAATCTCTTCACCGGGATTAAGAGTATATAAAGGCTATACAGAAATGCCTCGAGTTCTATCTGGACTTGGTGTTTCTATTGTTTCCACTTCTGCGGGAATTATTTCTTCTCGTAAAGCAGCCGCTCTGAAACTTGGTGGCGAAATTATTTGTAACGTTTGGTAATCGGAGCAATTTATGTCACGTATAGGTAAACAGCCAATTGGCATTCCTGATAAAGTAGAAGTGAAAGTTAACGGTTCATCCGTTGACGTTAAAGGCCCTAAGGGTCAGCTTTCTTACAATTTTCACAAAGATGTAAAGATTGAAAAAGCTGATAAGGTGCTTAATGTATCCCCTGTGAACAAGACCACATCGGCTCGTGCACTATGGGGTATGTCAAGAACACTCCTTGGAAACATGGTTACTGGTGTAACAACTGGTTTCGTAAAATCTCTTGAGTTTAACGGAGTAGGTTACAAGGCTGCTGTATCAGGTAGCACTTTAACACTTAACCTTGGTTATTCGCACGCAATTGATTACAAGCTTCCAAAGGGAATTGAAGCAAAAGTAGTCAAGAACGTTATCGAAATCCATGGCTGTGATAAAGAGCTTGTAGGTTTCGTTGCTGCTCAAGTCCGCTCGTTCAGAGAGCCAGAGCCTTATAAGGGCAAAGGTTTGAAGTACACTGATGAAACAATCATCAGAAAAGCTGGTAAAACAGGTGCTAAAAAATAATAGGTGAGTTATGAGAAAAAATACTGCAAAAATTAAAAATGAAACGAAGGCAAAAGAGTATCGCCGTAAACTTTCTATAAGAAAGAAAGTTGTTGGTTCTGCTGAAGCTCCTCGCTTGTGTGTTACAAAAACTAATAAGCATTTAAGAGTTCAGGTTATTGATGACGTTAAATCAGCCACTCTTTTCTCTGTTCAGACTTACGGGAAGGCAAAAGCTGCTGACCACGCTAATGCTGAAGGTGCAAAGAAGGTTGGTGCAGCTATCGCTGCAACGCTCAAGAAGAACAACCTAACTAAAGCCGTGTTCGACAGAAGCGGCAAGCAGTACACAGGTGTAATTAAAACACTTGCTGACTCAATCCGTGAAAACGGTATTCAAATTTAATTAGGGGATTATATGAGCGAAGAAAATAACGTTGAAACAAATGAAAATGAAACTGAAGGTAAAGCCGACAAGAAGGGTGGAAAACGCCCTCACCGTGCTCCTAAGCAAGAAAAGAAGCCAGCTCAAGATGGTTTAAATCCTGATCTTGAAGAAAGAGTTGTTGCTGTAAACAGAGTTGCAAAAGTTGTGAAGGGCGGTCGTCGTTTCTCTTTTGCTGCACTTATCGTTGTTGGAGACAAAAACGGTAAAGTTGGTTACGGACTAGGGAAAGCAAAAGAAGTTCCGGATGCTATCCGTAAAGCTGGAATGAAGGCTTCTAAGCGGATGATTAAAGTATCTATCGAGAATGGAACAATTCCTCACGAAGTACTTGGATTGTTTGGTGCTGGGCAAGTCCTCCTCAAGCCAGCTGGAGAAGGTACAGGTATTAAGGCTGCAGGTGCATGCCGTTCAATCTTGGAGCTTGCTGGAGTTAAGAACGTTCTTACGAAGTCAGTTCGTGGATCGAATCCTCACAATATCGTGAAAGCAACTTTCAAAGCACTTAAGAATCTTCGCTCTCTTGATGAAGTGGCGACAGTTCGCGGTGTAAACACGAAAGGTCTTCGTATGAAGGCTAAAGCTGCAAAAGCTTAAGGTGAATTATGAGTAAGCAAATTACAGTTAAACTTAAAAGAAGTGTTATTGGTTGTACTGATAAACAAAAAGCAACAATTAAAGGCCTAGGCTTAAGAAAGCTTCATCACTCTAAGACGCTTGAGAATACTCCAGCTGTCCGTGGAATGATTAAAGCAATGATTCAGTGGCTTGAGATCGTTAAATAATTATTAGAGGTTGAATATGTTAACTCTTAGAACATTAAAAAGTACGAAAGGTGCGCACAAGAACATCAAACGTATAGGCCGCGGTCAAGGATCTGGTCAGGGTACTCAAGCTGGTAAAGGTCACAAAGGACAAAAGGCTCGTACTGGCGGTGGAATTCGTATTGGTTTCGAGGGTGGTCAAATGCCACTTTACAGACGTTTACCAAAAGTCGGTTTTTCTAACGCAGCTTTCAAGACAGAATATGCAGTTTTAAACTTGGAAAAGCTTGCTGCAAAATTCGATAAAGAAGTTGTTACTCGTGAAACACTTGTAGATAAAGGCTTCCTAAGTGGTATCAATAAGTCTATGCCAATAAAAATTTTGGCAAAGGGTGAATTTAATAAGCCGCTTACCTTTAAAGGCATTGAAAAGTTCTCTGCTAAAGCTTTAGAATTAATTAAAAAAGCTGGCGGCAAAGTTGAGAATGCCTAATTAATAAGGATACAGGGATGTCATCGAATGTTTCTAAGCTCGAAGAGCTAAAAAAACGAGTTTTCTTTACTATTCTAATGCTAGGAATATACAGGGTTGCAACTCAGGTCCCGACTCCGGGAGTTGATGGTGCTGCCCTTTCTTCCTTTTTTGATGGAATGAAAGGCTCACTATTTAGTGTGTTTAATACCTTTTCCGGTGGTGCACTAGAAAGATTTTCAGTTCTTGCACTGGGGATCATGCCTTATATAACATCATCAATTATTTTTAGTCTCCTATCTTATTCTATTCCTGCTCTCGGTGAGTTGCAAAAAGAGCCGGATGGTCATAAGAAAATTTCACAATACACTAGATATGCAACTGTGCTTTTGTGTTTCTTTCAGGGTTATGGTTTAGCCGTAGGTCTTGAGAACATAAAATCTCCGAATGGTCTCCCTGTTGTGATTGATCCAGGTATGAGCTTTCGTCTTCTAACGGTTATTAGCTTAACCGCCGGAACCATGTTTGTTATGTGGCTTGGCGAGCAAATTACAGAGCGAGGAATTGGAAACGGTATTTCTCTTGTGATTTTTGCTGGTATCGCAGCGGGAATCCCTACCGGTATGAGAGATACATTCAATCTTCTTCAAAACGGAGAAATGAGTGTATTAAATCTTTTGATCGTTATTGCGATCATGTTGGTCTCATTCTGGTTCATTATTTTTGTTGAAAGAGCATTTAGAAAAGTTCCTGTTCAGTACGCAAAAAGGGTTGTTAATAATCGAGTTTTTGGTGGCCAGTCTTCTCATTTACCAATTAAGGTAAACATTTCTGGTGTTATGCCTCCGATATTTGCGAGTGCTTTATTGGGTTTCCCTACAACAATTTCTCAGTTCATTCCGCAGGAGAGTCCGTTAAAGGTTTATTTCACGAATATTGAACAGCTTTTTTATCCAGGAAAGATGCTCTACAATTGCGTCTTTATTGGACTAATTATTTTCTTTGCCTATTTTTACTCCACAATTCAGTTCAAAACAGATGATGTTTCTGAGTCTTTAAAAAAGAATGGTGGTTTCATTCCAGGAATTAGACCTGGGGAGCAGACTGCAGATTTTTTGAACCAAGTCATTAGTCGTCTGACTCTTGTTGGTGCAGTGTATGTCGCTGCGATCTGTATTATGCCTGCAATACTTTTTAATTATGCAAAAGTTCCATTTTATTTTGGTGGAACATCACTCTTGATTCTTGTTGGAGTTGCTATAGATACTATGGCGCAAGCCGAGGGGTTCATGATCTCTCAACGGCTGGACACTGCTTACAAGGTTAAGGGCAAATACTCTGGTGTGAAAAGGTTTTAATGAAATCTCACCTCATATTCATAGGTGCACCGGGATCTGGTAAGGGGACGCAAGCTAGTAAATTCGTTTCAGATAGAGCTTTTAAACATATCTCTACTGGTGATTTACTTCGCTCAGAAATTGCAAAGCAGTCAGCTCTTGGACTAGAAGTAAAAAAAGTAATGGATGAGGGCAAGCTTGTCTCTGACGATCTTGTCATAAGGCTTCTTCAGGCAAATATTAATCTGACGGAGTCACAATATATTTTTGATGGTTATCCAAGAAATATTGCTCAAGCGGAAACTCTTGATCGAGAAGTACTTAAAGGATCAGCATCAACAGCAGTGTATTTTGATATTAATATGGAAAGGTTAGTTGAGAGACTAACCAACCGCAGGACATGTAAGACCTGTGGAGCAATATATAACCTTATTTCGAAAAAGCCTAAGGTAATGGGCCAATGCGACCAATGCGGTGGTACCGATCTCGTACAAAGAGCGGATGACAAGGAAGAGGTGATTACAAACCGCCTCAAGGTCTTCACGGAGACCATTAATCCTGTCCTTAAGTACTACCAAGATCTTGGTCGTTTGATGAAGGTTGATGCTGAAGCAGAAGTTGACGCGATCTTTAATAAGATTTCGTCAAAAGTGTGACGTTTCAGAATTAAAATTATTGTCTTATAGTTTTTATTTTTATATAAGGTCACTTACTTTTTTAGGAAGGGCATGGCTGAGTCAACTGACACAATTGAAGTGGAAGGGGAAGTTTTAGAACTTTTACCCAACACACGTTTTAGAGTAAAACTCCCTAATGGGCACGTGGTTCTCGCGCACATTAGTGGAAAAATGAGAATGAATTTTATCAAGATTCTTCCTGGGGATAAGGTTGTAATCGAGATTAGTAAATATGACCTAGATAAGGGTCGAATCATTTTTAGAAGTAAGGGTTAATTATGAAAGTACGTTCATCTGTAAAGCCGATCTGTAAAGACTGTAAAGTTGTAAAGCGCCAAGGCGTTTTAAGAGTAATCTGTAAAGTAAATCCAAAACATAAGCAAAAACAAGGCTAGTAGGGGAAATATATGGCACGTTTATTAGGTGTAGACTTACCAAGAAATAAAAAAATGAGCGTTGCACTTAGAGCAATCTATGGTGTAGGCCCAAAAGTAGCAGCAGACGTTCTGGCGAAAGTTGGAATAAGTGCTGACAAAAGTTCAAACGAGATTACAGAGGAAGAAGTTCAGCAAATTCGAGCTGCACTTGATGAGTACACCGTTGAAGGTGACCTTCGTCGAGAAATCGCTTTGAATATTAAGCGTCTTAAAGATTTAGGATGCTATCGTGGTATCCGTCACCGCAAAGGGTTGCCGGTTCGTGGTCAGCGTACTCATACGAATGCACGCACTCGTAAAGGTCCTGCTGTTGCGATTGCAGGTAAAAAATCAATTAAGGCAATGAAATAATTTAAGGTAGGAATATATGGCTATAACTAATGCACAAAAAGCTTCTGGTATGTCTACTGGTTCTGCTACTGGCGGAGCTAAGGGTGGAAAGAAAAAAGCACGCAAAAATTTAAATCATGGTGTTTGTCACATTCACGCTTCATTCAATAACACAATCGTCACAATCAGTGATGCTGATGGAAATGCTGTTGTTTGGGCTTCTGCAGGTGGCTTAGGTTTCCGTGGTTCAAAAAAATCAACTCCGTTTGCTGCTCAGGTTGCTTCTCAAGAGGCTGCTAAGAAAGCTGCTGAGCATGGACTTTCTTCTGTTGACGTTAAAGTTAAAGGTCCGGGTGCTGGTCGTGAAAACGCTATCCGCGCTCTTTTGGCTGCAGGTCTCAGAATTACTTCTGTTGCCGATATGAGCCCAATGCCTCACAATGGTTGTCGCGCTCCAAAAAGAAGAAGAGTTTAAGCGTAATCATTGTGTCTTTAGTTTCACCGTTAGTTATGAGGAGTTATGATGAATTCTTTTATGAGTAAAAACTGGGCAGGGATGATTCGTCCAGCTGCTTTAGAAGTAGATACTGAAGGTCTAAAATCAAATTATGGTAAGTTTACTGCTAAGCCGCTTGAGCGTGGTTACGGTCTTACTCTTGGTAACTCTTTAAGAAGAGTTCTTTTATCATCACTTCAAGGTGCGGGTATCGTTGCTGTTAAAGTAGATGGTGTAGACCATGAGTTCGGAACAATTAATAACATTAAAGAAGAAGTTTCTGAAATTATCCTTAATTTAAAAGAAATCAGATTCAAAATTATCGATAAAGAAGAAGTGACTCTTGTTCTTGAAAAAAATTCTGAAGGAGCTGTTAAGGCATCAGATATTCAAGAAAATACTCACGTTAAAGTTCTAAACCCTGAGCACACAATTTGTAACGTATCTTCTGGTGGATCTATTCGCATGGAGCTTAAGGTTGCTCGTGGTAAAGGGTATGTAACTGCTCTTGATAACAAAGAATCTTTTGATCTTCCAGTTGGCTGGATTTATATCGATACACTTTTCTCACCTGTTCACCGTGTGAATTACACTGTTACTAATAGCCGTGTTGGTAAGAGAACCGATTACGATAAGCTTACTCTTGAAGTTTGGACAAATGCTGGTATCGATCCTGTTGATGCTGTAGCTATTTCAGCTAAAATTCTTCGTGATCAGCTTTCAGTGTTCCTTAACTTCGAAGATAAAGATGCTCCGACTGAGGTGAAACCTGTTGGTGCGACAGCTTCAAGTGGTGGAGTTGCAAACGAAGCTCTTTTAAAACCAGTATCAGAACTTGAGTTATCAGTTCGTTCAGCAAATTGTTTGCAGAACGCTAATATTAAATATATCTACGAGCTAGTTTCAAAAACTGAAGGCGAGATGCTCAGAACTAAGAACTTTGGACGTAAGTCTCTTAATGAAATTAAAGAGATTTTATCATCAATGGGACTTGGTCTTGGTATGAAAGTCGACAACATAATGAAACAGGTTCAGCACGCTGACTAAGCGTTCTTATAGGGGAATTTTATGAGACACGGTAATCACAAATACAAATTAGGTGTAAAACCTCAACACAGAAAAGCACTTGTTCAGGGTCTAGCTATGGAATTAATCATCCATGGAAAAATTAGAACTACTGAAACAAAAGCAAAAGCGATTAAGCCTTTCGTAGAAAAGCTAGTCACAATTGCTAAGAACGATACTGTTGCTAACAGACGTCTTGCTTTTACAAAACTTAATAACAAAGAAGCTGTTGCTGCCTTGTTTACGACAGTTGCTCCGAAGTTTAAGCAGCGTCCAGGCGGATATACTCGCATCTTAAAGCTTTCTGAAGGTCGTCTTGGAGACGGTGCTAAAGAAGCTTTTATTGCATTTGTTGAGTAATTCTACAATTTGATCATCTTTGAGACCTTCCTAGTTTCACAGCTAGGAAGGTTTTTTTTTATATGCTAAATCGAATCATCATTATTGGGCTTATTATTCTATCCGCAGTCGGCTACTCAATTTATCAAAAAAATTCACTTGAAAGTCAGCTTGCGACAAAAGAAAGTTCTATATTGAATAAACTCCCAGCGGGTGCCTTTGAAACTTTAGCTGGTAAAGCCTTTGATCCGAATGAGCTTTTTTCTGAAAGAATAGGCCTCGTTATTGTTCATTTTTGGGGTACTTGGTGTGCCCCATGCGAAGCTGAGCTTCCGGAGCTTTTAACCTTTATAAAGCGTTTTGAGGGCCGCAGTGATGTTAAATTTTTATTGGTCGCGGTCAATGATGAAAAATTTAAAATAGAGAAACATCTTAAGACTCTTTCCATTCCAGCTTCTTCGATTGAGTGGCTAATTGATAACAAGAACGTTCACCGAGATGTTTATGGTACCACTAGAGTACCGGAAACTTATGTGTTCTCGTCGGATAAGACGACACTAAGGAAGTATATGGGTCCCCAGGAGTGGAATAAGACCATGTTTTTCCAAAGTTTTGACGAATTTTTGCAGATATCCCAATCAAAATTGTAAATAAAATCCGCATTCAGACAAATCTCCTGTCAAGAAAAACGACAAACTGTCGATAAGTAAGACGATTACTAAAATAGATGTTCATGGAATGAGCATCTGTCACAGGAGAAACGTCATGATTGATTGGAAAGCGATTAAAGAACTTCATACAACAAAGAGCCTCGAGAAGATCATTGGGAATTGGTACGGACTCGACTTAGTGTATGTAGACACGCAAGGGCGAGCGCAATTCATTCAAGATCCCTCCTACTCCTTTAAGTCACCCTTTTTAAAACTTCAAATGACCCACTCTTATGGCCATGACTGGCTCGAAACTGACATAGAAAAAGTTTTCGAATTCTTCAATTCATCATCTGAAGAGGGCTATGAATTTAATGCTTTCTTTCCTGGCACATTTGGATACTCGCACAAGGTTGTCGTGGATGGAGAGTTTTGTGGAGTGGTGATTGCTTATCCTTATTTTAAAGACACATCAACGTCTGAAGAAATGGAAGGGGTTCACCAAAAAATGGTGGAGTGTGGGATTAGTGAAGAGGATGCAAAATTTGCCATCTCCAAAGTAAAAAAATTCTCAGGTCGATTCTACACAGAAATGAAAGAGCTGGTTTGGATCATGGCCGATGAAGTGGGAACATTTCATCAGGAGATTTCTAAGCGTGAATCAAGAATTATGGATCTAAATTCTGAGCTAGGAAATAAGTACAGATATCATAACCTAATTGGTAAATCGAAAAAGATGCAACAGGTATACCACCTCTTATCTAAGGTCGCTAACTCTGAGTCCACCATCATGATTCAAGGTGAAAACGGTACAGGTAAAGAGATGGTGGCGAAGGCGATTCACTATAATTCAACCAGAAAAGATGCTGTCTTCATGGCCGTCAACTGCTCAGCCTTTAACGACAATCTTCTTGATTCAGAACTTTTTGGACACGTGAAAGGTGCCTTTACGGGTGCGATTAAAGATAAGAAAGGTGTCTTCGAAGTCGCCAATGGAGGGACTCTATTCTTGGATGAAATTGGAGATACGTCCCCATCGATGCAAGTAAAACTTCTTCGTATCCTTCAAGAAGGAACATTTCTTCCAGTGGGGGCAACCACTCCAAGAAAAGTGAATGTGAGAGTTGTGGCAGCAACAAATAAAAATCTGAAAGAAATGATTGCGAAGGGCGAGTTTAGAGAAGATCTCTATTATAGAATCAACGTTATTAATGTCGCTTTGCCAGCATTACGTGAAAGACAGGAAGATATTCCAGTGTTGATGGACTTTTTTCTTCAAAAACGTTGTGAGGAAGCCGGTGTTCCTTTAAAGACTTTTTCAAAAAAGTGTTTAGAAAAAATGTTGGATCACCACTGGCCAGGAAACGTTCGAGAGCTTCAAAATGAAGTTGAGCGTCTTGTGGTTCTTGCCGGCGAAGATAAAACAATTACACCTGATATGTTATCAGCAAGGATTTTAGAAAGTGGTGAATCACATTCACATTCTCACTCTCATTCAGGAGGGAGTGTACTAAAAGGTGTGAATACGAGTGGCTCTTTAAAGGATGCACTTGAAGAACTTGAAATTCTTATGATTCGCGAGGGCCTTAAGCGTTGTGGTTTTAATAAATCCAAACTAGCGAAAGAATTAGGAATTTCTCGAGCAGGACTTATCATGAAAGTTGAAAAGTATGGTCTAGATAAACGAGCACAAAAACGCGCCGCTGGCGAGTAATCGAAAAAAGGGGAGGCAAGCCTTCCCCTTTTCAATTTAAAATATGCCTAAAATTATTGATACAAAAGTTACCCACGAAAAAGTGGTCCTCTATGATGATGGTGAGGATGTATTTGTAGAGGGTGATACTTCTAGAGATCTCTTTATTATCCAAGAAGGAGAAATAGAAATATTTAAAAAATCTCCTTTAGGTGAACTAAAACTAGCCGTTTTTAAGCGCGGTGATTTTTTTGGAGATATGGCACTTTTGCAAGGTGGACATCGTTTTGCTGGAGCAAAAGCGAAAGGAAAGACGAAGCTTCTCGTCATTCAGCCAGGTGGATTCCTTCTCAAGATTCGTAGAGATCCTACCTTTGCTTTTGAAATGCTCCAAGCACTCTCACTGAGAATAAAAGTTTCAAATGAGCGTCTTCTTGAGGTCATTCAAAAGGGGAATATCCCTAAAGATAAAGTAGAAGAAATTCTTCAGATGCTGAGTGGAAAATGATTACGAATCTCACGACAAAAAAAATGGTGGTGATTTCGGATCTTCATTTTGGTAATCCCTTTTCATCAACGACACATATTGTTCTGGATTTTATTAAATGGGCGGCTGCTCAAGATTTCGATATTTGTATCAATGGCGATGGGCTCGAGGTTGCTCAAGCTTCACTCAGTAAAATGGTCACTGAAATGCCTGAGGTGGTAAGAACGATTAAAAATATCAACAAACAAAATCATAATATCTATTATATTGTTGGTAATCACGACATGCCTTTTGAGAATTTCCTAGAAGATTGGGGCTATTTTAAAGTCTCTCCTTTTTTAAATGTAGAATCGGGAGCTTCAAGGATTCGGATCGAGCATGGGCACATCTATGATCCACTTTTTGTGAAATATCCTAGACTCTATGAGAAACTCACCCATTTCGGTGGGTTGCTTTTAAAAATCTCACCAAGCCTTTACAAAAGTTGGATCGCGTTTGAAAAATGGAGAGCACATTTAAGGGCAAAAAAAACTGGAATTATAGGTGAGCCACCTGAGTTTCAAGAGGCAGCGAGAGAAATTTCTGAAAGAGGATTTGATTGTGTCGTGTTTGGTCATACTCATCACCCAGGCGAAGTCATTCTTGAAAACGAAAAAAGATATTTAAATCCAGGCTCCTGGCTTCTTTCTTGTCACTATGTTGAAATTAATAACGGCCATGTCTCACTTAAAATCTGGGATAA
>Ga0164292_10001744_pt1 | contig 17694 bp, 8 predicted proteins | sample GEODES117metaG_FD_111486 | JGI IMG/M metagenome (GOLD analysis project Ga0164292, IMG submission 111486) | Eutrophic lake water microbial communities from Lake Mendota, Wisconsin, USA - GEODES117 metaG | ecosystem: Environmental > Aquatic > Freshwater > Lake | place: USA: Lake Mendota, Wisconsin...
TAGATTGTGTACTACTAGGCTATCACTTCTACCTACTCTTTGTGCTCTTCCAATTGCTTGCTGTTTATCAATATCCATTGAATGAAATATGACAACATCTGTAGCATAACTAATATCAATTCCAGAACCAGCATACTGTGTATTTAAAAGTATGACCTTAATATTGCCAACTCTGAAATCATTGAGAACATTCATCATATGATTTGTATTTCCCTTCAGTTCACCATATCTAATATTATTTACTAGAAGCTGTTCTGTAATCTTGGAAAATCCATTATCAAATCTACTAAATACGAGGAACTTTCCAGTCGGTTTTGATAAGATAATTTCAAGTAATGTATCTTCCTTATTTAGAATACCCTTACCAAGTTTCTCAAAATTTCTTCCTGATTCTATGTTTGCATCGACTTGAATATTTTTATCAGTTACAATTGCAGTCAAATGTTTTGTACTTTTGATATCAGCTCTACATTCAGGGCATCTTTTTTGCGTATTGTTATTATTTAACCATTCTATCAAACAACTTCCACAAAATACATGAGTACATTCAAGCATAACTGGTTGACAGATAATATCCAGACAAATAGAGCAGGTTTTGCTATTGATTTCATTGACTCTATCCATTAAGTTTTGCAACTTTTCTTGCAGAACATTTATCTCAGCTTCTATGTTCTTGATTTTCAGGGCTTTGGCATCTTCTGCCATCTCCAAACTGATAATATATTCTTTTTCTTTTAGTTTATTGGAAATATCCTTATTCATATCAGCGCAAATAAGCTTAACAATACCTTCCTCAGTTTCATTTTTGCCACCTAATAGGTTAACTGCACCGGAAATGTCATTTGCATTAATTTTTTCCAATACTGCCGGACTGATGAAATTCTTAATCATCTGAAGGTGCCTAGAAAGTTTGCATAGGTAATATTTTTCAACCAATGCAGGGATTTTGAAACTCTCTTTTACAAAATCTTTCGTGCATTTCACCAACATATAGTTGATATAATCTTCCCTCAAGATATCCTTTATGTTATAATAGATAGATGCAGATGAAGATGATTTCATACACAATGCTGGATAGGTTCCGCTGATAAGCCATAAAAACATGTATTGGAAAACTTCAATTCTATTCAATATGTCATGACTTTCATCCACCATAACGCGTTTCCAACGATTGATGAATGATGTAGACTTGTCAAAGTAGTAATTATAATGTGTAAATAGTGCTTCCAGTGTGGTATTTTTAATTAGGACTACATCGTATTGGTTAAAAAAGTCAATATTTTCGTTGACATTATTTGAGTTATATTCTGGTAAATGTTTTTTTATATAATTGAGGTTATCTATTGCCAAGTATTTTAGGGTAGTGTTATCTTTTAGTGTTTTTTCCCATTGAATGTATACTGGTCCCCGAGGAACAATAATTAGTGTTGAATGTATCATTTTATCCTGTTCTGGTATGTTTGTGTTGGCACTTTCTGATACAAAGTAGTTATATGCCCTATGACTGTGAAATGTATGTGTTTTCTTGGCATTTGTATGTATATTTTCCAGAGGATTTTGTGCTACAATACCTAGTGCAGTCAACGTCTTACCATAGCCTACTATATCACCAATAATACCAATATTTGTGGATATCTGAATGTCCCCTCTAAAATCATGATTTAAATTTCTATAATAGTTCATATCTTGATGGAGATTTCTATAGCTATTTTGTGTTATATGGTATTTAATGATACCTTCATTCTCCATCTTAATAGCTTTATGAATACATGCTAACTGGTGCGGTTTCAAAGCTTTTTTTATCTGTGTTGGTTGATTCGAGCGAGGTGCTGCCGAATTCAATTCTATGTCATATACAAAACTATTTGTAGTAGACATCATTACTCTTTATTATATCAAATCTTTTTTATATATATTTTCTATGAAAATGATATAAGAAATATTGAAGAATAATAACATATAACAATGTCTGCAGAGAATACTGCTCCTGTGCCTCCTGTTGCAGAGGTAAAGAGAAAGAAGATTGTATTTGCACTACCTGGTGATTCATTCAATTCAAAGTTTTTGATTTCTTGGACTGCAACTATTAGTAAATTATGGGACATGCGTAATTATGAGATTATGTTGTCTCCGGGAACTGGTTCATATGTTTCCTTTGTTCGTATGCAGACACTTGGATTAGATGTTATGAGAGGAGAAAATCAAAAACCGTTTGACGGACAAGACTTTGATGTATGGATTACAATTGATAGTGATATCATTTTTACACCAGAACAGGTAGTCCAGCTTATTGAATCTACAAACGAACATCCAGTTGTTGCAGGAATGTATAGGATGTCTGATCTCACACACTTTGCATTTGTGAAAGATTGGGATACCAATTACTTCAAGGAGAATGGAACATTTAAGTTTTCAACACCTGAAGAAATTGAAACTTGGAAAAAGGAGACTGAGTTGAAGTATTTTCCAGTCAACTATACTGGTATGGGATTTTTGGCTGTAAAGAAAGAGGTCTTTGATAAAATGAAGTATCCATATTTTGATGCAGAGGTCCAAGAAATTGTCAAGGCAGATGGTACAAAATTGAGAGATATTTGTAGCGAGGATGTAGCATTTTCAAAGAATATTCACAATGCAGGATATCAAATTGTTATTAATACTGATATTCGCGTGGGACATTGTAAACCCCTCATCATCTAAGTGAAAAAATATTTCAGTAGTATAGGGATTGTGATGTTGGCATCATTGATATCTGAATATATATTCTCATATTTTCATGATGTGTCTTATATTAATATGATGATATATCTCATATTTGCATATATATGCTACTATATTTTCTCCATATCATTTGTATCAATTGCATTGCTTATTATAGGAATGATATTAGGCATTTATTTATCATATAAATTCAAAACGGTTATTTAATTAGTTTTCTTTTTGTTTGTAAAACGCGCACGTTTTATGCTAGCAGATTTCCTTCTGAGTCCTCCCGTATATGACTCTTTCTTTGTCTCAGGCAATATATAGCTGTGTGTTTCAGTTTCATCTGGCTTAGAATTGGCATCATAATATTCTATGTTATTGTTTGAATTGCTATTACTTGTTTTGTATGTATCTAATGAAGGCAAATAATCATCGATGGAATCAAAATTTTTTAGACTAGTATCATTCTCAGATGATGAATATTTGTTGAGATCATTGTCAGAAGAAATATCAGAGATTAAAGGCTGTGAAGGCATATGAGAAGTCTCTGCTGGCTGCGGGGTCTGTGGGGTCTGCGGGGGCTGTGGGGTCTGTGGGGTCTGAGGGGTCTGCATAACAGGGGGTACTGATGCAGAATCTTTAATTGGAACATTTGGCGAAGAACTAAACATAGTAGATACCCAATAAATTAAGCCTCCAATCAATAATAGTCCAAAAAATATACCAATCCCTACAAAAACCCATTTTAATGTATCCATAGTATCTACAACTGCAGTGTTAGCGGGTTTAGCCTGTGAAGTTTTTGCCTTTTTATCATCTTTCTTTTTATCATCCTCCGCTTTCTCATCCGCTTTTTCCTCTTCCTCCGCTTTCTCATCCGCTTTCTCCTCTTCCTCCGCTTTTTCCTCTTCCGTATTTTCAGATTGTTGAGTGAATGTTTCCATTACTTTTATCATTGCCAATATATTAGCTTGTTGTAACATAGAAATTGCATTATCATACATTTTCACAGAATGATATCTCTCTATAATAATGTAGAAATAAAAAATAACATTTTATTAGATGAAACAATTAAAAGTTGTAAAAGTATTCAGATGGATTTCAGATACATCATACAAGGTGTATGTATTTGATACGAACCCTAATACTACATATGACAAAAGTACTATTGTTATGAAGTATAATATTTATCAAGATGACAATATTGAATATGCTGCAACAAAAATAGCATATTACATATCCAAAACAGATGACACCATAAAGCTACCTTTTTATGTCTGGAAAAAACAAAAACCACTCTTATTTGAAATAGATAAACCTAAGTGGAAGGGATATCATGTAAATCCTTTCAAATCAAAGGATAGAAATGCTGAAGAGCTGAAAGAACCTATTGTATATAAATATACACGGGGTATTTTTGATTTAGAACATCTCAATATCGTATTTTTTAGTGATTTCAATGAGAAGAATAAATACTATTTCACAGACTACAAGACATCACTTCCAAATTTCATGAAAAGAGAGCAAGTTATGGCTGAACTATATAAAAAAGATGTAGTTCATACTAAATTGGCATCAGAAATATATCATAGAATAGATTTACATGAACGTATGAAGGAACCAATCATTCTATCTAATTTATTTCATAGCCTACATACAACAAAAGAAGTACAACTAATACAATTAATGAATGATAACTTCCGGTTTATGTATAAATTATATAAGAAGCATAAACTTCCTGAAAAATTCCTTGCAAATGTCTTCAATATTGATAAGACACAACATCAGAATTGTATAAACATCTTTTCTGTCATGACATCTGGAACATATGGTAAGATAACAATTGATAACAAAGGCTTCATAACATTATCTTATATTCTAGACTTACGAAGCTCTGTCAATTGGAATGATTTGGTGAATAATAAAAAAACCTTGTCTGTATATGTAAAAAATTTTGCAAAACAAAAAATACAATTCAAAGAAAATAACATTAAAGTGAATCTTTATTACAATATTGATAATAGCAGTTTTGCTGTACTGTCAAAGAAGATAGGAGAATATATTGATATATTTCATGTTCTTAGATTACAAAATGAAAAGAATAAGAACAAAATAGTGTGTGTTTACAAGCGCTCCAATAATTACAACAAAGACCCCATAAATCTCAATGAATATATCAAATCACGGTTAGATATGGGTATAAATGACAAAGAGCTAATACAAGAACTTATCAATTTAGGTATTTCAGATAATGATGCTGATAATCTAGTCAAGAATGAAATAGCAGCTCTAAATGCAATCAAGTATAATGATTTAGAACAAAAGCTTAAAATAGAAAATACAGGCACTATAGTTATGATAGAAAAATATAAAGAAGGGTATATTGTTGACATATCTAACTGTCCTTCGAAAACAGAGCTGAATAATCTTATATATTGGCTAACAAGAATTATTGAAACTACTAGAAAGATTGTAAAGAAGGAAGCAGCACAACCAATTATACTTCCAGTTATTTATGATAATAAAAATAGCTCCCATAGCTCCGCTAATTCACATAAATCACATAGCAGTAGGTCAGAAGATGATAATATCGGTAATGTCGATCTTGATTTAGGTTCTGATGATGACTTTTTCCAAGGAGGAGCATTAGGTAAAGAGAAGCATGGATATTTTATGAATATGCTTAAACAAGCTGATAAGGAATTATTTACAGAGAACTATGCAAGAAATAAATGCCAAGCAGCATTTCAACCCCTTGTATTAAGTAAAGAAGAAAAAGATAACTTGGAAAAGAAAGATTTATTAAAATACTTTGATAATATCATAGAATATGGCAGCAAACCTCATATCAAAAATTATTACACTTGCCCTCGCTTATGGTGTCCTGTAAGCAAGATACCATTAGATTACTCACAAGAGAACCCAACATGTCCTTTAGAAAATGAAGAACCTATGAAGCTTTTTTGGAACAAAGACAAGACAAAACCTAGATTTGTAAAATTGACAAAGGCAGATGAAAATGGTGCTTCTGTTCCATGTTGTTTTAAGAAGGAAGCCAAGGCCAAGGCTGTCAAGACCAAGGATAAGGCTGCTAATGTACCCATGAATCCAATTAATACCATCATCCAAAAGGAGCAAAATAAAGAAAAATCTAGTTCCAAGACTGTAAATGCAGATATAGACAAGGAAGAAAATTATATTATGAATAAAACAGCTCCTATACCTATTGGTAGATATGGTTTAGTTCCTGAAAGTCTTTTTAAGCTTCTTTTCCCAAATGTAAATTTTGCATTATGTTCCAAGACACTCAATAAAACTCAGAAATGTTTGGCCAGAAGAGGTATACAACATAAGACTGTTAAGAAAAGCAGCAATAAAGATAGTATCCTATATGCACTGGCATATTCATTGGGCTTTGAAGATAAACAGGCGCTCATAAAAGATATAAAGAAGAGGTTAGATATTGTCACATTTTTATCATTAGAAAACGGTCATGTATGTAAGGATTTTCTTGATACCCACCCTATTATTCCTGAGAAAAATAGAAAACTTTGTCAAAGATTAACTGATGCATTCAAAGCAAATAAACTATTTGATATGAAAGAAATAAGATGTAAAACACCATCACATAATTTATCCAGGATACTAAATGTTTTCAAAGCATATACCAAATTTTTGGATTACCTGTCATCCAATGATTATCCTTCTGAGAAAGGCGTATATTATCTCTTTTCTTTGACAAGTATTCTTTATGATGCATTACTCATAATTTGGGAGAAGACTGATAATGATATTAAAATTGTTTGTCCGCTTTACACATCATTTGCAGATATCTTGGCAGGTTTGCAAACAAATACGAAAACTGTTATGATATTGAAAGACAAGAGTTATTATGAACCACTTGAGCTAAAACTTCGCAATGAAGAAGGAGACAGACTATTGAATTTAAATGATTATCCAAATGTAAAACAAATAATATCAGAGTGCAATAAATTATCACAAACACAATCTGTAGCTAGAAATAAAATTATCCAAAATCTTAGCCTTCTGCAACAATATGCTGAAACACAAGTGTACAAGGCACGGGATGTATTTGACATTGAAAAGGTGGTAATCAATGATGATCTAACCATCAATAAATTCATCTTACATTCGAATATCATATTGAAAACCCCTGTTGTACCAATATCATTGTTGCCAACATTGATTGATACTATAGGTATCAAACAAATCGTCTTCTATGATGACATAGTAGGTAAGACTTATGATATCAATTTATTAAAGAGTGACTTGCTAATATTTTCTAACAAAATAAAACAATTGAAGTTTGATGCTGATTTAGGTTATGTAAATATTGATTTAGATACTGAGATTTATACCAAGCTCACTATCAAAGCAGATAATCCAAGCGCTGCATTTATTATACATGCAGATACAATGACACCATATTATAGATATATAGACGAAACTGAATACAACACTAAAAAATGGTTTCAACTGCAAACAATGGTAGCAAACAAATTGGTAAAAATCTATGATAACGGCAAATTAAAGGAGTTGTTAAAACAAAACAGGACAGATATTATTACAACTTTACTAAAACATTTCAAAGACATTCCCGAAAAGAAAAAGATACAAATTATTTTAGAAGAGATACCTTTGCATTCAATAGAAGGTATCAAGAAATGGGTAGACGACATCTTACTTTATGTCAAGTATCAATACTTTTCTAAGCATATCAAAGAGACTAGCAAAGAGTTTCTATTTTCGCAATATAACGTTGCAGAAAGTATACCAGAACGTCTTCTAGCATATCACAAATATTTACCAAACATTCTACCTAAAACCGAACAGACACATTTTCTAACTGTGAAAGATCAGGAAAAGCCTATTGATGATAAATTACCTATCTTGTTTGATGGCACGCCTGAAAGACTCAAATCGAAATGGCTCAAACATAAGAAGATGATTTGGTACCATATGGGACTTTTGAGAAGAAAATATACGAAAAATACTATACATGATTTGTTTGATTGGCTCTGTAAAATTTTGGATTTCAATCTGAATTTCGACGAAGTAAGGGTCATGACAGCTGCCAAATATTTAGATATGATTTCAGACCCTAATCCAGAGAATAGTATAAAAGAGAATATCTTTCATTTATTTCAGGATCCTTCATTCTATAGTGAATATTTGAAACATATGAATGCATTGCATAAGACAAACAGAAAATTCAAAACATTGCAAATATTTATGAATACTTATTATTTACCTAGTTCAGTGAATGAAAGACAAAAAATTATCAATGCTCTTATAGAAGATGACAATGTATATCCAAATGATATGCACCTTATAACAATTTCTCAATTATTGAATGTATCCTTCCTCATATTACATCGAGCAAAATATGGGACGTTTAATGAAACTGCAGATGATGTCAAGAGAGGAGACATACAAGACTTGAAGCTTTCTTCATCGTTTTTCCCAGCAAAAACAAATATACATAATCGACCACTGCTGATTTTGAGTAAAGAAATTGATAAGTCATGCTTCAGTTATTATGCTGTCGTAGAAAAAAATAAGAATATATATATGAAACTAAAAGAAGCACCTGGTGATATCAGACTTCTTGTCGAGGATTTATCGAAGAATAGTTAAACTTACACAATTTTCAATTTTTGTTCTGGTATATTGAAACATTTGCTAGGTTCTTGGTTGAGCTTGAAATTAAATGCCAAGTCATCTTCTAAACAAGTCTCATTATCTTCTTCATCTTCTTCAATTGTATGAAGATCATTTGTATTGGCATCTTCCTTCATAGTCATATCTTTCATCAATTCCAACATATGCTCCTCATCTAATAATATCCTGCTATCTCCTGTTCCACATGGAGGCTGTTGGCCCAACATAACATTGGCAGATACACCATTCACCTTGTCATACTCTGCAAAGATACTGGCATTGATAAGCATATCAGTTGTCTCTTCAAAGGAAGATTTCGCCAATGGACCAATATCCCCGCGATTAATACCATGTCTGTCAATCGACATCAACTGGCCCTTGTATGTCATAGTATCAATCAATAGTGACATATGACGATAATTCATAGAACCTTCACTTGTAACATTTACCAATTCTCTGTAAAGCGAATTGCGAGCTGCCTCAATACCCAGTGTTTCATAAATCTCCCGGATGTCATTTGAAATAGTTCGTGTTGCATCAATATTAGGATTGGCTAGAATATCCACTAGATTTGTACCATCTGTATCAAGAACCCATTCAATGACATTATCAAACTTATTTGTATCATAATTATATTTGCTGTATTTCTTTTTATTGAGTGATACCTTCTTGATACCCTTGTATCCTTTCAACAACACTTGATACACAATATTGTGTTCCATAGCCTTAATAGCTGCAATCTCATCTTTGCTATCAATATCTTTTAGTGATCCATCTTTCAACTTGATACGGAAGATACATTCTTCTGCATTGTCATCACTATACACACAATCAATGTAATTGTCATATGCATTATTCAATTTAGTATATATATCTATCATCTTGAGACCAAAGAGGTTCATCTTTTCTTTGTTGAATTTTAGACGAAGTACCCATGGAGAATTGCTCCTAGTTTTACAACCACCTTTCTCCAATTCTTCAAACTCCTTGTATATTTGCAAGATACCCTTGTCACTCTCCACATGGGTATCATATTTATCACCACTATCCCAGTAGATTTCACTGTAGTCTAGAATATCAGCCAACTTCGTAATTTCAATAGAATTCTTGATATTCATTGCATGACTCTTTGTCATATCAAGTCGAGGATCTGTAACTTCACCATCTGTATCTGTTGTAGGATTTACAATACTTGCTACATCAGCTTTCATGTATATCATGAGAGTAGGTGTCTTTGTCTTCTTGGTAGCAGATAAGATTTCTTTCAACCTGGGAACTCCAGAAGTAGCCTTCACAGCAGCTGCAGTGCCTGATACGTGGAATGAATCAAGTGTCATCTGTGTTCCCATCTCACCAATGGTCTGTGCTGCAACTATACCTACCATTTCACCAGGCTGTGCTATGGCCTGGTTGAAATATTCATAGATCTCTTCCACAATCCAGTCAAATATTTCTTTGGTGAAATGATGTTGTATAATAAGCTTCTTGGGGCAAAGGTGTAATCTCAGGAGTATATGGAAGAACCTCATGCCCTGTTCTGTATCCTTGATATACAAATCTTTCATGATTTTATCCATCTTATCAAAGATATAATTAGGAGTTAAATCAGTTTTGATAGCCTTCACACCAATGCTCTCTATTCTTTTCACTGCAGTATTGATGATTCTGTCAAAAGGAATGGGATAGCTAATGATCTTGTTCTTCTCACCATTGAATACATTCTTTATTAAGAAATACTTGTCATCTAGAATACTATCAAATAACTCTGTAGACTTTTTGTATGTAGCAGCATCAATGGACTTAGCAGCATCTTCTGTCATATGCAGTTGGATGTTATCTGAAGGTTTCAGATGGTACTCATGATCTATCTCTAATACTTCCTTATCAATCGTAGGTATCATCTGAGTTTCTATCTTACAACCATCCATACCGTCTTCGCCATAAATGAACTGGATAATAGAGCCCACAGCAGTTCTTACAGTGTTGTCATAATATATCTTAGCATCTTCCATGGCCTTTACGAGCCTTCTTTGTATATATCCGGTCTCGCTAGTATTGTGATATACACACCCATTTGCTGTGCCAAAGTGGCCTGTCTCTGGCACTGAAACATCATACACCTTCTTGTATTTCTTTTCAAAGTCTTCTTTTGGAATTACTCTGATTTCTGTTATAGGATCTAGAACAACATCTTCTTGTGTATCAAACTTAAACTGGGATTTTAATTCATTTTTGAATGATTTAAGTCTAGCATTTTTGTTTTTTTCTATCAATGTTATTTTCTCAGCAAATATTTTAGCCCACCTTACTCTGATAGTTATTGTATTTACTTCAGCAGGAGTACAATCCTTAATATTAGTGGTTTTGGGCTTACATTTGGTGATTCTTCCAAATATTCCTAATCTAGAACATAAGTGAGAAATACCTTCAATAAGTTTGTATGATGCAGATGAAGCCTGTATGATTCCCCTCTGTGAATCTACAGTGCCATCTCCAGAGAAATAACCTATTATTATACCTTCTACAAATTCATCTGGTGCAGTGTATGCAATATTTGGAACATATTTATTATAACAATTAGTCCCTACAAACTGATCCAAGAATCTTGCAAATAATGATGAATTACCTACTAAAGTAGTTGTTTTACCTGCAATAATTCCTTTATCATTAGGTTCAACAATTTTTACAACATCTCTATGTGTTATTCCAAATTTATCAAACCAATTTCTTGCAAAATTTCTAACATCTTCATCCTCTTTTGTTATTGCCACACTCCCTGAAACATCACGTGCATTTCCATCAGCCAAGAATAATCCTATAAAGATACCATTCTCTTTGTTAAGCTCAAATTTGTCGGGAAGATGAGAATGGCATCTTGTAGCACCATAAGGATATATATATCCCTCTCTAATATTTTCTGTATTAGATCTACCACTGATTGCTCTTTGTAATTTCGCCTTTTCAGGATATGGTGTAATAAATGTAATACCATTATTCTTTTCCCACCATCCTCTTGGAATATGAAACTTATCACCTTGAGCTTCTTTCATTAATCTGGTTGCCAAATGAAACTCTGTTCCGTGGATATATTCATTCTTAGGGAAATATTTTGACATATCAACATAACTATGTATTACAGGAGGTTTTGGCATATTCATTGTTACAGGTAAACAGTCTCCTATTTGTGCGAGTGGAGTAAATGTCTTTTGAAATTTGCCATTTTTCCAAAGAATGAGAGACTTTGAAGCAGTTACAATGGTGCTTCTACCACCTTGTGTCTTCACTTCAAATAATGTCTCCCCAGGGTCATGTCGCGAGACATTCGTAAGTTTACCCCACATGACATTACCAACATCATCACAAGTTGGAATGTAAATGCCATCAGGTACTCCCAACATTTCCATATTAGCATCCTCTGGTCCAAACTGTTCTACCATATGCTTATTAGCAGGATCATCAATCTTGGCATCAATCCAGTCTCCAATGTTGACAGTCTTGGCTTCGCCATCTTCAATGACAATGATAGGTGTATCACCAGTGACTGATTTGACTGCAGTATCAATGAGACCTTCGCGACCACCCATAGCATGAAAGAATACTTCTTGGGGTGATAGACCACTAATGAAGCTGTTCTCTACAAATCCCCTAGCCTCTGGACCATCGTCATACTTCGTGAAATGCGGCAAGGTTCTATCTGTAAAGCCATAAGTAATGCGTTTACCATCCACATTCTGTTGTCCCACACAAGCAATCATCTGAGCTACATTTGTCTCCTTACCCTTGGAACCAGACTTCACCATATTAATCATACGGTTCGTCTTCTCATCAATCTGAGACAAGCCAATCTTACCAACCTCACTGGTAGTTTCATTCAAGATACCAATAATTTCTCTCTCAATGTATTCCTCATTGTTAAAGATACTATTGTTATCTATCATTCCACGACGGATTTCATCAAGCTTGTTATAAGCCTTGAGCTTCATCTCCTTAATCTTGTTCTTCAGCTGATCGTCAGTGTTGCTATCAGTCACCAAATCACTGATACCTACACTGAAGCCAGAAGTTAAGAGCCATCTGCAAATTAACCTCTGTGTATTATCCAAGAACTTTCTGACCTCGAAAGGACCATAATCATGATAAACTACAGGTAGTATACCTGTTGTTATACCATGAAAGACAGTCTTATCAAGAGTTCCAGATACCAGCTGGCTATTATCCACAATGAACTTTTCATCCTTCTTGTTCTTCCTGTTGATAAAGAGACCAGGTGGCAAGATTTGCGAATATGCTTCCTTACCAGTATACATATAATGTTTATTAGGTTCCGGGAGAGTTCCAGAGAAATAGCTGTTTACCATCTGCAAGTTTGCCATAGTCTTGTCTTGGATACGTGTTGCATCTTTGGTAAGTCTGAAAGCACCTAGCAGTGTGTCCTGCACTACCTCAATAATAGGCTTGCCATCACGGGGAGCTAAAATCATATACGGAACAGCTGCAATATCCATCAACTCATTCATAGTCTGAATATTCTGCGGACAGTGCAAGTTCATCTCATCTCCGTCAAAATCAGCATTATATGGTGGTGTATCCAGTACATTCAGCCTAAATGTCTGATAAGGCATAATGACTACCTTGTGGCACATCATAGACATTTTGTGAAGCGAAGGCTGTCTGTTAAATAGCACAAAGTCACCATTGCTAAGATGCCTATGCACTATATCCCCATATTTCAGCTCATTGGCAACCTTATCCAGGTCAGCATACTTCAGATTAATAGTTATGGTCTCCTTCAGCTTCTTAACATACTTTGCTCCAGGCCAAGTCTCTGAACCATTCTTAATAAGGGTCCTCATATTCTCAAGATTATATTGATTAACTACTTCAGGGAATGTTATGTTAATAGCCACTTTGATAGGTACACCCAATTCATCAATACTAATATAAGGGTCTGGTGTAATGACAGAGCGAGCTGACTGGTCTACACGCTTACCATTGAGATTACCTCTAATGCGCCCTTCCTTCTTCTTCATGCGATCTGATACAGATTTGAGCTTACGTCCATTTCTCTGCTGTGAAGGAGCCAACCCTGGTATCTGATTATCAATGAAAGTGAAGATATGATATTGTAAGAGCATTGTTATATACTTGATGGTTTCCTCAGAGGCCCCTTTATTCATCTTGTCAAGAATGCTGTTATTTGTCTTGATGATATCACTAAGTTTATGCGTCAAATCATCCTCGCGTCGTTGGCCGTTTTCCTCTATGATACTTGGTCTCACAGCAGGTGGTGGAACAGGCAATACAGTGCAAATCATCCATTCTGGACGGTTCCACTGCGGATTAAAGCCCATAATCTCCATCTCCTTCTCAGAAATACGCTTGAAAATCTTGAGAATATCATCTGCTGTAAATTCTTGTGTAATCTTGTTGTTGGCATCAGAATTAGCAGGATTAGCAGTTTTCTTGTCCTTCCATTCAGCAATGATTTTCATAGCATTTTCTTTATTGTACTTGGTAGGTTGTACTGCTCCACAGCCACACGTTCCATCATCGCCACAGCTTCTGATCTTGGTGGTTGTATTACATAATTTGAAATATGCCTCCCAGCGTTTTTGATTATTTTTAAGCATCATAATCTTCTGCATGTCATTCTTGAGGTCCTTTTGAGTTGTCTCTGGACTGATAAGTATTTTGGAACACTTGTAGCATATGCAGTTCAAAATCTTTTTGACAATATCAAAGAACATGGCATGAAATACTGGTTTAGCTAGTACTATATGTCCGAAATGTCCGGGACAGAATATGTTCTTCTGTTCGCATGTACTACATATCCTATTATGTTCTAGAACGCCCATACGAGAATCAAAGAGCCCGCCAATGATTGGTTCACTACCAGCATAAGTGTCTGTTTTGTTAACCTCCACAACAGATCTCTTGATGATTTCATCCGGTCCTAAGACACTAAATTGAATGCCTTTGACTTCTTGAATGTCAATCTTTTGTTCGTTGTACGACAGCTCTGGATAAATGGACATATCTCTTAATATAATAGTAGTTAAAATTACTTGTCCTTTGTTTAAGCACTTTTCAATGAAATCAATCATTTTTTTGCACTCATTGGGGGCAAAAATATTTTGTAAAATATTCCGAAAAAATAATTTTTCGCTACTAGCAGGACTTGAACCTACGACCTGACGGTTAACAGCCGTCCGCTCTAACCAACTGAGCTATAGCAGCCATGCAAAAAAGCCTAAATGTAGCCTTTTCACATACTCTAATAAATCATCTATTTCTTATATACTTTTTCAACTAAGTTAGCCTTTCTTGTAAGTTTTTTACCAAGGCTTCTGATAATTCTTCTATGAATGCCTCTATTGTTTCTTTTTCTGGAATGAAAAGACTGATAAATATTTGTATATTCACATCTGTTGTGTTTTTATTGACAGTTTGCAAATCAACAACTAGTTTAATTTTGATAAGATGCAGCCCTGTTATAATCGCCTTGATAATAGGGTTGATATTCATTATGCTTACCCTTGTCTTGATTTTCTTTGTATGCAATAAATCTTTTCTTACCTTATTCTTTATTTTTAGTGCAAGTTGCTTAGTTTTATCTGTTGTGAATTCGTTTAGTTTATCAGGTAAAGAATCCAGATAAATTGTCATATTTTCTGTCCTTTGTTTGATGTTTCGTTTTGTTACCCAATCATATTTCTCCCAAAAATTGACTGCGAATACCTTTGAAAATATGTTTTCATCATTATTATATATGATATCAAATACATCTTGGATATGTTTATTTGCAATAAAATGATTTTGAATATATTTCATATATGCATATGCATTATAGTCAAAATAAATGCTTATATGTTATGTAATATTTGTTGTATATTCTTGTAATATATATCTTTAAGAGACATGTAATTGGTGCCTGAAATCAAGTTCTCATTTTTGAGCCATTTTTTAGATAGAACATTATACTTGCTATTTTCATTAAAAAGTACAAATACGAATAGATAAAAAACTATGACAATCACACAAGTCAAGAATACATTTTTAGTAGCCATCAATATAATTGCAAATAATATAATAGCCTGTACCAGAGGATCGTTAATAATCCGCTGCTGTGCCTTTGTTAATTCTATTTTCAGATACCTGCCACCAATTTGAACTAAGATCAAAAATAATATTGATATTGGTTCTATTGTAGGTATGGTGGGTGTTATGTTTCCAATGCTTGGTATTAATGTTTCCATTTATTCTAATTTTATCAGAAGATTTTTATACAAATGGTTGTGGTAATCCTGGTAAACTGGTTAAAGCATCTGGTTGCTGTTGTTTAAGTTGTTTCATATCATCTAGTTTCTTTAAAATCATATCATTGATGTCTTTATAATTAGGTTTGATTTGTTCTTTTTCTTTAACAAATTGAATTTGATTCATTTCTTCAAAGCTATGGATGTTATTACTAAATACCTCTATATTGTCATTAAAAAAACCTCCTTCCGTGAAGAGTATGATATCAAATAACAAGGCTATAAGTGTCAAAAACATCAAAATGCCAATGGTATCATCCCAGAGGAACACATAATAATTTAGAACAAAGAGAACTAAGAATACCCAAGGATTATCCATGATATCAAGGATGTTATCCGGGTACATAACAGCTGGTCTGAGACCAAGAATAATAAGATAAGCTATGAAAAATCCAGACACTATTCCTCTGAATATATGGTCCACAAATTCTAGAAATTGCATCTTCTTCTTTTAACCTATTATTATATAATTATTATATAATTTGTATAATAGAGATACTACAGGACCATTGTTATGACAAGTTATTCCACACTACAGGAGGCATACAATATTGACAGCTTTAATACAGTACGGAAAAAACCAAAGAAGTCTGCCATATATGCAGAATCAGAACAAACCGCTGCTACTCGTGAACCTTTTATGAATGACTATTCACCTCAAGATGACTGTTATTATAAGAAGGAATATGGAGTTGATACAAAGGTGTGTAGGAACCAATATTCGGGCGTCCGTGGTAGTGGCGGGCCTGGCGGGCCTAGTGATAGTAGTATATCTAGATTTACTAATCCAAGTCCTCAAGGGGCGCAGCAACATATTGTACGTAAATCTGAAGCAAACCCGTCTTATGTAGAAACTAGCAAGTTAAGTATGAATAGTACAGAAGTGCATGGATACAAAAGCCATCAAATGAATACACAAGGGAATAGTTGCTCTCCTTTACAACCCACAAATTATGATTATCCGCTATCTGGCGAATGCAAGAAAGAATTTGACAAAGCCATGAAAACATATACAAGCGATGCAACAGTGAATAATGTGTCATATCAAGGTAGTGAGACAAAGAGTATCCAGCCATATTATGATGAAGACCTAGAACAATATTTTGATATCAATAATATGACCGATGCTATTCATTACAAATCCTCAAATACTTCTTTTATGCCAAATGCAAATGCTTCAGGTTATGCGAATGATAATACAGGAGAATACAGAAATATGCAGACAAAATCTTCTAAAGTGAGTGATGATCTCCTACGTACTGAAGAATATAATTTATCAGAAGATGATAAAAAACAGGCACTGCAAGCTCTTAGTGTTTTGCAATCCATTGAAGCAAAAATAAATCAACAGAAAGCCCAGAAGCCTATTGATACAGATGCAAAACCACAGGAAGAAAAGAAGCCTGAAGAAAAGAAGCCGGAAGAAAAGAAGCCGGAAGAAAAGAAGCCTAACACATTTTATAACAATTTGATTAATATTGGACTATTTATATTTATTGGGGTTGTATTTATTTTGTTATGCGACCAGATTACTGAACTAGCTATCCAGATTGGTATGAAAAGAGCTATCAATATTTTAGAACCTTACTTACAGAAACCAGGTAGTGTAGGAGGTATCGGAGAAGTCAGTAGCATCAGTCCTGGCTTAAGCAGCATAAGTAATACAGTAGGCGACACATCCTTAACTAGCTCATCAAGCATATAAGATTTAATCAATATTTATTTTTATAATAATGACAATTAATTTATCAAAATTACCATTAACCAGCTCTACAATTATTGTGGGTGAGGAAACATTGAAAGAAAGCAAGGTCAGTGGCATTCATGCAAAGATAAATGCTTTGTCATTGAATAACAGCTGGTGGAAACCATCTCCTAATGGGAATAAAAGAATTATGCTTTGTGGAACATATCCTATTGGTACAAGCAATGGTTATTCTAAAGTGGTCTACTATATTTCAAAGTATTTGGGTCAATATGAAGACATTGA
>Ga0164292_10001745_pt1 | contig 17692 bp, 13 predicted proteins | sample GEODES117metaG_FD_111486 | JGI IMG/M metagenome (GOLD analysis project Ga0164292, IMG submission 111486) | Eutrophic lake water microbial communities from Lake Mendota, Wisconsin, USA - GEODES117 metaG | ecosystem: Environmental > Aquatic > Freshwater > Lake | place: USA: Lake Mendota...
AAAATCTAATCGATTGATATCATAAGTTAATAAAGGACAATCTATTTCGTTGTTAAAGTCTCTGACAAATTGTCTAATATAAAAACCACTCGACACCGTTAGCGTAACTGGTATAGCATATAATTCTAAAAGATTATGATTTTTACTCCATTGATCAATGATATTTTGTTGATTAAAATCACAAGCATGATCTATTTTTTTAATTTGTGAAATAATTTCGGAAGACCATTTATTATAATCATATGTTTCTAGATTACTATCAATTTGATAATCATAAATTGAAACTTCATGTGATGGAACGTCTATTGAAATATTATTTTTTTTATAATACCATAAAGGTTGTCCGTCTATACATTTAGAACTATAATTATGAAATTTCTGTAAAAAAGAATCGGAATTAATTTTAGATATGATTGTTTCATGCAATTTATCAAGCACATATTTGTAATTATTTTTACAATTAATTTGTTGTATATTTTCAATTATACCAAGTGGATCATCAGTATCAGTTTGGATACCTAAAATAATTCTAAATTGATATGTTTTAGCCAGTGATTTATACTCATTAATTTTTTTACATTCATCATTAAATAATAATAATATTTTACCTCTTGCCATTGGATCTAATCTACCAGCAAAACATATTTTATCAATTTTACCATTTCTATGGTATTTTTCATTTTTTTCATTTAGAATTCTAAATTCTTTGATAAATTGGATCATTGTTAACCCGGGTGGTTTATATGTAATAATTGATTTTATACTATCCATCTTGCAAATAATATATGGATAATAAATTTTATATTGTAAATAAAAAAATAAATTTATTTTTTATATTTTTACAATTTTGATTTTTAATGTTTGTATTTGTAAAAATGACTTTTTTTATTTTTTGGAATTTTGAATAAAAAAATCTTTTTATGTTTTAGAATGACTTCAAATTTAATCTCAACTGACTCTTTTTCTAAAAAAAAGATAGAAGAGTTATTAATTAAATATCCTAACCGTATCCCAATTGTTCTATCAAGCATAAGTTATAAAAAAATAGGTAATATTAAATTGATAGTACCATTTGACATGACATTAACTCAATTTATTACTATCTTACGAAATAAGATCGAATTAAAAAAAGAAGAAGCGATTTATTTTTTTGTTAAAGATACAAATAATAAATCAGATGTTATTATCCCAACTACATCGTCATTAGGACCTCTTTACAATCAATACAAAGATAAATCATTAATATTAAATATGTATTTTGAAAAAGAGGCTGTATTTGGATAAAAAATAGTGAATGATGTGATTTAGTTATGAATTTTTATACATATACTAATATATTAATAAAATAAAAAATAAAGTTTGTTTTTTAATATCAATAAAAAAAATTTACAATGAAAGGAGGGCGTATTGGTATTGCCGCGTGCCTAACAAGGAGGGTTATGAATTGCGCTAAACGCGGCGGCTAGTGCTCCCTATTAATATATTAATGGACTAAAAGGATTCGATTTTTATATACCTACAAACATAAAATGACCTACTTTTTATATAAAAAAAAGGTTGATTTTTAATATAAAAAAAAGATGTCTTCATGCAGAGAAGATATGATATAGGTGACAGTGACGGAGGCGTGCTAGGACGCGCGTTTATCTCGCCGCTAACCACATCTCGTCCTAAACACCGGGAGTGACACGAATAAACGCATCAGGATAAGCAGATCCTAGCGGCCCGAATCCAACAGATCCCCCCCACTAATATATTAACGGGCTAAATGGATTCAATTTTTATATACATATGGACCTAAAACGACCTACTTTTAAAAAATAATTAAATTTATTATATTTAAAAAAGTGATTAGCTAACATTAGACTTATTTTTTGCGTGGCTAGTACATCAACGTAAATATTTTTCACAGAATCATCATTAAATACCATGTAAATGTGTTTCAAATCCAATAATATATCATCTAATCTAAATTGACCTACGTTATATTAAAAAAAATAATCTTTATTGTTTTGAAAAAAAAGATGATTTCGTAAGCAATATTACTTAATCTTTGACCAATAGTCCAACGTTACTGGGTCATTGGTCAGAATCGGATTTATTTCAGTAGATCTTCATCCACGTCAATTAATCGTCACTCCGACCTTAGTAATATATTAATAGACTAAACGAATTTAATTTTTATATATACCATTTAGTATTGAATAACATATCATATTTCAATAAAAAAAATTTTCAACAGCTTCGATTTCTCTAGGCCATTTCAGACGCTATGCTTCATTCCCCGACGACGTCTCGTCAGGAAACTCCACATAACGGGGCTAGGTTCGTTTCCGAACATACAATTTCCCCGTCGGGCTATCATACACCCTATTAATATGTTAATAATAGGATAAAAAGGATTCAATTTTTATATACCTATGGATCTAAATCAAACCATTTTTTATATATAACATTTAGTATTGAATAACATATCAGATTTCAATAAAAAAAATTTTCAACAGCTTCGATTTACCTCAAAGCCATTTCTGACGCTATGGTGCTTATCCGACGACGTCTCGTCGGATAAACACCATAACGGGGCTAGCGCTCTCAGCGCTAGGTTCGTTTCCAAACATACAATCCCCCGTCGGGCGATCATACACCCTATTAATATGATAATAATAGAATAAAACAGATTCAATTTTTACATACCTATGGACCTAAATCAAACCATTTTTTATATATAACATGAAGTATTGAATAACATATCATATTTCAATAAAAAAAATTTTCAACAGCTTCGATTTCTCTAGGCCATTTCTGACGCTATGATGCTTATCCGACGACGTCTCGTCGGATTAACAGCATAACGGGGCTAGGTTCGTTTCCAAACATACAATCTCCCCGTCGGGCGATCATACACCCTATTAATATGTCAATAATAGGATAAAAAGGATTCAATTTTTACATACCTATGGACCTAAATCAAACCAATTTTTTGATATAATATGGATATCCATATTTTTCTTGTGAATAATTGGATTTTTCATAAAAAGTACATAATCCATTTTTATTTATTCCATCAAAATATTCCGGTATAAGAACAATACTTGAAACAGACGGATAATTTTTAATTACGTATTTTTCAAATAGTCTTAACATATGTGTTCCATATCCTCTACGATGATATAATTCTAAAGTTTTAATGTTTCCTGGTTTTATACATAACCATCCAATTGTAATTTGGTTATATTCAAGATGAAACTGGATAATACCAAGGTCTTCTTTATTTCTATAAAAATTAAATTTACCATTAGACACTTTATATGAAAAAGATTCTGACATTTATGTCGATTCTAATCATTCTAATAATTCTAATAATTAAATCAATTTTTCCAAAAAGTTTAAGGTTTTTATAGTTTATAATGATCATAAAAATATGTCCGTTGAAAAAAATAGAGTAGTTTTGTTAGGCGACGGTTTTTTTGCTCGAGGTTTTTTACATCATATAAATTATAATAAATTTTTTGTTACTCAAATATACAAGGATTCATTCATTAACCCCCAAGATATTATGTATTCATTGCAACGTGGTAAAAAATACGAACAATCCAGTTTTTTACATATACGTGATTTTTTTACTAAGGGACCAAATAAAAAAATACAAATGGATATAAAAACTCTTGATCTAAAGTTAAATTCTTCTGAATTAAGTGTTAAAAGTGTTAAAAGTGTTAAAATTAATAATGATGATATAAAATATGATCATTTAGTAGTTGGACTTGGATCATATAAAAGTCTAGGTGAATGGAAAAATCAAATTAATAATTTAATTGGAAAAAAATGGATGAAAATTGCAATTGTTGGTATGGGTCCGACCGGAATTGAATTAGGGAGTATTTTATCTAAAAACAACTATATTGATATGTATGATATATTACCTAAAGAAAAATCATTAACATTCCTTAGTACATCATATAAAAATTTATTACTAGATCGACTTAATAATCAACAAAAAAATATAACAACCACATTTGGACAACCATATGTATCATCTTCTCAAATACATGATACTGTTATTTTTTGCGGAGGAAGTCGTCCTAACCAATTGATTGAACAAAATATTAAAGTTAATCAATTTTTAGAAATGGTAGAAAAAAAAGAAATTCATCTTGGTGGTGATTGCATTAATGCTGGATATATTAAAACAGCACAAGTCGCTTATCAACAAGGTGCTTATGTTGCTAAACGTTTAAATGGTGATATTCCATTAGACAAACCATTTGAATATTCACCAAATGGTTCATTAATTAACATTGGTGATAAAAAAGTTATAATTGAAGGACATAAAATAGTCCCCAATGGTGTTTATCCAGATTTTATATCTAGATTATATTCAGTATTTTGTATTTAACTTTTGTTTCCAAATTTGCGAAACGGTTTAGGTTTAATACCTTTTTTAATTGCTTCTTTTTTCTTATTCACTAATTCAGCACAGATTTCAAAAGTAAGATCATCTATACTTTTCCCTTTTGGAATTGATACAAATACTTTCGTTTTTTTCCCTGCATATTCAATACAAGGTCCATATCTAGCATTAACAATACTAAGTTTTTCATCTTCTTCGAAAGTCTTAAGAATACGCGATTGTGTTTCGTCTTGATTATGTTTAAACATTTCATTTGCAACTAACCATGAAATTGGTTGAGGTTCAGTATCAACATTATCAGTTAAAGAAATACTTTTTTTATTTTGCTTCAAATAATAATTAGACTTACCTTTACAAATTTCAATGTTCTCTTCTTCCTTATTTGATGGTGATTTTAAAAGAATTGGATATTTTAATAAATCAATTGCTCTATCTAATGTCATACTATTTGCTTCTTCATCTGTGACATTGCAATATTTTTTTTCACCTTGTGGAGTTTCCGTATAAATAGTGGGTCCATTTTTATTGTATAAAATAACAATATCAGTGTTTGTATAAGGATCAGAACCTAAATATTTCTTGACTTTTCCTTTTTCACCACCTGCTTGTTTTCCACGAACAATTTCGATTTGTGGGGCAAAGGAATTATAATTTTCTTTGACAACATCTTGCCAAATATATTTTGATGAACAAATATCATCTAATTTTTGTTCCATTAAACAGGTATAATTATAGTCCATAATCTTATCAAAATTTGAATTAAGAAATTCAATAACAAATTTTCCTGTTTCAAGACAAACCATTTTATTCTTATAACCACCCATGTTAACTTTAATAGTTTTTTCACTAAATTTACCATTTTTATATTCCAAAATAAATGAATCTTTCTTTTCAGCATTTTTACTAAGAATCTTAGCATAATTCTTCTTTGGATCTAAAATTTTAGTAATTAGAGTAGCATAAGTACTAGGACGGCCTAAACCACGTTTTTCAAGTTCTTTAATCAAACTAGCCTCTGTATAACGAGGAATTGGTTTGGAAAACTTTTCAAATGATTGGATAGTTTTGTATTTTAAAAGATCACCAACATTTAATTGATTAAGTAATTCATATAATTCAGTATTATCAACATTTGATTCATCTTCCCCTTCTTCACCATCAATATCATCATCCGCATCATCATCACCTTTTCCTTTGGCTGTAGATTTTTTTGATTTAATACGAGATTCATTATAATTGTCATAAAGAGCCAAGAATCCTTTTGATGTAATATGTTCGGCTTTAACCAAAAATATACGATCTGAATTATTCATTCCAATTTTGACTGTTTTAATATCAACCGATGCATGAGCCATTTGTGATGCAACTGTACGATTATAAATCATCTGATATAATTTATTTTCAGTTGAATTAAGATCAGGGATATTTTTTTGTTCCATATGGGTTGGACGAATAGGTTCATGTGCTGCTTGGGCATCATCTTTATTTGCATAAAAGTTATTTTGATAATATTCGTCACCAAAAGAATTTTCAATCACTTTTTGAATTTCTTTCTTTGAATCTTCACTTAAAATTAAACTATCCGTTCGATGATATGTAATATGACCGCCTTCGAAAAGTTTTTGCAAGATTTTCATTGTATTATCTGGTGATAATCCCATTTTAATAGATGCTTCTTGTTGAATAGATGATGTAATGAAAGGAGGTGGAGGCTTACGCTTAGTTTTATTAACCGAAATATCAATAATTTTATATTCTGCTAGATTGGCTAATTCCATAAATTCGGTTGTGGCTTCTTTATTTTCAAAAGTTTTATCTAAATCGGCTGAAAATTGGAGCGCTTTTAATTCTTTTTTGATAGGATTAAATATACCATTTGTTTGGTAATATCCACTACTTTCGAATTTTTCAATTTCCTTTTCTCTTTCATAGACTAATTTAAGGGCAGGGCTTTGAACACGTCCACAAGAAAGTCCAAAAGTTTGAAATTGTGAATCAAGAACAGGTGAAATCAGATAGCCAATTAATTTATCTATTACACTACGTGCTTTTTGTGAATAATACATATTCATATCGACTTTTCTCGGATGTAACATTGCATCTAGAATAGCCTTTTCTGTAATTTCATTAAAGGTAATACGATTATATTCATCTTCTTTTAGTTTTAAAACATCCATTACATGCCACGCAATAGCCTCTCCTTCACGATCAGCATCTGCTGCGAGGATTACCATAGAAGCATCACTAATTTCATCTTTTAAGTCTGATACAATATGACGTTTAGATTCACTGACTTGATAATGTGGTTCAAAAGTCTCTAGTGAAATCCCGACATGTTTTTTATCAATTTCTCGAATATGTCCACAACTAGCAGTTACTACAAAGTCACATCCTTCAAAATTGGGATGTTTCTTAATTTTTGTAAGAATTTCTTTAATTTTTTTAATTTTATTTGGAGATTCAACAATAATTACTTGTTTACCGCTATAAACTTTATCAGATTTTGGAACCACTGATGTAGGTTCTTTTTTCTTATTACTCTTTTTAGGTTTTTTGTCTTCGATAATCTCATCAGAATCAACAATAGTATCTTTCTTTTTAGGTTTTGTTTTTTTAATTTTCTCTTCAACTTTAACAGTATCAGTATCTTCTTTCTTTGTCTTAGGAGGCATAGATTTGATTTGATTTGATTTGATATTATATTATAATATTCAATAATTTTATATCATAAAAAAAAGAAATTCAATTTTAATCATCGTCAAAAATGTTATGATCTAATATAATTTAATTTTTGGAAGAAAATCCAGTGAAATATATTGGTAATTAACTAAGAAATATGAAAGTAAATATCCAATAAAATATTCAACTAAGTCGATATGAAGATTTACATCGTTAAAACTATATAATTGATAAAGAACGAAGAAAGGCATTACAAGCACATATTTAATTGAAATAAATCCAAAAAAGAAGTGCCAGAATGAATTCCAACCATCTGTAAATAAAGGTCTTGGTCTAGGCATAATGTTTATTCTATTTTATTATAATATGACATATTTTTTGATTTATTAACAAGCACCATACCCAAAAAATCCAACAAATACAATACCTAAAAGAAGACTCATATGATAATTATATTTCATGTAATCGTAAATTTCAACCCATTTAGCCCGTGCAACTGGATCATCTAAATAGGTAACCATTAAAAGTGATTTTTTAGACATAGTGTAATAAATGTATGTAATAATATATGTCATTGCAACTAAAAAGCATGCTGATTGAACATTACCAATATTTAATTTAGAATAATATTTAAAGTATAATAATGAAATTAATGATATAATAAAACCACCTACAAAACCTTTGACGTATAAATCACGACGTTCCTTCATGATTTGAGTGTATTTATCTTGAAGTTCGGGTGTTAGTAATTTCATAAAATCATCCTTTAAATAATGTTTATCAACTGAGATGATCATATAAACCATTGAAAATAAGAAGACGCCTGCGATGGCACATGATGTATAGCAAACCATTGTAATTTGTTAGATTAGATTTATATTTGTATTATAAAAAGAAAAATAAATGAAAAGAAATGAAAAGAAATGAAAAGAAATGAAATGAAATGAAAGAAAAATAGAAATAATAGAAATGAAAAAGAAAAATTGAAATAATATAAAAACTATTGCAAGTTTGTATAATTAAATACTAATACTAAAATGACTGTTAAACTTACTAATTTTCAAAAAGTTCAAGAATTCACTTCGGGATTTGATGTTGCTCGTACTGATAATCCAGATGAAAAATTATTTAAACTTCGATGGGATCTAATTCAAGAGGAATCAGATGAACTATTTCAAGCATTAAAAGAAGAAAATTATGTTGAAATATTAGATGCAGTCAGTGATATTCTATATGTTGTATTAGGCGCTGCAGATTCTTTTAATAAAGATTTTGATCTAGTACTTGAAGAATTTAATATTGAAACCGGAAATGATTTAAAAATTGACTTATCTGATAATATCGCGTTAATGCCATTTGGTAAATATCGTATGCAACTAATCTTTGATGATGAAAAAGATAAACTTATTCGCTTAGAAAATAATTATTCTTCTGCGATTAAAAATCTTAAAATTGCATTTATTTCACGTGATGTTAAGGAGATTGTAAAACAACTTGTACCAGTTCATAAATATCTATATGATTGGGCTTATCTTTTTGGTTTTAATCTAAATGAAACTTTTGCTTTAGTTCATGACTCAAATATGAGTAAATTGGCTGAAACAGAAGAAGTCGCTCAACAAACGGTTACATGGTATAGAGAAAATGAAACCCGTTATGATTCTCCTGCTTACCGTTTATCACCGATTAAGGTTAATAACGAAGACCGTTGGATTATCTTTAATTCTTCAACTGGAAAGGTTCTAAAATCGATTAATTATCATGCTGTTGATCTTAGCAAATACATTGATAAAATTCAATAATAAAAAATATTAAATATTAAATTGTAATATAATCTTAAAATTTAATTAATTTTTTCTTTGAAAATTGCATCCAAAAGTAATTTAGAATTATATTTTTGGCATAATTTTTTTAATATTTTTAGATCTTTTTCCTCAATTTCATATTGATGTGGCTGTGGTGGTGGCGGTGGCGGTGGAGGAGGGGGTGGTGGTACACTTGATTTTTGTTTAAGACGGACAATAATTTCATCTTTCATCTTTTTAAGAATCGGACAATCTTCTTGTAATTTTACTTTTGTAGTACACGGAGTTGGTAATTCTTCTCCAGTAAAAATGATAAAACCAATATTTCCGTTAGCAGAGTTATGATCTTTTTTACTAATAAATTTAGAATAAGGCATTGCTTCAATGTATCGACCATTTCTTGCTAAATGGACTCTAGACGCTTCCATATTTTTTTTGCCAAACTTTGATAAACCAGGAATATTAAATTGTCTTCCATCACCAACTATTTCGTAAAAGCAATAATTTGCAGTACTTTTATCTAAGGTAAAAGTATCATCGTGTTTTTTTATGACATCACCTGTTTCAATTGCATCTTCTAGACATTCTTTTAATGATTTCCATTCAGATGATGATTTTTGAAAAACATCTAAACCATTTGTTACTTGTATGTTAATATTATAACGTTGAAAATATGATGGTTCATATCGGATACGAATAATTTCCTGCATAGCATTCATAATACTTTGTGCATTATTGATATTTCCTAAAATAGCTATATCAAAAATAACCTTCCAACATGTTCCGTGTCCAGGACAAATATCATCATTAATTTCGTCCTCAATATGTTTTGTATCAAGTCCATTAAAGGGACTGCATAAAATATTTAGAACACCTGATAGACCACGACTGTCTTGTTTTCTCCAAAATAATTGCCATTCTGCACTTGCATAATCAGGTGCGAATTTTGTCAATGCTTTTTTTGAACCATGTCCATAAATATTTTCTTTTTTATTATCACCAATATCTTTTGATGACCATGCTTTCATACGTTTTTCACTAATTAAACCTTTTCCATTATCATTAATGATTAATTCACATTTGTTTGGATTAGTAATATTAAATTTAATGTCAATAATACTTGCTTGACCTGCACCAAGTGCACCATCAATAAATTCAGGTAATACTAATAATGCTTCTGGAAAATCTTCAGAATATGGTACTCCTTCATTAGCAGAAGCACACCATAGACCATTAAAATCGTTATTTAGATTGTTCATTATGGTTTATTGTTTATTGTTTATTCTAAATTCATAATTTTGATTATTTGTAATATCAATTTTTTTTATAAGTTAAGATCGATATTATTTTTTCTTTTAGTCAAATATAATAATAGTTTGCGAACAACATTTAAGGATCTCCAACGTTTTCTAAGAATTCTGTTGGATAGCAAACAGCAAATATTTATGTTGAAGATTGTGATTATCTTCTGATTTAATATAAAAATAAAAATCACTCAATCTTGATGTTTGATAAAAATATCTATTCACAACTAATTTCTTTACCAGACCCACCAGCAGCACTTGATCCTACTAACATTTTAAATATTTTTTCAGCTTTCTGAATATTCTCATCAGTTATATCAAGATATATATCTAAAGAATCTCCTCTTTCATTAGCATAAAAATAATTTATTATTTTGTAATATCCTCGATTTTGAAGTTCATCCACTTCTTGTTCGTTTATTTTAATTATTTTAAAGTCAAGCTGGTCATTAATATTAATAACTCCATTTGTAGGATTGTCTTTCGATTGTTGTATTATGCCTGATATATAATCTGAAAAATCGTGTTTTTCCCGATGTGTAAGAACCAGTGTTTGATATGATGATATTAATATCCATGCTGATATGACATTTACTGCAAGTGAATGTATACGTGTACTAAACTTTTTCGGCACATCCCTTTTAAATGGTGATTCATTTTTAAAATATTGAGAAATAATTATTAAAATGCTTCTTAATAATTGATTGTATTTTTTTTTCTCTTCTGAACTTTCTGTAAAAGAATCAATTGAAATATCATACCCATCTTGATGAAGTGTTATACTTGAAACACATTTTTTTTCTTTTTTATTATTTTCTGTTTTATTATTTTCTTTATAAAGACATAATATTAAATCATTTGGATCATCATATGATCTTCTAAACTTCTTTACAACACCATGTAGTTTAGAAAATTTATTTAACATAACTTCTAAACCACTACATTTTTTTTTAAGTTCTTGATTAATAGAACTTAATTTATCTCGCACATCTTTATTATCAAAATTTATTAAACCCAAATATGGTGTTAATATATTTAATGATATTATATTTTGAAACAGGTCCATTTCTTTTAAATCTATTGGAGTATGCTTTAAAACTGATTTAACTGCTTCTAATAAGTTATCAACAATATCCTTTATGTCTTTATATTCAATGTTTTCTCCGGTAGATCCAAAAAAATAAAATTTATGATTATGTGGATCATAAAAACAAAAAAAATATATTTTTTCATTTTCTGTATTATTTCTTGATACATAATAAATTCTACTATATAATTTATCTGTTAATTGAATTTTATTATCATCTAATATTAGAAATTCAAATCTATCTTTATGTACATCAATAACTAGATTTTGCAAAAATCCCATATTTGAAATATTGTTAAAACTATACAAAGGGGTCGGTGTTTTTGTATACCAGTTATCTATTTCATCCATTGATTCTAATAATACATAAATTATAATACCAAATATTTGGAATAAACTTTCTGTAAAAATATGACCTTTATTATATTGTGATGAATTAGCTAATCTTTTACAAACTGATAGTATATCTTTTAAACTTTTTTTATTATTAATAATTCTATTTGGATCTAAAATTACACCATAATGTGAGAAAGAATATATTTCATCATTTTCAATATCATATAATATTAAAACATTAAAATTATTATTTTCACTTTCTATACTATTTGTGCATTCAAATGTATTAACAATACCGGTTTTTCTATCTAATACATCTAAATATATACGATTAAAATGTGATGATTTTGAACATGTAAATCTAGATCGATCAGAATTCCATTTGTCTAAAGATATAAAATCAACATTATTACATTGATTAATATCAAAATATGTATAATATGTTTCATCATTATTAGTACCTCCAGAATTGTCATATGGAATATTAAACCCTCCCTTCATATGCTTTTTTGTATTTTTACGATGTTTATTGTGATTATTGTGATTTTTATTATATTTTTTATTTTTTTTATTATATTTTTTTGTAAATTTAGTGACCATTTAATAATATAATTAGAATTTTATAAAAAAACATTTTAGGGTAGAGGTATATATAAAAATTGAAAAATATAATAGTATTTAAAATATATTGGAGTTATTGCGCGTTTTTATCTTTTTTTGTTTTTATTTAATCTAAAAATAAAACTAAATCTAAAAAGTCTCTTGAACCTCTTTCACCCAATGTGTTGTTCGACCATCTTTTGTCTTTTCCATGATAACTTTGTTACCTAATGGATCATATTTTTTTTGATAAACTGCAAAATTAAATGAATATTCACCTTCTTGTCCTCTAATATCAGAATAATCTCTAATACTAGCACCACCATATTTATAACTTTTTTTTATTTTGTCTAATGTTATATGGAATATTTCAATTATTTTTTCATCAGGAATATTATTAATAATTGAATGAGGGGACACTTTTGCTTTGTATAAAATTTCAGACTTTAAATAGTTACCAACACCTGAAAAAACAGATTGCTCCATTAAAACCACTGCAATAGTTCTACGACCATTCTTTTTATTTTTCATTGTTTCTAGATATTCTTCTTCTGTAATTATATCATTTAAAAGATCTGGACCAATACTGTCCAAAATTGAATCAAGTACTTTTTGATCATTTGTCCATTGTATAGTTCCAAAATGTCTAGGATCAATAAACCATATGGATTTTAATTTATCAGAAGTTTTACTTTTATAAACTATTTCACAATGATTATGTTTATTGGCCTTTTCTAGATACCACCCACCACTCATCAATAAACGACACATTAAATACCAACCATTTTCAAAAACGAAATAAATTAATTTACCTTTAGATTTTACTTCTTTAACTTGTAAAGGTAATGATAATTTGAAATCATTAAAACCATTTGGTGTCTTTTTTAAAAATTTACTCCCGATCGGGAATATAACTTCGGTTATAATTTTATTTTTTAATAGATGATTCAAACCATCTTTAATAATATTTACTTCAGGTCCTTCAGGCATATTTTATGATTATAGAATATAATATTTTATTTTATTTTATTTCTTTTCTTTTCTTTTCTTTTATTTTTTCAATTTTTATTGTCTAGTATCTTGAGGTCTATTAAAATCAACAACTATTTTGTTCTGATTTCCAAATAATTTAATGTTATTAGACATTCTCTCCCATTCTTTCTTTTTTTGTTCAGACATTTCTTGACGATTATTCATATCGGATTGTTTATAATTTCTTCCATTTTCCATTAATTGAATGTTTTGTCTGATTGATTTATTATAATCACTTGTTGTAATTGGTATTGCGGCTGTTCTAGGTAGAGGCATTAAATTTTGCATTCTTTCATTATATGTGTCTTTATTATTAACTCTAGATGATTCATTTTTTCGGAATAATCCTTCATCTTGTAAAACCATGGTTTGATTCACTTGATTTTGATGATTATTAAAATTATACATACTTGGATCCATATTAGAATTAAATGGTTTATATTGATCTTGGTAACTGGCTTTGAATGAAGCAGATGCAACTCTATTATCTAACATTTGGTTTGGTTGATTAAGAGCACGTGGTAGAGAAGAGATAGTTTGCATACGTTCATTATTTAAATCTCTATTATTAATTCGACTAGTTTGTTGAAAAACATTATTAAAATTACTTGGTAATTCAGCAATAAAATTATTAGACGGCTGTGAATATGTATTTGTGCTAGGAGATGGTGTATGACTAGAATTCATATTTAATTGATTAAATTGTTGAAACATAAAACCATCCATTTTATTATTAATACCATCTCGATTGTCTTTTCTAGATTGTATTTCTTGATTGTTCGTATTCATATTCATATATCTAGGATTATTATCTATTAATGATTGATCAAAAATATGTTGTGCTTTCTCTTGATTCGGTAAAGTTAATTTTAAATTATTAACCTTTTCATTAATAGAATCTCTATATTGATTATCTTTATCTTCTTTCTTATTACCTCTTATTCCTGATGGAAATTCAAAATTATTTGGTTTTTGAGAATAAAAGTTTACAGGTTCATATCTTTGTTGTTGTGGTTGTAATTGTTGTTTTTGTTGAACTTGTTGTGGTTGATAATTTTGAAATTGAGGAATATCTGATGGTTTTTCGTATCTTTGTTGTTGAGGTGGTTGTTGAGGTTGTTGAGGTGGTTGAGGTTGAGGTTGTGGAGGTTGTTGAAATTGAGAAATATCCAATGGTTCATATTTAGGAACTTTAACTGAATTATTTTGTTGTTGATATTGTTGAGGTTGTGGTTGTTGAGGTTGTGGTGGAGGTTGTTGTTTTTGAAATTGTGAAATGTCTAATGGTTCATATTTAGGGGGTTGATATTGACCACTCATGATTTATGATAGTATAATATTTTTTAAATATTATTATAACGTTGAGCAATAGAATTTCAAAAATTTCTAGTAAAATAATAAATGAAGATCGCAGTTATTATTTTTATTATATTAACATTGATTATTATTTATTCAGAAGTATTAACTGAATCATTTGAAACTGTACAAAAACTCGCAACAGATAATAAAATGTATTATGTACAAGATTATTCCAATAATCAAGAAGCCGCAAATGTATTATCAAGATTAGTCCAAAATTCTTTAAATTTAATTGATTATATTGCATCAAAGTATCCAAATAATCAAGGTGTTAAAAGATTGAAAGAAAAATTTAATCCAGATAAAATAAGAGAAGCAGAACATGAAAAAGATTCAACATCATATACAATTAACAAAGGTGAAATGATGCATTTATGTTTAAGACAAAAAGATTCGAATAAATCAATTCATGATGATAATTTACTAATGTTTGTAATTATTCATGAACTAGCACATATTATGAGTCAAAGTATTGGACATAATAATGAATTTTATGATAATTTTAAATTTCTTTTACGAGAATCAGTAAAAAAAGGTATTTATACACCTGTTAATTTTCAAAAAACACCTGTAAATTATTGTGGGATTAATGTAACAAATAATCCATATTACGGATAAACTTTTTACCGCTTTGGTATGCTATGACATACCAAGACTGAAAAAGTTTTAACAAAAAGAAACTTTTTACCGCTTTGGTGGTCTAAAGTCCACCAAGACTGAAAAAGTTTTATCAAAAACACTTTAACACTTTTTGCCAACACTTTTTCCTAAAAAGTGTTTTTTTGGTTACACTTTTTTCTAAAAAGTGTTTTTATGCTGCAAATTCAGAAATAAATTTAGGTTTAATTTTAGTATTTTCAACAACTATTTCTGCAGGTAATATTGGTTGTGGTGGGGCAACTAATTCATAATCTGGTTCCATACTATTTTGTTTTACTTTACAAACACCACAAAAATCGCTTTTACCAGTGTCACCAACTGCTCCTTGATAACCGGGTGCGCCAACAAATCCTTGTTCATTTTTTACTTTTTGATAGATCATAATAATTGCATATGTTATCATTAAATTACATACTACAATTATACCAAACCAGTTTAAAACCATTTTGCTTTCTGGAAAATTTAGTTTATCTTGAGCATATTTTAGAATAACTAATAGTAATATTATTAATAATAAAAATATTAATCCTATCCAATACTTTTTAATAAAAGATCCTGAATAAGAATAGAATTGATTTTGTTTTTTTATTTCATCGGTTTGATTTGAAGACATACTTTTACCTTATAATTTTATTTTTTATTTTTGTTTCGAAGAGCCTTTGCTTCTTTAATTTTTAAAGCAAGTTCTTCTTTATAAATATCATCAATTTGTTGTAACTGTGAAAGTGTTAATGTGTTTGTATCCATTTGTTCAACTAACATATTAATACCTTTAACCTTAAAATTATATTTTTCATCCGTTAAATCTATTGAATATTTAAATTGATTTTGTAATAGAGTTTTATTATTTCTAATTGAATTGGCATAAACTGATCTACCATCACTCTTACATCCAATTTTAATCTGTTCATAATAATTATTCATTTCATTTAATAACCATTTTAATTTGCTTGTGGCAAAATAACTGAATTCTTGATTTGCAATTTTTTCTTTATAATTATCAACTAATCTAAATTGTTTATCAATTCTTATTTTAAGTGCATTATATAATTTTTCTATTCCTTCTGGGTTATCACATGATCCCATTCTATTAATATTTTCTAATTCTTTACCAACAACATTATAAATTTCAATTAAATTTGTAATAATACGATTTCTTTCTGGATCAGTATCAACAAACATCATACATTTTTTACGAAAAGCATATGTCGGTGTTAATGGTTTAATGAATGTTCTAACATAATCTATAAAATTCTTTCTTTGTCTATTTTCAATATCAAATAAATAATAACCAGATACCAATTCATCATCTATATTTTTTAATTGATCATCAAAACCCGCTGGAAATAAATAATATAAATCATCCCATAAAGAAAGGTCTGGGTTTGGTCTCTCTTTATCATCCCCTGCTGATTGTAATTTTGCTAATTTATTTTTTGCATATAAATCAAAAACTGATAATTGACTAGATTGAGTTACACCAATTTTTTTTAATTTATCAATTACAGCATTAAGATCCTTTGTCTCTAATGCACTAATGATATTTAAAAATCCTATTATTTTTTCTTGTAATGTCATATCACTATAAACTTTGGTTGAAATATTAAAAGAATTGCCTTGATCTTGAAACGCTTTCATAACAATATTTGGACTGGATTTAAAAACTTTAATAAATCTTATAATTGCATCTAGGTATGCTTTATTTGACTTACCGGTTTCGGATATCTTTTGCAATATATTAAAAGGCAATAATTCATCCGTTGTTTTATTAGTATCATTTGTAAATACTATTTTAAATGATTTTGATTGAAATAATTCATTAATATACATAATAGCTGTTAAATAATATGATAAATAATTATCAAATGTTGGAATATTTATAAGAGTATTTAAGAGGGCTTTTGAATATACTTTTGCTGAATATATTTCTCCTTTTTCGTTTCTTACATTTTCAATAAAATTAGGATTAAATTTTACATAATCACTATCATTTTTAGGAGCATGATATACAACTGAATTTTTATCTTGTAATAATTGTTTTAATTGATTATATTTATCTAGAATAGGTTGATTTGATTTATTATCATAATATTCAGGGTGTCCTTCAACAATATTATAATACACACTATTAGTTTCATATATTTCACTTGTTTTTTTACAAAATAAATGATTAAGTTGTGTCTGCCAAAAAGAACAGAATTTAATATTTTTATTACCAAAAGAAGGGATTACATCAATTGCAGGAAAAGAAGCAACATAAGATATGCTATATGATTTAATTAAACATTCAGTTGGTAAACATGCTACTTGACTAATTTCAGGTTTTCTACCTCCAAACGTAACAAAATGTCCTAATGCGGTATATCCTTTAGGTGGACTAGGTTCCCAGATTGTCATTTTTCTAACACCATCTGAAATA
>Ga0164292_10001747_pt1 | contig 17689 bp, 10 predicted proteins | sample GEODES117metaG_FD_111486 | JGI IMG/M metagenome (GOLD analysis project Ga0164292, IMG submission 111486) | Eutrophic lake water microbial communities from Lake Mendota, Wisconsin, USA - GEODES117 metaG | ecosystem: Environmental > Aquatic > Freshwater > Lake | place: USA: Lake Mendota...
AACCTAGCCTCAAATACTGCGCGCGGTGCAGCATTTGGCGTTACATATTTAACATTTAGCCGCTGACTTGTTAAGCGTGCTAACGCATTAATTGAAATGACTGACTTGCCTGTGCCTGGGCCACCGTTGATTATGAGCACACGCTTTTGCCCAGTTAAGGATTCATTGGATGCATTAATGATCTTCTCCAGGACTGTCTTTTGTTCATCAAGTAAGACAAATTCCTCATGACCTTTAAGCATGGATCCGACTGAATCTGCCAATTGTTGTGATGGCCGTATTACCGCGGCATCGATTCGCTCTAAAAGGTCTGTACCGGTTCCGACAGAAATGTTGGCTTTAATCATGGAACGCATTTCATCGCTCTGCCCCTTGATGTAGACCGGTACTTCCTTTAACTTTTCCTCATAGCGAGATGAGCTAACAACCGTCGAATCTTCACAGTTGTGCAGGTAGGCACATGCATTTACCGACACCTCTGTGTCATATATGTATTCGTTGTACATCTTGAGATGACTTAAGTAGCTCCAAGCCTGATAGGAAGGATGCGGCGTATCCCTGACTGCACCGCCCACAAACGTCCGAACATGTTCTGTCAGATCTGAAAAATGAATATCGGTCCACTGTTTTAGTTCAATGATTACAAGGGACTCATTGCCAGCAGGACTCTTTCCGGACAACATAAAGTCGATGCGAAATGCTCTCCCATTAACTCGGTACTCGATCGCGATGCCTGCATCTCCAGGAATATCAGTTGTGTTCATCGCGTGATACATGGCGTTACCTAAAGAGTTTCGCCATGAAGCGTATTCGGCGTCACCTACATTGTGTCCAAGCTTCCTCTTTACTTCAGCTTTAACTTTGTCTTCGATTGAGGGGGCATCCAAGAGGAACTGATCCTTGGTGGCTAGGTAGGCGAGCATTGTTAAAGGCTAATGCCCCGGCGCGACTCTTGTCAGGTTATTGCCTAAACACTTTAATATGTCACATATAACTGCTTAGCTTGTGGAATGGATTTAAGCAGAAGAACATACGGCTGGTCCGGATCCGTTCGATGTTTTCTTGATGAACCAACAAGTTTGGTCGAATCGAAACTCCAAGAGCACTTGCTCGGATTGCTTGGTATGCATGCATCTAACTCACAAGTTGAAGCGTGGTTAGAAGAAATAGATGCACTTAGAAAATCATTACGTGATCTCGCAATTGCAAGAATTGATTCCCTCGAATGGTCCCTGATATTCGAATTCGAACTACCTCTAGAAGGTGGACGTCGGCCAGACGTGATTGTTTTGGGACCAGGTCGCATCTTTGTTCTTGAATTTAAACAAGATCCAATTCTGAATCGATCTTCACTGGATCAAGTTGCTGCATATGCCCGAGATCTTTCCGAATACCACTCTAAATCTCATGGAATTGAAGTTATACCTTTTTTAGTTCCAACTAAGACATCAAAGAAGGCTGAAGTTAGAGATGTTGTTCAAATTGTTTCTCCAGATAAAATAGCGTCCGTTTTCGATGGATATCCATCTGGTCCGAAAATAGATCTTGATGACTGGCTAGAAGGGGACTACGCACCGCTTCCCACATTGATAGCAGCTGCAAAAATGATTTTTAGTAACGAACGGCTACCTGCAATTAAACGTGCTGAATCGTATGGGGTTGCCCGAGCTGTTAGTCGGTTGAAGGAAATTGCCAATGGCTCACTACAAAAATCTGAAAGATCGCTTGCTTTCGTGTCTGGCGTCCCTGGCGCAGGCAAAACACTGGTCGGACTGCAATTTGTGTACGAGGAATCAAATCAATCTTCACAAGCGATCTTTCTGTCAGGAAATGGACCACTTGTTGAAGTCTTGCGGGATGCACTTCAAAGTAAGGCATTCGTAAGCGATTTGCATGCATTTATAAAAAGCTACGGTGTGACGTCTAAAGTTCCAAAACAAAACATAATTGTTTTCGATGAAGCACAACGAGCTTGGGACTCATCGCATATGCTGCTTAAGAAAGATATCCCTTATAGTGAACCTGAACTCCTTATTGCGATAGGTGAGAGAATTCCTGGGTGGGCGACCTTGGTTGGCTTGATTGGGCATGGGCAAGAGATACATACGGGTGAAGAGGCTGGTATTGCTGGGTGGTTCGATGCTTTGGAGTCGAAACATGCCACCAGTGACTGGAAGGTTTATGCACCTCCTCGCTTTGCGAAGGAGTTCCCTGGTAAATCAGTTATCGAGTATCCAGAACTCGATCTCAACCATACATTGCGATCAAAACAAGCTGAACATCTGCATATGTGGGTTCATCATCTCTTAGAAGGGCAATTTGCTGAGGCGTCGACATACGCGCAGAAAATTTGGGTTCAAAACTTTCCAATTTTTATAACACGTAGTTTAGAGCAAGCTAAGCAATATGTGACTTCAAGATTTGAAGGTGAATTAAGTAAAAGATATGGAATTCTTGCATCCTCAAAGGACCAAATTCTTCCTGAATTCGGTATTCAAAATGGATTTCAAGACACCAAGCGCGTCAAGAATGCAAGGTGGTATAACGAAAACTTAGGAACGCCAGGATCTTGTTGCAATATGCAAGAAGTTGTGACGGAGTTTGGCTGCCAAGGTCTAGAACTTGACATGGCTATCGTTGCCTGGGGGAATGATTTCAAGTGGTCAGGCAAAGAATGGGAATTACGTAAGATGCGAACAAGGATTCCACAAGCTGATCCTCATCAATTACGACTCAATAGCTACCGCGTACTGCTGACCCGAAGCCGTGAAGGCATCATTATCTTTATCCCTCCGAAATCTGAATTGGATGCAACAGAACATGCATTATTGGCTTCTGGGGCAAGAGTCCTTGAGTATCAATTGCCTCTGGAAGAAATTTCGTGAATATTCGTAACCGATAAGGATTTCCTAAAACGGACACTAACTCATTGCAAGGATTACAAGACTCCTAAGTCTTATGAAATGATTTCCAATCGGACCAATCTCCTTTTTCTGTTTTGGCCCAATCGTAAACTTCCTGATTATGCAGAAGGATGTCACGTGATTTCGGAATTACAAATCCACCAACTAAAGGACGTTTTTTGCTTGAATTAATCTCTACAAATTTATATAGCGCTTCAGCTTTAGCAGTACTCATGGCTATTCCGTCAGGATCCGTTGCGCTTTTGACTTCATAAATTCCAATAGTTCCATCTATGTGTTTAACTAAATAATCAGGATAGAAGGTGTGTACTGTGTCTGCTGGATACTCATATCTGATTCCGAAATACTCTCTTGTACTTACTCCGTTCTTCCACCACCAAGCTATGTCGCCATTGCTCTCCAAAAATTCTTCAAATTTTCTCTCAGGGTTGGATCGAGCTTTTTCCAAAAAGCAAGGTTGTAAAATTGATTTTTTCATTTGTACTTCTTCGTGCGTAAAATGATTGAAATATATTTCAGATGGAATTTCAAATTCATAAATAATTTCACTTGACAATACTCTTTGCAGAACTTCGAGCTTCTTAACTGCCTCATATCTCGCAACAGCAAGTCCTAATACATTCGAAAAAACTGCATAATTATCTGAATGACAAAATATTTTCTGTGTTTGCAAAGTTGAATTCTGCCAATTCTTTGAGCCCAGATAATTTCGAAACCATATATAGATTGCAGATTTAATAATCGGCACTGATCGCTTAATGTTTCTAAAGGAGCCCATATTCAGCTTGATACATGTTTCGTACAAGGATAGAAGGTCATTTTCGGCTAAGGCAAAACTAACATGATCCTTTACTAGAACCTCACCTATTTGATCGTCTAATTTCCGCATTGACATGTCTGCATTCAAAACTAGTGGCTGCCTAAACTCATCGATTTCTAGGGTAATTCCCTTCTTTTCAACTTTCCTTACATTATCTGTAAATTGTAAATCCTTACCTTTTATTCCGAAATATTCATTTGCAGTTTTTTCAAATTCTGGAATAAAGGAAGCGGTAATATCGCCATAGTCGGCTCTTGATTTAAAGAAAGAGGTCAGGGTGATGTCTGCATACTCTTTCTGCCGCGAACCTTTCAGGTGTTTAATAATATTTGGGTTATAGTCTTCTTTGGAAACAATAATGCTTTCAACATTTGTGAAAATATAACCTTTATTCAGTGCCTCTATTTGATAATGCTTCTGTTCTGGCATTCGCAAAATTCTGCCAACAGTTTGAATTTCAAATGTTTCACTTTTGACTTCTCTAAACTTCACAAGGATGTGCGCCCGTGGACAATCCCATCCCGTATCTATAGCCTGTTTAAAAATCAGAAACTCAATTTCACTATTATTGTTTGAAATACGATCAATGTTTTCAGCTTTAGGCTCATCATCCAGCCAAATGGCTAACTTTCCATTTCCATTATTTTCATCTTGAAGCGATATGTCTTTACTCGCAAGAAACTCAATAGCTGCAATTCTTTTTGCATTTCCAGGATCTGAATCCCTGTTGGGCAATTGAATTAGTACAAGTGGATTGATCGGGACTTCTAACTCCTTGAAATATTCGAGCAATTCGAGTCGCTTCTTGTATGCGGCTTCAAGGACTGCTGACTGAGAATCAGCTTCGGCCCCAACTAAATCATCCAAATTCTCATTTATGATTATTTCTTTTTTGATCATTTCTTCATCGATTACTGATTGTGAATCAATCGGCACATAGGCGGCAATCCCTAGCGCCATATCCTTCGCTGAAGGTTGAAACTTCGGTGTTGCACTCATTTCTAAGACAATATCAGCGTCTATCTCATCTCGAAGTTCTATGGCACTCTCAGAACTCGCAGCAAAGTGACTTTCGTCGATGATTAAGATTATCTTGCGTCTTGAACGTGTATTAGCAAGGACCTGGCGAAAATTTGTATTCTCACCATTTCGCATGACAACATTCTTCCAATCACCTCCGCGATCTTTAGTTCTAAGCTTTTCCCAATTGACAACTACGACCTCATTTCGGGCTATTTCTGGCTTGCTCCCACCATATTCGTCCTCCAGTAAAAGCACCTTAGGAGCGCCTTCAAAATATTTTTCAAGAGCCTTTTTACTTTGCTTATGAAGATTTCCTTTTCCAATACTTACCCAAAGAAAACATAGATTCTCATCAGGCTGTCGTTCAATCAAATCTTTGATGAACATTGCCGTCATTACCGTTTTACCGCTACCTGTTGGAGCTTGGAAAACTAGCAATTTCTTAGTTGCTGTATTCTTGAGCAGCCGAATTGAGGCATCTACTAATTGCTCCACAGCTTGCTCCTGATATTCTTTGAGATTAATTGCCACAATTAGCCTCCATTCTTAAAACCACTTCGATAGGCAAGGTCTTAACGGCGATAGATTCCCAACCGTAAAGATCAAAATTCTGCAGTCCCTGGTGATCTAAGGATGCAACATAGGCAGTCAAGACACCGTCTTCCTTTAGTAAGTTTGTCTTGAAATCTTCTAGCCCACTACTGTCAAGAGAATGGTAGATCCCAACAGATTTATTTTGTGATTTACAAATTTGATATAGATCAGTTTCTACAATCACTTCGTAAGTTTCTTCAATCAGATTAACATATGGAATAATCACATCCAAAAAATCAATCAATTTTTCATCAATATTTTCAGATTTGGGCATTACATTAACTTTGAAATAATCAAGGCTAAAATCTAAACCTGTAATTTCTTCGTACCCAGAAGTTTTCTTACATATAGCTTTTAACCTCTTATATGTGACATTTTCAGCAATACCATTCTCATTATTCGTGCATAAAATAAATCTACGTGTCCCGCCATCCTCGGAGTTTAGAATCTGTACCGCGTGTCCGGTAGTCCCAGATCCAGCGAAGAAATCCAAAATAATTGCATCTTTTCGCTCCCTAATAACAGGCGCAATGCAATCATAAGTAGTCCAAACTGATTTTGGAAAATCGAATCCATTATTGGGTACTAGGGCTTCCACCAATTTTGTTCCCCACATATTGGCATCGTACCTAGGGTCACGCCACATCGTTCTTACAGTCTCGAAAGGTCTTCCAATCTCGATTTCAGTTCCCTCGTTCGTTTTCTTCACTCTCAAATGTTGTCGAATTTCCTCAACAGATTGCCGTGCGTATCTCCACTTCCTTTCTATCCCATTTTTGTCGATTGGATAGACATGGATTTGCTCTCCATTCTTTACATTCTGGTCAGGGTGTTCGCTGTCTAATGAGACATCACCAAAACCCACGATTTCTTCACCTTTAATAATTACAGGATAGAAGCAGTTTTTTGCATCAGATCTCTCTGATTCGCCACCCCAATTTCGAAAATTACTCCACTTCACTTCATCTATGGGGATTCTTCTATCTCCTATAACTTTCTGACCTCGCTCAAAGGAGAAATACGCATATTCGTGGGTATAAGAGAAATTCCTACCCTGCACGCCTCTGGGATTATGCACAATTGTGATGCAATGATTCTCATGATTTGAAAATATCTTTTCTATCAAAAGTCCAAGTCTTGTGAATTCATTTTCATCAATTGCGCAAATCAACACGCCATCTTCCTTTAATAACACCTTTGCCAACTGCAGTCTATTTTTCATCATTGAGAGCCATTTACTATGGCGATAAGTGTCATTGCTATCTACATAATCGTTGTTGTAAATCCAGTCTTTTGCACCGGTGTTATATGGAGGATCAATATAAATGCAATCAATTTTCCCCGCATGAGTGGCGGTTAGAGCAAGGAGTGATTGGTAATTATCGCCTTCTAACAAGATATTTCGCTCAGGTCTGTTCTTACGAGAAAAAGACTTTTTTTCATCACGCACTGGGTATGGCAGATTTTTCTTAGAAAATTCAACAATTTCCTCAGGATTATCTTCCCAAACGAGGCCGAATTTAGTTTTCAAAGAGTAGGAATGGACCATCTCCACAAGCTCTTCCCTGCTTAGCTTGTCATAATCGTTTGCCATGCATTCACCCCCGAAGTCTCTCAAGGGCCGACATTACATGCAGGCACTGTCAAAATGCATACTTCACGAATAGTACTTATTGTATTTGGGCTCATTTGGGTGACGACTGCGCAGCACACATTGAAGTCAGATCAAAGAAGATTCAGAGAGTCATTCAAGTGGCCGTAGACAAGTTTTGGCATGTGTGAAGGGGTTGTCTTTATAGGCTTAGCGCCTACAGAATGTCCTTGTGGTCGCGATCAAGATGGAATCTCCAATACCAACCCTCGAAGGAGAGGCTGCTTCTGCGGTCAGTTACCGCGGTGGGCATATCCAGATAATCGCAAGTGCAGGATCTGGAAAAACAGAGACTGTCTCCCAACGTATAGCTACCTTGGTTGCAGAAGGCGTGGAACCCTCTGAAATAGTCGCCTTCACCTTTACCGAGAAGGCCGCGGCGGAATTAAAGTCGCGAATTCGTGACAGAGTTGAAATTTTCGCGGGTCAGGCGGCTGCAGACAAGCTAGGAAATATGTACGTGGGAACTATTCACGGTTTTTGCTTTCAGCTATTAACACAATATGTCGGTAAATATGAATCCTATGACGTCATGGATGAAAATCAGCTTGCAGCATTCATTCAGCGCCAAGCCCACTTTCTGAAGGTAAAAGAGTTGGATCCCAACGGTAAACAATTCAAGGGTATATCGAAATTTCGTGAAAACTTAGATGTTGTTGAAAACGAAATGCTAGATACTGATCAGCTTCCAGATAATCTAAAATTTAGTATCGAAAAATTCTATGTGATGACTGATGAACATAGGCTCTTAACTTTTGGCCAACAAATTGCTCGAGCTGTTCAAGCACTTGAGGATCCTGAAATTCATGCGACTGTAGCGAATAACATCAAACATCTGATCGTTGATGAGTATCAGGACGTCAATCCTGCCCAGGAACGCTTAATCGAACTTCTTGCGAAACCAAAAGGCTCTGCAGACTTGGTTGTTGTTGGTGACGATGATCAAGCAATTTATCAGTGGCGTGGATCAACAGTCGAAAACATCACAACTTTTGCAAAACGTTACAAAAAAGTTAAGCAATTTAAGTTGTTGGCAAATAGGCGGTCAAGACCGCCAATTGTTCATATTGCGGATGCTTTTGCGAAAACCATCTCAGGTCGAATTACAAAAGAAATGTCAGCTGCGCGTGATCACAATGGGCCTGCCTTAGACATCATCTCCAATTACGAAACTGAGGAGCAAGAAGCTCTTGAGCTTGCCGCCTCCATTAAGAAGCTTGTTCAAAAGGGCTTTGAGTATCGAAAAATTGCGGTCTTGGTGCGAGGTCGGACGGCATATCCAGCAATTCTCAAAGCTTTCGAAGCGCACGCCATACCAGTACAACCTGGAGGGCGAACAGGTTTGTTTGAGCAACCAGATGCAGATTTCTTGGGCCGCATATTTGCATGGATAGCCGATTATGATTGGCGAAAGCGATTCGAATACACACGTGAGACCGTTACGTTGGAAGATCTTGAAAGTCTTGCTCGAAGTGTGTACAAACTAAATGACAAATCTTGGGTCGCTTTGAAAGACTACATAGTAGATTTGAAGAATTCGGTGGGCATGGATTCCCGGAAAATTTCCTTAATTGAGAATGTTTACGCAATATCTGCATTACTGGGAGTAGCTAAGTGGGATGTAAAAGATCCAGTTCTTGCCTCTAGATTGGGCACTATTGCCAGGTTCCAAGGATTTATTGCAGACTACGAGGCGGTCCAAAAACGATCCAGGCAAAATCCTGAATCGGTAGAAGAGCAAATTGGTGCATCTGACCAGGGTAGGTACTATTTTATAAATCTTGCATCACTCATGGTAAATCTGGCCGTAGACGACTACTTGGATTTTGAAGGCGAAGATGACGTAAGTACTGATTCTGTAGAGCTCATGACGGTACATGCATCCAAAGGCTTGGAGTGGGACGCAGTCTTTCTACCTTCCCTAACAAAGACGCGCTTTCCAAGTAGTCGCTCAGGTAGATCGCGAGATTGGTTAGTCCCTACTGAACTCTTTGATCGCCATAGATATGAGGGCTCAGACGGTGACGAACGTCGACTTTTTTATGTTGCCATGACACGAGCGCGCGAGTGGCTTTCACTTTCGGCCCATTTGAAGGTGAAGCGTGGAAGCGCGCAACCGTCTCCATATATAGACTTCATTGAGAGCAAATATGAAGAAGAGCTTGGACATCCACGTGAATGGGCTGCATCCAAGAATGAAGATGCAAGTGAAGATCTACAGATTTCCTATAGTGACATTGCTGCTTATCTCGAGTGCGGCCATAGCTACTGGCTCAGAAACCTAATTGGTTTTCCCCCAGCAATAATTGAAGAAATCGGTTACGGCAAAGCAATTCACCACCTAATGCGGTCTATTGCTGAACAGACGACGGCGAAAGGAAGACCCCTGAAGCCAATTGATATTGATCGAATTTTGGCTACAGACTTCTTTTTGCCTTATGCGAATAAGGCAATTGCAACAAGATTTCGCCAAAGTGCCAGGAAGCTAGTGCTTGATTACATGAAAAACCACGCTGACGATATGACTCGAGTGTGGGAAGTAGAGAGGCCATTTGAACTAGCCCTGCCGGGTGTTGTTGTAATTGGACGAGCAGATGTCATTCTCGATAAACACGATGGAAAACCTGACAGTCTCGCGATAGTTGACTATAAAACAAGCACCGAAGGTAAAGAGTTAGATCTTCAGTTGCAGATTTATACTGTTGCTGGAAAACGAGAAGGCCTTGATGTCCAAGGTGCGTTTGTGCATGATTTAAAGAATGAGAGCAGAGATTCTGTCGATACCTCACAACCAGCACTTGATGCAGCTGTTGCAACGGTAATCGCTGCAGCTGAAGGCATTAAGAATCGAATTTTTAATGCAGCACCAACAGTTCCGCGATGCGGCAGGTGCGATGTGAGAGCTATTTGTAAATCTTCTAAAGCTGAAAGTTAATTGAAGGCCATAATTCTGCCAGCACTTTCTAGTGACTTCCAAAAAATAGAATGCGCTGCATGGCCTCGCCCAACTACATCAGGTTGCCCAGGTGCTTGAGTTGCCTCGGGAATGAAACTCGCCAAAGTCTTACCGACATGATCTCTAGTCATAATTATCAGCGCTACCTGGTGCCTAGACGCCATCACGCAAAGTCGACCAGTCTCTAGATCGAAATCACTCGGATCGATAACACTAGACAGAGGGTGCACAACAATCATTATTGGCCGCTGCAATCCTTGCCAGCGCTCAGGAGTATCAACGGAAACATCATTGTGAGCCGTACTTAAATTACGGCTTATCTCACCGTTCATGGACCGGTGAGTGGCGCACACACCTATATCCGAAGCTTTGAGTAGGCGAGTTTTCCCATCACCCAAAGAAATTTCTGCTTTAGCTGCAAGTAGATCATCAATGACCTGTGTAACTGATTTTGCCAATTCCGAATCTACTTCTAAAGCTGGCCCGTCATCAGGAGTAGGTAAGGTGACAATTACTGGCTGGCCAGACTTCAAGCTCATGAACAGAGAATTTAGAGGACTTTCGGAATTCAAGGACTTATAAATTATTTCTCGCTCTTTTGGTTTTGCATATGCTTCAAAATCAAATGAATAAAAAGGTTTAACAAATTCAACCGACTCAAACGGGAGACGTCGACACGCTGGTAGCGCTCCGATAAATGCATCTTTAACTAAATCCGGGTCACTCATTACAACTTCAGGCGCGGGTCTATGCGGTGGCCGTGGTGCTGTTTGCCAACGTCGTATGTCAATCGTGATAACTGGTGGAATCTGACCGGGATCACCAATTAGATAATAACGTTCACTTAAATTTGCACATTGCATTAAATCTGCCCAGGACATTTGCCAAGCCTCATCTACGGCCAGAAGGTCAAAGGGTGCTGGATCACGAAGAGTTGTCCACTTTGCGGTTGTCGAAATGTAAAGTCCTGAACTTCGCGAAAGATTTTTGGACTCAGTCTCCCAAAAAACATTTGCAGGGAAATTTGCTGGTGGAACACTGCTTCGGCTTCCAAGACGTACTGCAGGTAAATCTGGAAAATCATTTGACCATCTATGTGCAATATCATCAGCTTGTCGATTCGTTTGCGCTGCAAGTGCGACGCACAATCCATTTTCAACCAATTTTGAGACAACTGCTAGCAGCATATGAGTTTTTCCAGATCCAGGAGGTGCTTGCACGACCGCTAACTTGCGCCCTCCGAGCAACTCTTTGACAAGATCTTTCTCCAGCTTGCTATACATATCGTCAAGTTTGGACATTAATTTTCACCCGCCAGCTGTGTGATGTCATCAACTACGGATGGTTCAACCCCTACTGGAGCTGAACCGTGCGTTAGCCATGAACCGGGGCCATTTGCTGCATTCCAAACCGCTCTGCTTTTACTCTTATCAAATTCACTGCCGTCTTTAGGAACAAACATTACTCGATGTCCCACCCAATCAATCTCTACTGGTTTAGAGTTAATTGGATAGTCAAGAGGAACTGTTTTTCTCTCCACCCACTCCGCTACAACTTCAAGATTTTCTGAATCAATAATTTCAAGTGATCGCACTTGAATACCGTGGCCAGGCCCCATGAGTGGTGAGTATCGTTCCCCCTCCCGAATTCGTAATCTTTCTGCAATTTGAATTCGCATGGTCCAAATTGGGGTAGTTACTCTCCCGCTACCCAAATTTTCAACTTTAATGACTTCTGCAAAAAAAGCCTTTCCCGATGCGATGGCTTCAGCTTGTAGCTCTTCATCTGCATGCACCAGCTTCGCTATATACGCTGTATCTGCCGCCGTCATAACAAAATAGTTTGAGGCAGCAGCCGATCCGTGAAAGTCAGTTTCTGGATGTTGGGTATATGCAGGACCCAAATCAGGATCTTGCATATTTTCTTCAATACGCTGGAACTGACTATAGAAACTCTCCAAGGTCGCCTGGGTTAAATCCACTACGCCTGGATTGATCTCTCTTGTATCATTTGAAAAAATCTGGTGCGCGCTACGCATTAACTCCCAGCGCCGCTCCACTTCCGGTGCAAGATGTGCAGCTATCTTCTTATCTATTGACTTCGTGTCTTTATCTTCAGAGACGAGTTTGGCTCTTGAAAGTAATAAAGGGCTGAGGACTTTGCTATCAATCTCTGGATCAAGAGTTGGTGAATCGCGAAGTAAGGTTGCTTCTCGCACTGCATATCTTGCACTTCTTAAATCTTCATGCTCACTAAACCACTCAATACAAGTGCCTAAATGCCCAAGACTTGTTGAGTCTGCTGGGAATACGAATGAATTCCTAAATAGCTGCGCGACATCAACTATCGATTGTTGCCCCAATCGGGTGCTTTCACGAAATATCCAACCTGACAATCTGGCAAACACAGTCAAGGGTTGTGTTCGATCATCACCTTTACGCACACGCCAATACGCATATTGAAGATGGTGAAACATCTCAACATGTCGTGAACTAGGAACCCAGATCTGTGGAATCTCACCTGTGCCTAAATTCTCTTTCGTAATTGGGCTCCATGTATAGCCCGATACCCGAAAGTACTCTAGAAAGTCTCCAGCAAATTCTTCACACATCTCTGAAACAGCAATTCTGTTTCTTCCATCGGGAACGGAGAGGATGATTGGAGTCTCATCCTTCAAACGTCCATAAGCTATTGCCCATGGCCTGGATTCACCCGCCATACGAACAAATGCAACAAGCATTGGATTTGAATCAATTCGCATGTGCAAAGTTGAATATCTGTGAATAGGCCGAGCAGATTTCACCGCATTTAATTGTCGAACTAATTCTCGAAGGCTCATTTGTTAAGAGCTTCCCAATTTGATTCTTGGAGTTGTGCCTGCAACGATAATTCAAATTCAGTTTGGGGGTTAGCACCCTCCATAAGCTCAATCGCACGCATCACGGTTACAGTTCCTAGGATTCTTGACGCATCACGACCTAGAATTATTGCCCTGTCATCATCAATCGCAAGATCTTGACAGCGAGCAGCAAGATCACAGAAACTCCAACAACTTTCCTTGTATTCAGTTTTAGAGTGCGTGATCCATTCATAATTATCAGTTAAATCCTCTGGTTTCTTAGAAATCAACGCAGCTGCAATACCATCAAGTTTTTCAAAACCTTGTTCCGCTCTCAAGCTTTGAAATGTTAAATCCTCATTTGGGCGTATCACTGGACTATTTGAACCAGGCCAAGTGAAAACAAGGAACCCTAGGTGATCCACTTTAGGAGGGTTAGTTAGGTTTAAGGCTTGGACTGTAAGCGTTAGTGCGTGCTGGTAAACCCCAGCTTGCGCTCGGGCTGTTGAAATCTCTCCTGGGTCTGTATGTCCACCACGATCTGGGAAAACTTTTATTTCTCCAACTTTAATCGAATATTGATTTTCTAACTTAGTAATTAACGCCACATCGATTATTAAAGTTGCCTCAGGAAGCATGACGCCTTTAGGAATTCGAACTGTAAGGCCAGCTACGATTGATGGTGGGATGAATTCTTTATCATTAGCCAAACTATTTATCAGCTGGAGTGATTTTTCAATCGCTTCATCTATAGATTTAACTTTTGGCCCACCATTCTTGGTCAATCTAAAATCAGCTAGTTTCTTTTCATCTTCCTTTAAAATGCCTGACTTGACTAGTGAGGAATGTAGAACTAGTGCCTGATCCTTAAAGAGCCAGCCTTCAAATTGAAGCCCTCTAGTTATTGCAAATGGAGATTGTCCGTATTCTGGGTTATATCCGAGGGATTTTGCTACTTCGTTCATTTTGATGTTCAAAACTGCACTGAGGGTATTGGCTTCACACTTTGGATTCTTTACCCACTGCTCAAAACGTGCACGAGTATTGCGTTTATCGTCAATGCCAAGTTCATTGAGTTCCGGCACGTTAACCGCCTTTAACCTTTAAGTTTACTGATGAGAATTAAAGCATCTTGCTCGGACAATACAGGGATGTTGAGCTCTTGAGCCCTACGTATCTTTGACATTCCAGGAGCATTATTGGCTTGGACTACGAAAGCTGTTGCTTTTGTGGGTGGCGTTTCGCGATACTCAAGTGCTACTTCACTGGCCAGTTTGCCAAAATCCTCTTTACCTACATCGGGAGTTCCCGTAACAACTACGAGCCTTCTTCCCTCTAACTGTACGCGCTTGAAAGCAATTTCGACGAGTTGAGAATTTGAATTCAAGGCCTGAAAGCGTTCGCGAGTAACGAGCTTGACTTCACTTAACTTAGTAATCTCAAAGGTAACAACTTGTTCCTGCATACGTTGAATAGATTCCTGTAATTCGTCACTCAACAGGGCTAATTCGGCAAATAGTTGAGCAGTAGCGCGAGCATCACTTATCGCCTCATGAGCGTGGGTTAGTTCAATTCCGAAGTAGTCACAAAGAGTAGATAATTGGTGATTAGGAACCTTGCTACTGAGAATCTTCCGAGACCACTCTAAAGTGCAGATAAAGGGGGGAATTTTTGAAACTGATAAATCAAATAGTTCATTACGAAGAACATTAATCTCATAAATTCTATTGTGCGAAACGATTAAATTTTGATTCAATCTAGATGCAAACTGAGGCCATATTTCCTTAAAACTTGGTGCAACTGCGAGTTCTTTTCTACTTATTCTGGAGAATGCCAGGGATGAAGACTCTGGTGGAACCGGCGGATTAATAAGAGTTTCAAATTCAAATTTTGGTGTCAGATCATTGTTTAACCCTACAAGTCCAATTTCGGTTACGCGCGATGAGGCTAGTTTGGAGGTTCCTTCGAAATCTAAGACAACTACTGATGACTCTCTCACGAGACACCAAATGCTATTTTCTTGAATTTATAGAAATCTCCAGTTAAAGGTAGGTCCATAAGCTTTAACGCACCACGAAGGCACGTCTTCTTCGTAACTGGCGTTCCTAAGCTTTTTAAGAAATTCTTCTGATTGCCTGAGGAAATAGAAATATTCCTTTCTTCCATGGCTTGAATAACCGCTTCCCAATCCTTGAATTGCGTAGCATCGCCAAGTACGCCTTTGATAGGAAGCTCGTTGCTTATATCAAGCGAAGTAAACATGAAGAATTCAAATCGCTTTACGATTTCATTATCCCCGCGGTTGCTAATCAGATCCAAAAGCTTAATGAGTTTTACACCCTCATCTTTGAGATCTTTTGCCCTCTCGCGTATTTCCCAGATGCATTTTTTCACATTCATCCATTCACCTGACTTGCAAGCAAGGTTTAAGCCAGAGATAAACTCGTCGGTTAAATTCGATCTAGACAAGCCATCCAGGACTATAAGGATTTTTGAATTCAGTGATTCAATCAGAATTTCTGCGTCTGGAATTGTTAGAAGATTACTAGTTCCAGCCAGTGTCACAATTCTTGCCCGATGAATTTCTAATTCACTTTCGAAGATAACACTGAGTACCTCGCGATCCATTTCACCTTCGACGACAATGATCTTGCTGATATTCTCCAAGAGATCGATTTTTGTGAAGCCAAGTGAGTGTGCTGACTCTCTGTTGATTCCCTGCCAATCACTCAAATAAGGCCTGGAGAATTCATCACGGGTACAGGCTTTGATTTGCTCAGCTGCGATAGCTAAGCGCATCGAGTGAGTTGAATAGATAAGTTTGATTCCAAGTTTAGTAACAAAGGGAATGACCCTCGTGGCAACGGTGTCCAGAGCCGTGGGATGTAAACCAACCTCTGGTTCGTCCCAAATGGCGATCTTGTATGGAGAATCATAATTTTCAATGACGGCTATTTGCCAAGCTCTATGAATCCAGCACCTCGCTGTCTCATTAAACTCACCTGTTACATCTTGAAAATTTCCAGTAACTGAATCGATTTCTAATTTCAATTCCCAATTCAAAATAGCGGTAACCGAGTAGATTACTTCCCATTCTGTGAGAATCTCAATAATGCGTGGCTTTAACTTCTCCCAGTTCTCCAAAAGATCGACTTTGCGGGTGCCTCCCCATGTCACGCTCTTTAGTGGAAATCCATAGAGCATTTGTTCGAGATCTGAATAAGAAGATAGATTGAGAATCTTGCTGTCTATTGCGGCAACAATTGGAAGGAATCTATCAAAGCTGATTAGATGTTTGGGTCTTTCTATTGAAATCTCGTTATACGACTCTAAGACTCGCTTTATGTCGTCGCGTACATCATCTTGATCAGCGCCTCCCCAAATCAGGAGTCCTCCAAGCGACCATGGCGTGAAATGTGGGTTGTCATAAATCGGAAATGTCGTCAGCGAAAACTTATCTCCTGTTTTTATCTCCACTTCGACATCGCGATGATGTGAGAATGAGTCCAGAAATTGACCGTAGGTTATTGGGTTTTCTGATTCTGAGAGTGATTTAAGGTAATTTACGTAATCATTCACGAGCAGATTCAAAGTTGCTGTGTCTTCATTTCTGAATACGACTCTAGAAATTGCCCAGCTGCTCTCAAGTGGGTCGTCTACAGGTCCTGTTGCACTATGTGCTGTTTGAACCCGTACTGGAAACAATCCAATTTCTGAGAACCTCTGCATCTCTTCTTGATAGGTTTCATACTCTGCAAAATAGTGATTATTGTTGAAATCTACTTCATGTCTATTGAAATTTGCAGCCAGATCAGAACCTGGTGGCGTGTATAAAAAGGAGAGAATTTCCCTTTCCATGCTGTCTGGATGATTTAGATTCAAATTCTTGATATTTCTCAATTGATTGAGAGGCCCGATGTAACTTGAAGGGCAACTTAAAATGAATCCTCCTCTCCAAAAAGGGAATTTGGATTGATTCATTACTTCATTTAGTGACTCATCTCGAGTTTTGAAATAAACATGAGCCCAAGGTCGTGCCGTGAGAGCCAATTCTGAGAGGATTGTGGACTTACCAGTTCCATTTTTACCAACAATCGAAATTGATTTACCAGCAAGCTCTAGATATTTCTTCTCCGCATCGCCGTCAGCATTTGTCATTCCATGGGTACTTAGGTAACCACAAATAGTTGGCGTCTCTGGAGCGAGATCAATTTCATTTTGTTCAAAAATGCTTTCCATTAATTATTCCTACTCATCATCTCAGCAAACTCCATGACATCCCATTCGAATCCATTGGCTCTCCCCCAGGGAAAGTCTTTTCCATTAGCGGTACTTATGTCTAGGGTTCGAAGGTAATACTTTCCATTCTGTTCAGTCAGGTTTGTAAGGCGAAGATTGACTTCAGCCTCTACTCGTTGCCCCTCGGCACAGCTTGGTTCGCAGAGATTTTCAGAGAAAACTCCAATTCCATTTGCACCATCTTTGCTCCAAGTGTTCCATTTGATCTTTTCAACATAGATTCCGCCATCAGCGCAGGTAAAGAAAATCAGCTCTGGCTTGTGTGTTTCTAGCTCGCAGTTCCAGGTTAAAACCTTGGAGGCGGGAAGGTCCGCAGGAATTGCGACTGGGGTTTGAATTGGCACTTGCTCAGGGGTGACGGTCGTCGATTCTTGGGCTGAAAACAAACTCACTGCAAGTGCGGTGGATAGGAACACCGCACCTGCAGTGATGGCGACTCTGGATTTACTCACCCTTGATGGTCTCTTCCAGGGTCTTAATTCGGCGACGGATCTCGTCGGCTTCTGTGACTCGACCCTTTGTGGTCAAGATGTTTGCAATCTCTTTCTCAAGCTCAATTGTCAGTTCCCAGTCTGTATCAATT
>Ga0164292_10001748_pt1 | contig 17682 bp, 9 predicted proteins | sample GEODES117metaG_FD_111486 | JGI IMG/M metagenome (GOLD analysis project Ga0164292, IMG submission 111486) | Eutrophic lake water microbial communities from Lake Mendota, Wisconsin, USA - GEODES117 metaG | ecosystem: Environmental > Aquatic > Freshwater > Lake | place: USA: Lake Mendota, Wisconsin...
GATGGTGTTACTGAACTAGTAGGTGTAACACTTGGTGTTTCACTTGGTGTAACGGAACTAGTAACAGATGGTGTAACCGACGGCGTTACTGAACTAGTAACTGACGGAGTAACACTTGGGGTTTCACTTGGAGTAACCGAAGGTGTTTCACTTGGTGTTATCGACGGTGTTATCGAACTAGTAGGTGTAACCGAAGGTGTTTCACTTGCGGTTATACTTGGAGTGATTGATGGTGTTATCGAACTAGTTGGTGTAACTGAACTAGTAACACTAGGTGTTATACTTGGTGTGACTGAACTAGTAGGTGTGACACTTGGGGTTTCACTTGGAGTAACACTGGATGTTGGTGTAACTGATGGTGTTTCACTTGGTGTGATTGATGGTGTTATACTTGGTGTAACGGAACTAGTCGGTGTCACCGATGGAGTAACCGATGCGGTAACTGAAGGTGTTTCACCTGGAGTTATACTTGGCGTAACACTAGATGTTGGTGTAACTGAAGGTGTTTCACTTGGAGTTATTGAACTTGTTGGTGTAACCGAAGGTGTTTCACTTGGTGTAACAGACAATGTAATAGATGGTGTAACCGAAGGTGTTTCACTTGGAGTAGCCGTTGGTGTAGTTGTAACTGTTGGTGTTAAAGATGGTGTCTTTGTAGGTGTTGGTGTCTTTGTAGGTGTCTTTGTAGGTGTTGGAGTAAATGTCGGAGTAATTGAAGGTGTTGGGGTTGTGGATGGTGTTATTGTTGGGGTTAAAGTTGGTGGTGGTGTTGGACATGGTATTTCCGCAACACATGTCTTTCCCAATGATGGAAAATAAACTGAATATGTACCTATGTAATAATTTGTCTCATAATAATATGGCATAACAACAGTACCGATGTTTATTGTACCGCCAGTGCAAGGATAAAATGTTATGATTCCGGTTTCACCATCGAAATTACCCGTGTTTATTTTTATTAATGCCATTTAAAAATATGTTGTTGTTTATATGTATTTTTATTTTGAAAATATAATCAGTTAATGTTAAAAAATCAATGTATTTTTTTTTTATAATCATATTAACAACCGATAACTGAGTTGGATAATTCTTCGTTAGTTGGTTCATTTGGACATAAATTCTCATCAACATAATATTGACCTAAATTAAAATTCATATTTGGGTGAATTTCATACTTGTGTCTCATTAAAACTTGATGATTAGTGTTGCCATTGAAAACAACGATAAATTCTTCATCAACTGGATTTCCATCCAATTGAAAGTTTATGTTGAAATATAAATTAGATTCACAATAATTTAAATCAACGTTAATAACCTCAATTAAGTTACCATATTGATTCATCAAATAATCCCCATGATTATATAATTCTTTTGGGTGGTCACAACATGGTTCCACAAAATCAGATGGTCTTATTTGTAATTCTTCAGGAAATCTATCGTCAAAGAAATACAATCCATTTGTTGGGACTCCAAAGTTTTCAACAAGTTTATTTGTATAAACTCTAAGTTGTGTTGTGGGTAACACTTCAAAAACTTCATAATCACCATTAGATGTTTGACCAGTTATTAAACTATTTTTAACCGATGCTAAACATTCAATATCAATAATTTCTAATTTTACATAACTAAATGTAAATGAATAACCTGAATTAGGCCCATCTAATATCTGTTGGTGGGTGTAACTATTACATGGTAAATAATTTGCAGATAAAATAAATTCACCAACATTTAAGTCACAAGTATTTTTTTCTGTAATTGTACCACCACTGATATAATTTTGAATATCTTGGTGGGTTGTGGTTTCATTTATGGTTAATCCACTATCAATAACCAAAACAGTTGAATCACACTTAATTCCGTAATTAAAGTTTGATTTATACTCAACTTTAGGTTGTATGGTATAACCGGTATAGTTATCACAATAAGTTGCACCCGAAATAACTGAAATTGGGTTACTTATTGTTCCTTGATAACCAACAATACTAAATAATTCAACGTGACTTTTCCCATTTGGTTCGGGACATGGGTCGTGTTCGACTTTAGCTTGTAGTCCCTCTATTTTAAATTTAACTTCTTTGTTTGCCGCGTCTACGATATTAAAATTAATAATATCATTTTCGGTGACACCTGTTAATTTGAATATACAATCACTTATTTTTTCGATATAAACATCAGCGTTTTGGTTATTTCCGCTTACACAATTCGCATAAATGTAAAATGACCAATCTGAACCTTCTTGTACACCTGTTTTGTAACCAATAACTTCAATAAATAAATCGGTGGTCATTGTACATCCACTTGGAGTTTCACAATATGATTGATTATCACCATAAACATGAACACTTAAACTATTTGAATTTTTCACGATGTCATAATCAGACTCAAATCTATAATCAAAATATTCACTAACCGAACATTCATTTGGTCCCAATTTAACGGATGAAAATTTAACTTTTTCTATACCATTTTCATCAACAAATGTTTCATATTTAATTAATGGAATTGTCTCTGAATAGTAGGTTTGACCCGTAGTTCCTGTAAATGGTGCGTATGGTTCATAACCAGCACTATTTCTTGTGATTGTTATATCGTTAATTAATTCTTCTAATGCACTCAACCACAATTCTTTAATTTTAACAGGGTCAGGTAATAAATAATCTTTATAATCACATATTAAAGATAAATTTACTGTATCACCACTAGTTACTCCACTTGTACATCCCGTAAAAGGTTGTGGGTCAAACAATTTTGCACTTGTTGATGTATTTGATGTACCACTGACAACAACATACATTGAAGAAGTTAAACCACTATAGTCAGCTCCACCATATACAATACCATCAATCTCAATTATCGGATAATATGTCATGCCGGTTAGATTTAATAAACCTCTAAAATTTACTTCCTCACCTAAAATATTTTCTAAATCTTCTTCGATTATGTTTTCAAAATTAGGATACAATTCTTCAATAAACTGAATTGGTTGACAGTCGAATTTGTATTGATATTTGGGTCTACCAAAAACATTATTTTCAATTAAATTACCCCCTGTCCATAATGTTGTGGATGGTACTAATTGTTCAACTAATTGTGGCCAATATGGTGATACTTTCTCAACAAATTCGGTTACATTAATCTGATGATATGGTGTGAAACCTGTTGTCTGTGATATATAATCTCTATATACATCCTCAAGTTCGATGTAATTTTTTTTGTAACGAATTTTATTCGAATTTGTTACAAGAGTGTGTATGAAAGTATCTAAAAATTCTGCAAAAGTTTTACCAGTTTGTGGTGGTAAAGTATTTGTTCCAAATGATATTTCTAACTCCGAACTTTGTCTAAAAATATCATAATCTATACCTCTAGCCGGTGATATATAAATTCCAATATTTTTTCTATTTAAAATTAATAATGAATTATCTTCAATTTGTTGACCTTTTTTGTTATCAACATCTAAAACAAGATTATAACCTGTGTCTAAACCTGGTAATGTTCTATATTGATTAAAATATTCTTCACCATATGAATATGACTTATTTTTTGTTAAAATAGTTTTTGTTCTACCAGTCAGAACTGAATTTTCAGTGTCTAAAACAAGGGGTGAACGGTGATTTAATGTTATATCATACCAACCTGAACCTTTTTGATAAAAAATACCCTCGGTTTCATTAAATGCTCTTCTTGGTAAACCTGTAATTTCATCAACAGGATACCCTTCTCTATTGTAGGTCGTTGATGCCGTAAATGAAACTTGTGAATATGTAAAACCAGTTGAATCAAAAGTAGCATATGAATATACTTTATTACCTTGGATAACATCATATATGTCTTGTTGTAAATCAAAACTAGCCGGTATTGAAGTTACTCGATAAATGTATTCATCAATTTTAATTAATGGTTCGGGTGCTCCCAAAAATTTAAGGAAAAAATCGATAGACGCTCTAGTTCCTTTTGATTTGTATATGTATGCTAAGTTTACTAAAATTCTTCTATAAAATTCATATTCAGCATCTATTAAATTAGAACCCGTTGGAACACCGCCATAATTAGATTCAATTCTTGAGTATAGAACATCTTCTAATTTTTTTTGGTCAAATAAATTAATTGTTGATAAACCTAAATTTTCTGCCAAATTTTTTAATAAAATGTCAGGAATATTGTTGATTTTATCATACGACACATTCCTCATATAAGCAATGTTGTCTATATATTTTTTTACACTATCAAAACTTTGACCATATAATTGAAAGACACTCTCAGCTCTTTTGTCTTCAGTATCGAATTCAAAAAGTTGTGGTGCAGCTAAAAATCTAACCATTAAATTAGATTTAAAGTCATCTATTTCATCAGCAATGTCACTTAAATTTGAAACATATATGTCAAAATCAATACCTATGATTTGAATGTTAAAACCATCACCAGCAATTGGCCATGAATATTGAACATCAACCAATGATGTTTTAGAACCATCTAAACTGTCTTTCGGTACTTTAAATGATGAGGTATATATTGGGTCGGTTTCCCTATTTAAAAGTGATTCTTCTAAATCGTCTAACCCTAAAAAAAATTCTTCAACCAAACCATCGTTTGGTCTAATTAAAATATTTTCTGAATATGTTGTACCGGTAAAAGGATTACCGTAAACTCTTAATTCTATTTTATTTAGATTATTTGGTTCGGTATATTCTAATATTGGGTATGGTGTTTTATTTATATCTAAAACATATTTTGTAAATGACGAATAAAAATTACGTAACTCATTTTCTGTTTCCGGTTTAACAACAGAAATAGGTTCAATTAATTGAATTTCAAATGGGTTAAATAATTTACTTCTTTCAATAAATAAAGTAGTAATATTTGCACTGTCATCATATGTAATGTTCTCAGCACTAAATGGTGAATTACCAATCGGACTATTTGCAATAACGGAAAGACCTGCAGGAAATTTTTCAACAATTCTGGTTATAGAAACTAATATTCTACTTTTTAATGAACCAAATAATGATTTATCACCATATTTTTTATTTCCTCTAAATTTTACCTCATCTGTTCTTTTTTTTGAAGTTTTAGATGTTGTTGTTTGAATTCCTTCATTCTCTTTTAATGTTCCTAATGTTAGAAATTCAGAAAATGGGTTACTTTTAAATGTTTTTGAGTCTTTTTGAGGAATAATTTTATCAATGGCGAAGACTGTATTAGTGAGCGCGGATGTTCCGTCGGTTATTTGTCTACCAACTAAAAAATCATTAAATGTTTCCGCTCCACTAGCCGCTTGACTTGGTACTTTCCTTTTCGCCATTATACTTCTGTAATAGTATCAAAATTTAGAGTTTCATCAATATCATTTCTTTCCTCACGAACTTCATATAGTGTTTCATTAAATTCGTCTTTAACTTCGTAAAGATTGTATTGTCTATAGATGTTGTTATTGTTGTCGTATATGGTGTAGATACCTTGTGAAACTGCTTTACTTTGATTACCATACAATGCATATGCAAGTGTAGAAGCGTCGTGTTCAACCATCTCAATTTCAATCGTGGTTGGGTTTAAGTATGTGTTGGTTAAAATTATTTTTTGAGACGGTACACCAATAAAGGGAACGGTATTTGGTTTGTTTGTTGGTGCTGATGAAGGTGTTACGGTTAAAAACATCAAATTCGTTGATTGTTCACTGTATTGATACCTTATAGCTTTTTGTGATGTACTTGTTAAGTTTGAAACTATAGGTGTACAATAGAATGATGATGTAACTATTCTATAAAAATTTGGTATTTTTTTATTATCAGAGGAGTTTATGTATTCAATTCTATAACCTATTAACCCTTGTGGTGTAAATTTATTTCTATCTTCAGATGGAACATTAGATAAATCAATAACCAACCCTCTAACGGACGGTAGTGATGCTAAAATTCCACAATCGGTAATACTAGTTCTTATTTGTTTTGGTCTAATATGTAATGTGTATATTCCTAAATCAGAAAAATCATCTGAACCTAATTTTAAGTTATATAAACCACCTAAAATCTCAACATTTGATGCATTTGTGTCATCAGTTGTGTCAGAATTATGAAAGACAGGAGTTAAGACATCTAAGGTATTAAGTCTTTTTAATGTGACTGTAGATGTGGCATTCCTATCCGCTACGTAATGAAAATATATTTCAACGTCTTCAGGTGATACATCTGATGGTCTAATTATACCGTAACTTCCTACTGCCATGTTTTTTTGTTATAAATATGAAACTTATTGTTTTCTAATATTGAAATATCCATTTCCATAAAATGATAATTCACCTGTATTATCAATTTCCGATAATCTTAATGTTTTTTCAAGTACGCCTTGTTTTCCTCTTTCAACAAAAATATCTGAGTAAATAATAGGTTCATCGATAAATCCTAAGAAATGTTCATTTCTGGTTATTAATGTATTAATAACTTCTTCTTTTGTAAAGCCTGAAGTTGTTCCTGTAATTGTCGTCACTCCGTCAGCAAAATCTTGATAATATAAATCATCAATTGTATATGCACTATATGATACACCGTTAAGTGTCCCCGTGGTGACACCTGTGTAGGTATTTGAACCATATAATTTTTTGTCACTAATTTTACTTTTACCTAATGCGGCATATGTAAATGTTGTATAACCAGTATGTGGAACCCAAAATTCAAGTGATAAATCACAACCATCATCACCGTATGAATTTATTGGAATTTCCGTTCCTATATTATTGTCATATTCATTCAAATAATTTTGTGTTTGACCCGTAATATTGGTGTATGGAATTGTAAATCCTGAGAATGTACCCAAAGGATTTAAAACTGTAATATCTGACGGTATTTGTATAATTTTTTTAGTTTCAAACTGTGTCCATGGTGTGTTAATTGATATTGAAATTACAGTTTCACCTGTAGAAGAATAAGTTTTACTTGCGGTTATACCGGTAGTACTTAATATGGATGTTGTTCCATCTCCCCAATCAACAGTAAAATCTATTAAGTGGATTTCAGAAACTTTTGTTGTGTCAACTGTATTATAAACCTGTACAGTATTTCCCGTTTGAGTATAAGAAAAGTTACATATTTGTTCTACTTGTTGTATTCCTCCATCAAATCCAACCATGACACCCATCTCGTCAACCGAAGTCTCTAAGAAAATTGGTAAATCGTAGTCATCATATGCTTCAGATTTGTTTATTACCTCCCAACTATAAAGTTCAAGTTCTAAATCGCAATCATTATCACCATATGAGTTTGTTGGAATCGTCGCTCCTGTCCACATATAATAGCCCGATGGTACTGTACTACCGGTTATATTAAAGACGACCAAACCATCTAAAGGGTCTAAATATTGAGATTCGGACCATTTAATTAAACTACCAAAACTGTTGTACCAATATGGTCCATCAGTTGAATACAATTTTAAATTAGGAATATTCTTCCTACGTATTTCATATTTTAATGGTGGTTTAATGTCCATTATTTTTTTCTTTCATAGAAATTTATCGGAGATACAACTTGTCCTCTTCTTGAACCTATTGAGCCATTATATTCATAAATAATATATGAGTAATCTGTTCTATTAATAATTACTTTGTAATATACATCCTCTTCTTCAACAATATCCTCAGCTAATGTCAATGATTTGTTGACAAAATCGATAACACTACCATCTTTTGCGTTGTAATATTTTACAGCCATATAGAATGTGTTACCTGTTATATTGGTCTCACTAAACGGTGTGTCATCGGCAAACCAAAAGAGATACATATTTTCAGTATTTCTATAATTTGAACCATTGAACACAGGTACACTAACAAAATCATTTAATGGATATGTGAATCCACTTGGTGTTCCAGTAAAATAAACTTTTTCACCTAATGGTAATATTAAATTTTTAGAAAAAACCAATCTCCTATTTGTCTGATTTGGTGATTCATCATTACTTGTTTTATAAAACTCTAACCTAAAAAAACTTTCAGTTGATTGTCTTAACATTTTAGAGTTTTCCTCTAATGTAATTCCAACCGCCTCGTAGTTTTGTACGTAGTTTCCTGAATTATTTAAAAAATAAAAACTATACCATATATCTGTTTGATTAAATGTTGTTCCTGAAGTTGAGGTAACAGAATATGGTGAATGGATATATCTAACAGTTTCGTAATTTTCAGTTGGATTAATAATCTCGTAAAGGATTTCTTGTTCCATTTGTTGGGCACTATCGGTCCAACCCAAATCTGTTTTGAAATCTTGATTTGATGAAATTAAAATACTTTGGTCATTATCTTTTACTAAAATTTTCATTTTAACACTTAAATCTATCTATTCTCTTAATTAAATCGTTTTTATTTTGATATATGTTTTCATTACGTAAATAGAAGTTAATATCACTTTTTATATAGTGAAGATTATTAATAAAAGGATAATTTGTACCAAACCCATCAGGGTCGATATATCCGTGGTCATATAAATCTCTCCATTTCCATAATATTTCATCCTCAAAATATTTTGCATTTTGTGGTAAACCATATATTTGATTTGTAACTGAAGATTCAATGTATGGTGATAATTCTCTTAATTTTACTTTGTGATGTGGTTGGTAGAATAAACCATACATATTTGTTAGTGAGCCACCCGAAAAAGAAACAGTTGTTCCTGTTTGTCCATAATCAAAAACAAAAAGTGGATTTGAAAATCTATGATATGCGTCACTAATTGTTCTTTCCTTTAATTCTGAACGATTATATTCGATAAATGCACCGTTTAATATTGTATTTAATGGTAATTCAGTACCACCTGTAAAAGTATATGTATTTAAATCAACTGTTTTAGTAAATGCTGTTGTTGGTATTGATGTTTCTATACTATCCGTACCATCAAAATATTCGTCAACCCAAGTGTTATGGAAATTAAATTTCCATCCGACTTTTGGTGGGTACTCAAAAAATCCATTTTTATTTGCTAAGATAACAGTGACGTAAACTTCGGTTGGTAAATAACCTAAATTATTAGTTAATCCGGTTAATACAAATGATTCTTTAAAGTCATAAATCATGGTTTCCATCATGTTTCTTTCAACTAAGTAATCATTTACACCAGCACTATTTTCTAATAATAATTTTCTTTCATTTTCCCATATTGATGATTCAAAACCTATTTTATCTAAAATATAATCACTTTTTTCAGATAATGTTTTATGTTTATGTACATAATATGTTGAGGTTGTCCCTGTTAGATTGTCTCTATCAATACATCTTTTACCAAAAACGACAGTTGTTAATGTTGTACCTGATGGTATTTCAGATTTAGATATATCCAAGACAAACTTTTCAGACCTATAAATTGAATCTCCAACACTAATAATTGAAAAGGTTCTTCCACTTATATTAACACTATTGTTGAGCGTTCCACCACTTATTGTGATATACTCGCCAGCCAACATCCCATGTTCTACAGGACTTATTAATTTATATGTTGAACCATTATCTTCAACTCTAAATGGTATTCCATCTCCCGAAACAAAATCGAAAACTGTACCACCACTAAGAGTATATTTCATGGGATGGTTAGTGTCGTGAGAATAAACGTATGATAAATAAATGTTCCAATTGTGATATGGTGCATCAATACTTGATATTGGTATATGTGATGTTTCACCACTATATGTGATATTTGGTGTGTATAAACTTAAAGAGGATACTGTTTGTACCGGATTTGATTGTCTAACAACATCTTTTCTTAAAAATGCAAACTCACTGTATGGTATGAATCCGGTGAAATTATTATCTCCACCATCACCAACTAAATATAATTTTTCAAGTAATGGTTCGTATTCAGTTGTTCCACTATACATGTTTCTAAAAACCATTCTAAGTTTTCCATGTATTTTATAGTTGTTACTTTCATTTCTTTCTTTATTAAATAATTCTGCATTATTTAATATAATGGTTCTGTCTCCCTCCCTTAATAAATTTTCGGTTTCATCTAAACCAATTCTTATATTTTGGTCTTGATTAATCGAGCCAAAAAATTTTTTAGATGGTAATATGATTCTTTTTTTATCCATTATTCAGCAGAGGGGAAAGCACCTTTCGGCCCAAATAATTTTATAAATTTATCAACCGCGGTTTTACCGGGCCTCAATCCAAAATAGAATAAGAATGGTGTGGATAATATTTGTTTATTACCCGTATAATTTGACTGTGTTGGTTTTAATATAAAATCAACATCATCATTCCATGATTGAGATTGCCAATTTCCAGCATCACCAACTCTAATCCATAGCATTCCGGTTATTGGAGTTCCTGTTGTTCCTGAAGTTATATGTAAAACGGTAAACCCTTCTTCTTGGTTATCGTAAAGTAAGTGAACATCAGTAGTGTCTTCGACATCAAATGAGCCGTCATTAACATCAGCACCCGCAATTGTAAATGTGTTACCTGAATATGTTTTAGTCATTGGGAATAACACGTAATTGTAACTACTATCACCTGTAAATGCATAATTGTAAGTCATACCTTGCAATCTTTGTGAAACTACCGTTCCATAATCCCAAGATTGATTGTATCCATTACCAAATCCAGGTCCTTTTTTATCCCAATAAAAGAATGGAACTAATTGTGATGATTCTGTTAATCTTCCGGGTTCATTTAAACAAACTCTAACTCGATAACCTTCATCATCTAACACAAAATTTATTGGCATCGGTCCATTTGGTCCCGTGTTTCCACTAAACAATAATGAATATTCATCTGGGTCAAGTATTGTTGGATTATATTGACCATAATATCTATTTTGTAAATCAAACTCTTCAATACCAACTTCACTATTAATTGAAATTAATTGTAATAAATCCCCGTTTAAGACATCACCCGGAGTATCAAATCCACTATTTTGGAAAAAGTCTTTATAACTATAATTAGCGTTAGTGTCTAACCTATAATTTATATAAAGACCTAACATTTCTTTAAAACTTTGAAATGATGTTTGTCCTATATTTCTAACAACTGAACAATTTGGGTCTAATGATGGGTCAACACAAATTTCTTTAATGAATTCATCTCTTGGACCCAAGTCCATGATTGTTGTTGGGTGTCTCAATACATAATCACTGTCCCCAACTATAACTTTTTGAAAAACCCCACTATTAAATCTTGTTGACCTGTAATAAAATCTTTTAACCGCAGTTTCTGAAGTTTTTTCTTTTACTTTATAATAAACAATATTGTTACAATAATTGGTACCTCTCACGTTTAAATCAAGTTCTTCCTCATTATCCCATCTAACTCTCGCTTTAAATGGAAACATATATAATGAACCACCTAACCAATTGTCGATGAATGAATAATTCGCAACACCTTCACAGAAAAGTTTATTAACTAATTTTCTTCTAGCATATTCTGAAATTAAAGTAAATTGTACTGACCAATTTTTTGATGATGCTGCGGGTATAACCGTATAAACCCCAAATCTAAATTCCGAAAACCCACTTCGAGGTCCACAGCTATCACATTTATTTATGTTTTCTATATACGCAGCCTGACCTACGGTAATTAATGACAATGATGTACAACTAGTACCAGGGTTTATTGTTGTTGCACTATATGGTACAGTAATACCACTCGCACAATAGGACATCTTTACTATACCACTATCATCGTAAATTGTATTCTGAGATAAACAACCCTCCGGTAATCCTCCAGAATTAATTTCGTTTGTAGTTGTGTTTCCACTTACAACATAATTACTATCATAAATTTCATACGTGAAACCTGTCCACACATAATCTTTAGAAATTGATGGGTCGTTCCATATTAACCATGAGTTTTGTGTTGCCAAGTCTCTACCAAGAACACCATTTGTTGAACCACAGGTATATGTCCTTGGTAATAAATTGTATGTCAAACCCGTTGTTAATCCCGTAACTTGATTTGTGTCCAGATTTGACGCATCATTGTGTGGTAAATATGATGTTACTCTAACGTGATATGTTCTAGATGGGTTAATACTAATATTTGAAAGTATTGTAGATAAACTTTGTCCATATGTGAAACCAGAATTATAAGATGTGTATCCGCTAGATGGTATTTCACTTAGATAATACTCTCTTTCGGTTGGGTCGGGTTCGGGATTACATATATAGTATTCAGTAATCAATGTGTTACACGTACCAACATTTGTTGCCGTATTTGTTCCTGAAACTAATGAAAGTGAACCATTTCTTATACATACATTTGTAACGGGAGAACCGCTCCATATAATTGATAGTGTTGTTAATGCGTTAGTACTACAATCTCTATATTGATAAACAGTTGTTCCACTTGCTGGTGGGGTTGCAAAATTATACGTCTCACACTCTACGGTTAACGTTAATTTATCACGAACCGCAACACCTGTTGCCACTTTTTCATATAAAAGAGATGGGTCGTTTGTTGAGACTACATCATTATCGTTAATTGTGATTTCATCACAAGATTCACACTCGGGATATACTACAGTGCTTAAATATACCGTACCAAGTCTTTGTAGTGGTTCTATAATCTGAGAGTCCCACGAATCAAAGGGTGCCCAATAAAATGTCCAACCTAAAATATTCCAAGGACCAATTCTTACTTTTTCATAGATTAATTGGAATGGAAATATAATTACTTGAACCGCACCAAGGAAAGACTTATATATAACTCTTTCGAATGCATTTATAACTATTGCAAGTAAAATTCCAAAACTAAATCTCCTCCAAGCATAATTTATTGGTGGAGTAACAACACTTGATTCACAGTCTTCCTCTTCTTTTGGTGAGATATCTTTTACACCAACATAATTGTCTTTACCACCTTTAAAGTGGCTACCCATATATGATGATAATGTATAAACTTTATTATATGTGAATCTATAAAAATAATCTTCAGGAAAATAACTTCCGTAAACTTGATTAAAAATTACTGATGTTGTTGTTGCTTGTGTGGGGTAATCGTCCCAATTTAATGAAAACGCATATGATGCATCAATATCATTACTATATTCTCTAATATTCGGTACTAAATAACTACCAACATATCTTACTCTACCTAATGTTTGATTTTTTCCTGAAATTCTAAATCTATAACACGATGATGTTGGGATACCTTTATTTGGGTCATTAGTTATTTCATTTTCACCAAATTCATTGGTAAAAACATAATCCATATTCATCGGTAATGGAATTACAAACGAACCATCCTCATCAATATCTTCTTGAAATTCATATCTTTCAAGAACAGGTCTACCATTAAGGTCTTTTACGGATGTAAATCTTAATATCTCAACATCCGCAGCAAATGTTGTTAGGTCACATTTTCTACCCATTGCAGATTGTGGTCTACAATTTTTATTTACTGTGTTTTTTCCTTGGTCGGAATAAATAGAACCTAAAAGATATGCTTTTGGTTGAACTTTTACCCCCCTACTAGATAAATCAAAATCTGTTCTTGTAATTCCAATTTCGCACAAATCTTCGTTACCCCAAAAAGGATAAACTTCAACGGTTTGATTGAATGAAACTATTTGTGGTAATGTATCTAAGTCTGTTGATGACTTATATGAAAAAGAATTTTTAAATTTATCGACACCTAATCCTTGTCTAATAAAATCATCGGGTCTTAATGAAAAACATCCAATATCGGATAAATCAACATCCACATGTATTGTTTGATTCCCAACCGGTACACCCCAAATCATGAAGTCACCAGCATCATTAGTCTTAACAGTGTACTTGTAATATTTTTCGTAAACCTCTAAAATTTCTTCTCTTGTAAGAATATCTTTTTGGTCAGGAAATGTTCCTGTGGGTTCGTGACCTCCATGTTGTTTCCTCGAAGGTAATAAATTATATCTATAACCTTCTTCATTTCTGTCATCAACCGTGGTGAATGGATAAAGAGTTGAAATTACTGGGTCATTTGAATCTTCTTCAGTGATTGGTATGAATATAGATACTCTAGCATTTGGAACACCGAAACCATTATTTACAAATATTCTACCACAAACAACACCATAATCGGAGCACATTGAGGAGTACGCTTCAGTTTGTGTAAACTTTAACGAAAGTATTTCCAAAAGGTCAAAGTCATTTTTTAACTCAACAACAACCTTTTGGTCTTTACCAATATTTGTGGAAATTCTATGTTTTTGCATTCTTCTATATAAATAGAAAATTATAGGTTTCCAGAATAATAAATAAAAATTAAATTAGAATGTAGTGGTTCCTAACGTTTTTACCCTAACTTTTATATCTTTTTCAGGAAATCTTATTTGATAAATTTGATTAGATTTCATAAAAATTGTCATATCCGATTGGGCAATTTCTTTGGTTTCATTATTAACATATGATTGAGCAACTTCCGCAGATGAATATTCTCCACCGATATTATTAAAAGCTCTAACATCAACCGCGTTTACCACACCATTAACCTCACCAATTATTCTGTATAGGTCACCAACAAATAGTGGGTCGCCCATTTTTCTTTTATCAATTGAAAAATAACTTACGATATCTTCTATTATTGTTCTAATAATTTCTGTTTGATTACCATTTTTATCAATAACCACATCAACCTCAAGTGTTAAGTCGATAACTTCACCACTTTCAATCTCCAAGAAGTCATTAACCATTCGATATTCAGAAAGATATGTTAGTATATTGTTTTTCAAGGTGTTTGAAACTGTATCGATTAGGTTACCGTTTTCATCATAAGATAATAATTCGATTTTTATCTTATTATCTTCTTCCATAACATTAACTTTTGCAGGTGCACCATATGTTGATGGCATTGTTTCAATTAATGATTTATAATCATTTAACGTAACCGCTCTATTTTGTGCGGCAAAATTATATGCTATCATATTTCGAACTTCTTCGATTGTTGGTTGGTCTGAACCACCCACAGCCGGAGTAATATTGGTTACAGTTAAGGAATTTTGTACTTGTGTGTTTGTTGATGCATTTGGTCCTGTAATTACAAAATCCACATCATCAACACTAGTAATAACATTAATACCTAAATTACTATCTCTACCACCACCAATTCTATATTTTACAAAAAGAGTTGTGTTTGGTTTTGGTAATGAACCTAATGATAAATTATTTAGATACGTACCTAAACTAACTCTCATAGTTCCATTATTAAAATTATCCAAGTTGTCAAGTGGATTAACATTACCTGAACCAAAGGTTATTGAAAAATAGTTTTCAGGAGTATATTCTGTTACAAATTTATTTGATACTGGTACATAGGTTCCCGAAATAAAATTGTCAGCATCTGACGCTGTTGTTGGGTCCGGAATAAATACCTTATCCTGTATTAAAGTTTTTACTTCATACCATTTGTTTGTTGAATTTAAAAACTCAGAATTTGTTGGATTACCAGCGAAACTCGTACCTTCTTTATGTATTATTGATGTGACACCTAATATATTTTGTTCGGGTAAAAACAATTTTAAAAACGGTCTTTGGTCTGTTTCGGTAATTACTCTTCGATAAATTCTTGTAACACCATTAACAACGGCCTCTCTTTTAACAATCGAGTAAGATATCAATCTATTATTACCATCAAAATTTGGTATTTTTAATCTATTTGGTTCTCCTCTACCATTAAATGGATTCGCGAAATCAATATCCTCAATTGTTTCAAATACTTGACCACCACCCGATACTTGAGCACCAGCTATAATGGTTCCAAGGTATCGTTCATCTTCTTTGTCACCTCTTACAGGTACTTGAATAGTGAAGTCACATAAACTAACAGATGGTCTGTTACCCGGTATTTTAAAACCGTATGTTTTTGCTATGTGATAAAGTGATTGTCTTTGTTGAGCAAAATCCAACATAGTTTCTTGCCAAACTCTATCAATATGAAAATGTAAGTTATCCGCAACCGCGGCGTTTAAATCTAACAATACAGAATATATTGATGCATCGTTAGTATTTTTAACTAAATCGGGATAATACTCTCTTGTTAAATTAACAAGTTCTTGTCTTAAACTTGCAAAATCCCTAACCGCGTATGATATTTTTTTACTCATGTTATATATTAATAATTATAAAATCGGAAGAAACAAATGGTTCATTATTTATGTCATAATCAATCCTAACTTTAGCAGTGTAAGGTTTGGTTGAATAATCTGAAACTCTAAATAACCTTGAATCTTCGTCTTCCTGTGGACTCACCGGTTCTTCAGGGTCTTGGTCTGCTGCGGTAACCGTTATTGATTTTATTTCCAAGTTTGGTATGTAAGTACTAACTGAAGTTCGTATTTCATCTTCAATTTGTCCCCATGTAATTGCATCATTTGGTTCAAAAATAAATTCATATAATCGAGTACCAAAATCAGGTAGGTAATACCTTGAACCTTTTCTTGTTAATAACAAATGAATAAGGTTAGCCCTAATCTCTCTCTCGGGAGTTTCAGTCATCACTAAAAAATCACCTTTCTGACTAATTCTAAAAGGAAAATCTATACCATACGTTACAGCCATACTAATAAATATAATGAAACAATAAATACTAATAAATAAAAAATCCCGACTTTTCAGTCGGGATTCACATATATTATTTGACCTTCACCCCCTGTATAGTCAAATGATTGGATGCTTGCGGTCGGCCGCGAACCATTAAGGGAGTCACCCACTTGTGCTTATGAACCACATCCCTCACACTCAAATGGTGAATCAGATGGTCTTGATGTCATAACCATTTCAACCAATTTTTCCTCATCATTATTGTTGTGATTAGTATTTAGGATTTCTTGTGTTTCATTTATAGGTTTAGCAGTTGATGTGTCAATACCTAAACCTTTAAGTGGGTCGACTGCCGACCTAGTTCTTAAATAGTACATACCGGTTTTTAAACCAAGTTTCCAACCATATAAGTGAGCCGCCAATACTTTTGTTTTATTTGCATTACCAATAAAAAGATTTAATGACTGTGATTGGTCAATGTATATCGACCTATTTGCTGCCATTGTTAATATTCTCTTTTGTGACATTTCCCAAACTGTTTTATAAATTTCTTTTACATCAACAGGTATTTCAGGTATGTTCTGCACTGAACCGTTTTCCATTATAAGTTTCTTTCTTATTTCATCTGACCACAGACCTCTTTCAAGTAATTCACCAACTAAGTGTTTATTAATTACAATAAACTCACCACCCAATGTTCTTCTAGAATATAAGTTTGATGTAAACGGTTCAAACGCTTCATTATTTCCTAAAATTTGTGCGGTAGATGCTGTGGGCATTGGTGCAACCAATAATGAATTTCTTACACCGTATTTCATTACTTCTTTTCTTAATGATTTCCAATCCCAACGACCACTTGTGTCTTTATCTGTTTTACCCCATAATTCATATTGGAATATACCTTTAGATAATGGAGAACCCTCAAATGTTGAGTAATGCCCCTGTTCTTTAGCTAAATCTTTAGATGAGGTTAATGCTGCAAAATAAATTGTTTCAAAGATTTCAGTTTGTAATTTATCAGATTCTTCACTTTCAAATGGTAATCTCAAAATACAGAAAATATCCGCTAATCCTTGAATACCCAGACCAATAGGTCTATGTTTCATGTTTGAAAGTTCGGTTTCTTTTGTTGGGTAGAAATTTAAGTCAATTACGTTATTCAAATTTTTAACAACTTGGTAAACATAC
>Ga0164292_10001750_pt1 | contig 17681 bp, 9 predicted proteins | sample GEODES117metaG_FD_111486 | JGI IMG/M metagenome (GOLD analysis project Ga0164292, IMG submission 111486) | Eutrophic lake water microbial communities from Lake Mendota, Wisconsin, USA - GEODES117 metaG | ecosystem: Environmental > Aquatic > Freshwater > Lake | place: USA: Lake Mendota, Wisconsin...
ACTGCAACCGCTGGTCAAGGTGTTGGGCAGCCAGTTCCAATGGCAGGGCAATCAGCTGGCATTGCAAGTTACCGCCGGCCAACAGTACCAGTTCAGCGTCGAGACGCTGAGCGGGATCGGTCATTATCAGGTCGCTGCCAAGATCCAGCCCTTCGTGAACTACACCGAGTTGGGGACGATCTTCTCCAATCAATTCGGCGGTCAGCAAGTTGTCGGAGAAAAGGTTTTTCAGATGACTCCCGGCCGGGATGGTCTCTTGAGCGTGTTTGGCGGCATGCAATCGGGAAACGCAACCTTTTCGATTGTCGACTCGCAAGGCCGGACCTTGGGCAGCAGGCAGTTCGTGGGTGGCGAAATCAGGCTGGATGCCGCGGTCTCGGCAGGAGAACGAGTTTTCCTGAAAGTCGTAGGGTCCGCGAACTTTGATTTGAATGCTGCCAACCTCGTACAGTTCAAGCAGGGAGTCCTCGAGGTCCATGGTACCAATGCTCAGGATCGGTTCGAGGTTGCGAGTGGTGGGCAATTTGAAGTCCGCGTGAATGATCTGGTCTATCACTTTGCCACCAGTCAGGTTCGCAACGTACAGCTCTATGGGCACGCCGGTCACGATTTGCTGACGCTGAACCTCGGCGCAGACGATGAATCCGTTACCCTCGGGCAAGGAACTGCGCAAGTGGCCAGCTCGCGAGGTTGGACCATGTTCGCCAATGGACTGCATTCGATCACCGCCTTCTCGACCGGGGGCAACGATCGGGCACAATTGCTTGACTCCGCCGGCGACGACCGTTTGACGAATGATCGGCTGCTGGTTGCCATGCAGGGTTCGGGGTTTGCCAACTACACAGTGGGCTTCCGGCAGATTGAGGCGACGGCCGGACGAGGCAACGACCGGGCTGACTTGACCGGCACTGCCGGCGACGACCGCCTCATCGCGGGAGATCGGCATGGCGAATTGCATACGGGGCTGAACAGCATTACGGCCAAGGGCTTTTCCAACCTCCGGATCAGCGGCGGAGGGGGCAAGGATTTTGCCCAGCTGCGGGACTCGCTGGCCAACGATCAATTCGTATTTGGGCCCGGAGCCGCCCAAGCGGAAATTAATGGGACCCGAATCCAGTTGGGAGACTTTGAACAGATTCGGGCGAATTCCAGTGGCGGAAACGATGCGGCCTGGTTCAATGACTCGAGCGGAGCCGACCAGTTCTATCAGACACCAGCCGCTGCCGGCATGCTTGGTTCCTGGTTTGACAATCAGGTAACCGGCTTCAGGTCACTGCAGGCCCGTTCGACTTCTGGTCAGGACATTGCCCAACTGAGTGACTCGGCCGGGAATGATACCGCCTGGATGCATCAGGACCGAACGATTCTTGCAGCGGATAATTTTCGCACTGTGGTTGAGGGATTTCAACGAGTCAACCTTGTCGCCAATCAGGGAGGAACGGATACCGTCAACTTGATTGGAACGTCTGGAACCGACCAACTTTATAGCGACGCCAGTGGGACCTCGATGCAGACGGCCGGAGGAGCCTTGAATCGGGTGGTCGGCGCCGAACGAGTGACCGCTGACGGCTGGTCGGGAAATGATTCCTCGATGCTGGTCGGTTCGGCGGGCGTCGAGCGGCTGAGTTCCGGCAATGGTGCCATCCTGCTGCAGCGGGCGATCGAACAACTCACGGTGCGCAATTTGGGCAAAGTCGACTTCGATGGGCGGGGAGGCGCCGATGAGGTGGTGTTCGCTCAATTGGGTCAAGATGCGAGTTTGCTCGGCAGTGGCAATCGGGTTCGCTTGCAGTCGCAGAACCAGACAATTGACGCTGTCAACTTCGGGCTCCTCAGTGCCCAATCCGCAGCCCAGCAGGGGGCCAACTACGAGCTGCAAAGCGTCGACTATTTGTTCATGCTCGAGGGTAAGTGGAACCAGAAGTAACTGGAACAGCCTGATTTCGGCCGCTAGCACTCGCGACGGATTTCCTGCTGCGTTGAGCAGAGCTGGTCGCTATACTCCCGCGATTTTTCATTCGATGGGCGTTTGATTGGACAGGGATGTCAAAGCCTCAGCCGCTTGATCCGCAGCACGTTGTCTTGGTGATTCACGGGGTGGGAGATCCTCAACCCGGTGAGACACTGAGCCTCTTTGCGCGCTCGATTGCCGAGCCCGACAAGCCCTTACTGGAGCAGCAGGAAACCATTTGGCTGAGTGAAAAGTCGGAGCACGGGGCCTGTGTGCAGACGTTTGGAGCGCACTTGCGACAGTTGCAACTTCGCCAATCGCCGGTTTGTCTGGGCGAGGTATTTTGGGGCGATGTGTCGCGGGTGAGGAAGGGAATTCTGGGAGCTCTCCTGGGATTGGTCGAGATCATCTTTGGTTTGCACTACGTGGCCTTTGCGGCAGCTCATCAGAAAAGTCCGGCAGCGGGAGCCCTCCAGAGCCTGGGAACTCTGGCCACCGGAATCCTTCACGGCCCGGTCTTGGCGGTGACTTACTTTCTCGCCTTAATGACCCTGACGCTGGCCGGAACCGAGTTGGCATGGAGCGCTTCGCACCGGGCCGAGTTCTGGGCCCGGATCCTGATTCTGGGTTGTGCGGCGGTCGCATGGACTTCGGGCTGGATCGGCCAACAGATGACCCGCAACGCGGGTATCAAGGAGTTTTGGTTCTGGGTCAAAGTGCTGGCCACTTTCATGCTGGGCTTGGCAGTGATCAAAATGCTGTGGCTGGACAATCGCTTACCTCACCTGATGACGACCAATCAGATCAAGCCGGGGCTGATCTGGTACTGCGACGTTCTCGTCATGTTTCTGGGGCTGCTCTGGTTGGTTGAAATGATCGTCCTGATGGCGATGAGTTTTGCCTGGTTGGTAGCAAATATGAGTCCTGGGGCACAACGCAGAGCCTTGCATGTCGCCTTTCTGTTGCCGGCAATGGCCGTCGGTTTCTGGGGGCTGGTGATGCCGATTGCCTGGTTGGCCGCGGCCCGCTCCTTGCGACGGTTCGTCCAGCTCAGCGAGTTTGAGAAGCTGTTCAATGAGGCGGTGCCGCTGCTTGGAGTGCAGTGTCTGATGGCGGTCCTCGTGGCATTGGCCGGAGGTACTGTGCTGATCCGTTATGGCAACTGGCGCACAAAGGCCTTGAAAGCCAAAGCGGGAACGGGCTTCAACCAGCCCCCGCGTTTGATCGTGCATGGCGGCTTGCAGTTGGTCTTGGCGATCTGCACCCTGGTCGGAATGAGCGGCGTGGCCGGGGTGAGTATTCTGTTAATGCGGGGAGCCGAGATTGAGCGCCTATGGTGGGGGCAGTTCCTGGTGCAGGCAAACCATTATGCCGCCGGTATCCTGATGCCGCTGGGGTTCCTGATCTTCCTGGCCTTCCCTCACCTGCGTCCGGTTCTCGATATTGTCCTGGACGTGATCAATCACTTTTTCTTTCGGCAAACACGGTTGGAGGATTCGCTCGACGGCGATGAGTTCGATATTCGCGAGACGACGCTGGACAACGGCCAGCTTTTTTTCGCCCGCCGTGATGCGGTGCATTTGCGAATCAAGCAGCTCTTGGCCTGGTTTCGGGATAACCTTGAGACGCGACCTTCATTGACGATCATCAGCCACAGTCAAGGCACCATGATTGGAATTGAGGTGCTGAATGATCCGGAACTGGCTTGGCTCAATCGGACGTTTTCCTCGGTCCGTCTGGTGACGATGGGGAGTCCCTTCAGTCATATCTACCAGCACTACTTCGGCCATCTTTATCCCGATCTGAGCAGTGAGGCGTGGTTGCCGTTGCGGTCGCGGCTTGACCGCTGGTTGAACATCTACCGCCGAGACGACTTTGTGGGTACGAGAATCGATTTTCCCTTGAAGACCCGGGCTGGGGAGGACGGAGTTGCGGAGCCGGTGACCTTGGGGATCGACAGCCAATGCGTCTGCTCGAATCACCCGGTTGGGCTCCGCGGCCACATGAACTACTGGAGTGATCGGGAAGTGCTGGCGGTCCTGCACCGAGAGTTGTTGCTGGGAGAGATGCTTCCCGGCGACTTGAATCAGGACAAAAAAGAAACCGCGGACGGACTGAAAATCCGTCGCGCGGCTTAGCAGCAATTTCAGATTTGACTTGCCGGAGAAAAGGAGGGCCTGCCACGAAGATGTCCGCGGCAGGACCGCCAACAGACAATCTACTTTTTGCGTTCGAAAGTCAGTCCCTCATCACCGACAGGGGCGCCCAGCAGAATGAACTGAAACTTGTCCGGACCTTGAGACACAGCTTGGCCGACAAGGTTGCCCTGTTTTTCCGTTTCGAAGGCGAGCGAGTTCTCTGTGGTTTCCAGCTTGCCCTGAAGTTCCGAATTCTGACCATTCATCGAAGCCTTCCAGACGAAGTTCATCTCGTCGGTGACAGTCAGCTCAATTGAGGTCTGGTCATTCTTTGCAATCCAGCTGCCAACCAGATTGGTGGTCGGCGCATCGATTTCTTCTGGGCTCTCATTCTTTTCACCAGCTTCCTTTTCGCCAACAACATTGCCGGACTCGCTCTTGCCAGCCGGCAACTTCTCGGCGACCGCTGACTTTGGGGGAGCGGGTGGTTCGAGAGTGGCCAAGAGCCGCGAAGCGGTCAAGTCTTTCGGTTGGACTTTCACTACTGTCTTGAGCGCGTCGATGGCGGCATCCTTGTCGTCCAGCACCAGATAATGGTAGGCCGCAACGAAGTTAGCTGCTGCGTCGTCCGGCTTTTGGCGGATATGATCCTCCAACCGGCGAAGTTGCTTGGTGTAGTCATCGACATCGTCGTAAAGACTGCTCATCGAAGTCCAGTCCATACCTGGCGCTGTTGCCAGCAACGAATTGAGAACGGCAGCTGCCGATTGATATTCGCCCAATGCAAACAGGCTCAAGGCGCGGAATTCGTGGAAAAGCGGGTCCTTGGGCACGAGCCGCAGAGCCGATTCGACACCGACCAATGCTTGGGTGTAATCACCCTCTTTGAAGACCTGCAAAGCCCGTTCAAAATCCTTTGCCGCAGTCTGCTCGGCGGAGCTTGGCTGGGCTGCCGGTTGGGCTGCCGCCTGTCCGGCGGGTTGCGAATTAGTCACTGGCGCGGCGGAAGAAGCCACTGCCGACGATGAATCGGAATAGATCACGATCGGCTGCGAGTAGTTGTAGGCCGGCTGGGCCGATTGGACGTAGTAGGGATTGGAGTAGCTGTAGCTGTAGCCCCAGTTCGAAGTGCTTGCGCCGATTGCCCAGCCAGTCAATCCAGTCGCCAGCGGCACGTACCAGTTGTTGCACCAACTGCCGCTCCAGCATCCGTTGTACCAGTTGTTGTGCCAAGGACGCACGTAATTGCCACACCAATAGTCACCAAAATACAAGCCGTTGTTGTAACCCCAGTTGTTGTTGTAACCGAAGCCCCCGCCTGGCCTGTTCCAGTTGTTGGCAACACCCCAATTGTTGTAGTTGTTGTTGATGTTGACATTCCAGTTGTTCTGGTTGTTCTGGACCCAATTGTTCCAGGTGTTGTTATTGGTGTTGTTCCACAAATTGTTGTTGTTCCAATTTCCACCGTTCCAGTTGTTATTGTTGTTGTTCCAATTGTTGTTATTGTTCCAGTTGCCGTTGTTGTCATTCCACCAATTGCCGCCGTTGCCACCGATTTGGCCGGGGAGAGTTACTGGCCGATTCGTGGGGCGAGCTGGCTTGGTCAAATCGCCGGGCAGCGTGGTCGGGCGGTTGGGCAGAGTCCCAGCGCCGCCTTGACCGGGACGACCAGGACGGTTGCCGCCGATTTGACCAGGGCGATTGGTTGGTCGAGTCAAATCCCCAGGCAATGTGGTCGGGCGATTGCCCGGATTGGGTCGGTCAACAGGTCGTGTCGTCGGGCGATTTCCATTGTTCCCTAAGCCGCCATTACCTGAGCCGCCATTACCTAAGTCACCGGGCAAAGTCGTCGGGCGATTGGGAAAGGTTGGGCGAACCGAGCCACCGGCACCAGGACGGGTTGGCCGGGTGTTGGGAAGATTGTCACCGCCAGCGGGAAACGTCGGCCGAACTGAGCCGCCAGTTTCCGGTCGCGGGGCCGGGCGATTCGTTGGCCGGTCGAGGCCTCCGGGGGCTGGGCGATTGGTTGGCCGGTCGAATCCGCCGGGAGCCGGACGGGTATTGTCGCCCGGCAAAGTGGAAGGTCTGGTGCTCGGCCGAGTGCCTGGGGTTGGCCGAGTGCCCGGGGTTGGCCGATCGAGACTTCCTGGCAAAGTTGAAGGTCGGGTCGAGGGAGTGGGGCGATTTGAGGGAGCTGGCCGCGTCGAGGGAGTCGTCGGCCGAGTCGAAGGGCTGGGCCGAGTCGACGGAAGTTGGGCGACCGGAGGACGAGTGTTTCCCATTCCGGGGCTGGGTCGCGACATGCCACTCATGCCTCCGCCGACACCTGAGGGGACGTTGGGGCGGGATTGTGGAAGATTTGGCCGGGCTGCTCCAGCGCCAGGATTGGGCCGATTCATCGCTCCGGGGCTGGGGCGAGACATTCCGCCAGGACTGGGCCGTGACATCGCGCCAGGACTGGGTCGTGACATACCACCAGGGCGCGACATTCCGCCCGGACTCGGTCGGGACATTCCGCCCGGCATGCCGCCACCGCGGTTCATCGACGGACGTCCGCCGCTAATCCCGCCTGCCTGACCGGCTGACCGCTTGCCTTGAGCCCAGCTCGAGTCCGCGAGGACCAAGCTCAGGCTGCCAGCGAGAAACAACCCCAAAAGACGACTGAAAATAGTGCTTTGCATGGAAGCGGAAACCTGAAAGTGTGTTGCCAAACAGTTTCAAAATTAGAATGGCCTCGGCACCCCGAAGTGTTGGGGTGACGAGAAAGTATAGAAATGGTCAGGCGGAAGAAAAGCTTGCCGCTTACTTCCCGCTTCCTTCAGCCGCAGCGCCCGGCTTCTCAACCTGACGTACGACTTTGACTTCGTAATCCGAATCAGAATCGCCGGCGATCACCCGATCGCGGCCCTTGAGGATGAAGTGGTCGTCGTCTTCGACCACCACCTCAATAATTGCCGAACCAGTCGTTCCGTCAGGCAGGACTGAAGTTGACTTGCAGAGCCAACCCTTATCGGTCGGGGACCAGAGACCATCGCTGTAAGCTCCGTCCGGATCGAACAGCCAAGAACGCACCTGCTGATGAATAGGGTCCCAGCCAAACCTTTGAGTTGCCTTGCCTTGTGATTGGCCTTCCGAGAAGCTCTCGAATTCACCGATCAGAAAATTTCCGTCAGCCGACCAGCGGAAATTAATCTTCAGTGTGGCGTCGACACCTTGATTCACCCAGTCGCCAACGAGGAAGCTGAGTGGAGCGAGCCGTTCGCCTGGAGTCGGGGCGGGATCTTCGTTGAATTCCCGGACCGTAGCGAGCAGCCATTTGCCCTCACGTTTGGAGCGGACAGCAACATAGCGGACTTTGGCCACGGCCGTTTCAACTTCGGGAGCAAACAGTTCGCGGGTTCCTTCTTCGACCAGCAGTTCTGGTCCAAGTTGGCGGAGCGACTCGACCGTAATAGCCAACTGCATGCCCGGATAATCTTTGAAGTAACCAGTCATCAATTCCTGAATGGCAGCACGTCCACTGTGGACGGCCCCCTGTTCGTCGACAAATTCACCATCGGGAAGAAAAAAGTTGGCGAATTCGTCAGCCTTCCCCTCGTTAAACGACTTCTGGAATGCCTCCAGCCCGGGCAGCAATTCGGTGCGAATGTCATCTTTCGAAGTGACCTGGGTAGTGGAAGAGGCCTGAATCGATTCGGTTTTCACCGTAATCTCAGCCTGTACTTGACCGAAAATCGAATTCGAGAAAACGAGCAGAAGCAGGGTAGCGGATAGCAAAACGCGCGATCGCATTCAAACCTCGACATCAGGAGTTTGCCAGAAAGAGTGAGACGCTGAGATTTTATCCGAACGAGGATGATTCGCAATCATTCCTCCAGCCAAAGAGTAAAACTCCTCACCAGCCCGTCAGGCAAGTCCGAGTTCGGTTGGTAAATTGCCCCGCCCAACACATTGCTTGGCTCGAAATCCCCGGGCCCGGCAGATTTCTTAACGAAGCCTGATATCCTGCTCAGGCTCCATTTTCGCTTTCGTCAGCCTTGTTTTCGGCTGGGATAATCCCCAATCGCACGGAACTGTCAAGCAATAGGCGCTCTGCGGGACTCATCTCCCGCAGTTGTTCGATCGCCTGCCGGGCCAAGTCTGGCCGGTTGGTAATGATCCCGTCGACTCCGCGGCCAAGATAGAAACTCATCAAAACCGGGCTGTCGATAGTCCAGACGTACACTGGCTTGCCACGGGCGTGGGCCCGGTCGATCAAATCTCGGGTGGCCGTCCGCGAATTGACTGCGAGGAAGTCCGCCTCCACCTTGCTCAAATCGCCCACTCCGACCGCGGCCAGCAAGCCAACTGTCCAAGCGGGACGAAGTCGCTTGGCCTCGGTGACGAAGGGCCGATGGAGCGACATCAACACGATTTGATCGACCATCTCCTCTTGCTCGACAATCTCAATCACCCGTTCTACCAACCGCTGATTGTGCCCGTAGTACTTTAACTCGATGTCGACTTTGGCTCGCCCCTTGCAGAGCCGCAGGGCATCGCGCAACAGCGGTGTCCGTTCGGCTCGATAGTCGGCAGAAAAGCGGCTGCCGATATCAATCTCAGCCAGTTCCTTCTGCGTTGCGTTCCAGGCTTTCAGATTGATGCCGGCGATTTTCATGTAGTCGCTGTCGTGAAAGACGATGACTTCGCCTTCGGCCGACTCTTGCACGTCCAGCTCGACGTAATCGGCGCGATCCATGCAGGCGAGTTCAAACGCCGCCAAAGTGTTTTCCGGCCTCAGCCCGGCGGCGCCACGATGCGCAAAAACCACGGCGTCTTCCTGGGACTTCAGCCCAAACAGCATCCACAAACCCGCGCCTACTGCCACCAAACCCATCGTCGTGGCAATCCACAGCCACCGCCGCGATGTCTGGTCGAGCTTCTCGGCCGGTTCGGAGAATTGGACTGGCCGGTTCGTTGACGTCGGTGCCACCGGTGTCGCGCCGAGTTCGCGGAGGTAAAAGCGCTCCAGCCAATCGGCCCCCAGCCGCTGCCGAACTTCTTCGCCATGTGCGCCTTCCCATCCAAACCGCCGGTACAAGCTGCTCACCAGGAGTGCAAAGCTGATGCCTTGGTAAAGTGAGAGGAGTAACGTCCCCAGCAGCCACAGGAGCAGGAAAGCACCCAAGATGGGGACGAGCACCGGTAGCCACAGCGTGGTTGCACTGACTGAAAATCGAGCCAAGCCAAAAACTGCCGTGGTGAACAGGCTCGAAGCGAACAGGTTGACGAGGGCCCAGACCAGCCAGCCAATTGCAACCAACCAACAGGAAGAGCCCACCAATTCACGGCTGGTCTTCAAGGCCGCCATTGGACGGCTGTCCGTGACCAGCAAGACCGGGAGCGCCAGGCTCCAGCTCGCCAATCGCGGGACAATCACAATTGACGCTGCCACAAGCACTGCAGTGGCCAAGCCAACTGCCAACCAGAACTTGAGCGGGCGACGGTCCAGATAAAAATTGATATCCACATCGCCCAGCAACAGCCAAGCGATCAAGCCTATCGCCAGCAGGAAAGGCAGCAGCAGTAACAACGTCCGAACAATAACCGCAAGGCAAAGCAGAGCCGTTGCCCCAAGGTTGCGCACGCTCCAGCTCAAGGCAGCCGGAATCGAAACGCGATAACCTTGAGTCAGGCCAAAAGATTGGAGCAAAAGGCTGGACTGCTCCAGGGCGAGAATCGCCACTCCGACGACCGCGCACCCAATCGCCCCCGCCAGCCCCGTCGGGCTGAGAAGAAACGTCGCGATTTCCTGATCGGTCAAGGCGTCTTCACCAGAGGTTGCGATCAGTTGCCGCATCAACCAGCCAAAGAGTGGCCAGAGCAAGGCGAGAGAAACCAATCGCAGCAGCAGCGCCGTGCCGAACAACAGGCGACGATACCGCCAGGTTGCACGCACAATGTCCCGAACGATGGCAAGCATCAGGAGCGGGCTCCATGCCGAGGGAGCAGGTCACTACTTAAAAACGACTGTCGCATCAGGGGCTTCCTTGTAGGTGATGGTGTGCCCCGGAACCCAGTTCCCCTTGGCAAAGTACTCGGACTTCACGGAAAGCACTCCCGCCGGGGTCAATTCCGAAGTCGCTTTCACCTCGGTAATTCCATTTTCGTTGCCAGTAACCTTCTCCACACTGACGAGGCGATTGCCGTCAATGGTAAACGTTCCCTCGGTATGGAAGCCGGCGGTAGTAAAGTACCAGCTGCGGATCTGCTTGGCTGCCGGGTCCCACATCACAATCGTCTCGCCACCATACTCCCCGTCATTGACCGAATGCAGAATGCGAATGGCTCGTCCGTTCATGGCCCGCTCCCATCGCGAGACATCGAACATCGGTTTTTCCGGAGTGCTATTGGCGAATTCACCGCGAAAGGTCTTGCCGATAAACGATTCAAAGAATTTGAGTTCCGGAACCAACTCCCCTGCCCCGGACGGAGTTGAATTGGGCGCTTGGGCTGCGCTAACCGAAACCAACAGGCCGCCGAGGAACAGTCCGAATGCGAGTGCGCGAAACATGGGTACAGTCTCCAATGGGTGTGAAATGACAGCAGGACCAGAGCAGGCGGCTGGCTAGTCTCGGGGTGAGGTGCGCGGTGCAGGAGCGACCGTCCGCGCACTTTGTTCAGCCCTGATTTTGTCAGCCTGTTCACTTGCCGAAGCAGCCGGAGCCTCAGACTCTTTTGGTTCCTCTGGAACCACAGCCTGAGTGCTCACGGTGGAGACGGATTCGGCAACTTCTAGTTTGGGGAGTTCGGGAAGTTCGGGGGAGGCCGCAATCGTCGGGGAGTGCGGCAGGGCGGGAACTTCTGGTTGGGGTGGAAGTGCAGAAGGGGAACCAGACGAGCGGTCATTACCCGGCTCAGTGCGGCGGCGCGGGGCAAGCAGGTAAAAGAAAACCGGGGTGAGGAAAATGCCAAAGACCGTCACGCCAAGCATCCCCGCAAAGACTGCGATCCCCAAGGTCTTTCGCATTTCAGCCCCCGCACCGGTGGCCAGCACCAAAGGCACTACACCAAGAATGAAGGCAAATGAAGTCATCATGATCGGCCGCAGCCGCAGGCGACAGGCTTCGATCGTGGCGTCGAAAGCACTCGCCCCTGACTCGGTTTTTTCCTTGGCGAATTCGACGATCAGGATCGCATTTTTGCTCGCCAGTCCGACCAGGACGATAAAGCCGATCTGGACAAAGATGTTGATGTCGAGCCCTACCATCCCGACGCCGACAACGGACGAAAGCAAACACATTGGCACCACGAGGATTACGGCCAGTGGCAAGGTCAGGCTCTCATACTGGGCGGCCAGCACCAGAAACACCAGGACGACTGCAATCGCAAACACCAATATCGCAGTGTTACCGGCGCGGATCTGAAGAAAGCTCAGCTCGGTCCATTGCCGGTCCATGCCGAGCGGGAGCTGTTCGCTGGCCAACTTGTCGAGCAGCTTGATCGTGTCGCCGGAACTGACTCCAGGTAGAGACATGCCATTGATCGCTGCCGCATTGAAGCCGTTATATCGCGTCACGGCGGCTGGTCCAAGTCGTTCGGTGATTTGACAAATCGAGCCCAGCGGGACGCTTTGGCCCCCCGCCGTCCGCACGCGAAACTGGGCCACTTGTTCGGGGCGGATGCGATAAGCCGGATCTGCCTGCAGATTGACTTGCCAGGTTCGCCCGAACTCATTGAAGTCATTGGCGTAGTATCCGCCGAGATAAAGCTGCAGGCTGGTGAACACGTCCTGCAAAGAAATTCCCAAGGTCTTGCATTTGGTCCGGTCGATGTCCACAAACAGTTGAGGAGTGTTGGCCCGGAAACCATTGAACAATCCAATCAGCCCAGGTTGCTCATTTCCCGCGGCCGCGAGCTCGTCAGCAGTTGTCTGCAACGTATTGAGGCCCAGTGAGCGGATATCGCGGACCATCAGCTTGAAACCGCCGCCTGATCCCAATCCATCGACTGGAGGAGGACCAAAGACGGAGACGGTGGCATCGGTGATTTCATTGCCAAACAGCTGCCGCAAGCGAAGGGCAATCATGAAGGACTTCAGTTGCAGCGACTCGCGATGATGAAACTCGTCGAGAATCAGGAAGAACGTGCCGAAGTTGGAACCGACCGCATTCTGGACCACCGATTGGCCACTAATACCAATCGAGTGCAGGACGCCTTCACCGGCAGGTGGGGTGGCGGATTTTTTCGCGTCCGACGCGTGGGCTTCGCCCGGAGCGTGTTGCTGGCCAACGCCGAGCAAAGTCTCAACTTGCCGCATCACCTTGTTGGTTCGCTCCAGCGAGGCAGAGTCGGGCAAACGCACATCAACCAACAGGTACCCTTTGTCCTGATTCGGGACGAACCCGGTCGGCACGCTGGTCATGCCATAGTAGGTTGCGTACAACAAACCGCCATAAATCAGCAGCACGATGAAGCTCAATCGCAACAACCAGCCCACCAGGCCGGCGTAAAGATTGGAGGAAAAGCTAAAGCCCCAGTTAAAGAGCTTGAAGAACCAGCCGAGCACGAGATTAAGCAGCAGGGTCAAAGGGTCGCGCTGGTCCGACTTCTTCCGCAGCAACAATGCCGCCAAGGCTGGGCTGAGGGTGAGCGAGTTAATCGCCGAGAAAAAAGTGGAAACTGCAATCGTTACGGCAAACTGGAGGAAGAACTGGCCGGTGATTCCCGAGATGAAAATGCAAGGGATGAACACGCACATCAGGACCAGCGAGATTGCGATGATCGGCGTGGAGACTTCGCTCATTGCCTTGCGGGCCGCCTCGCGCGGAGCCAATCCGTGCTCCAGATGGTGTTCAATCGCCTCGACCACCACGATCGCATCGTCAACCACAATACCAATTGCCAACACGAGACCAAACAACGAGAGATTGTTGAGGCTGAAACCAAGGCCTGCCATTACGGCAAAAGTACCAATGATGGCAACCGGCACAGCAATCAGAGGGATTAAAGCAGCCCGCCAGGATTGCAGGAACACCAGCACCACAATTGCCACCAGCACGAGGGCGTCGCGAAGTGCCTTAAAGACTTCGGCAATCGACTCGGTGATGAAGGGAGTGGTGTCATACACGATTCGGTACTGCACGTCGTCCGGAAACCCAGCCTGCAGCTCTTCCATTCGGGCGCGAATGCGCTTGGCCGTGTCGAGCGCGTTGGATCCGGGGAGCTGGTAAATCGCCAAGCCGACCGACGGAGCGCCGTCGAGTGTGCAGGACGTGTCTTCGCTCTTGGCACCTCGCTGGATCCCGCCGAGCAAGGCTCCGCTGGCATCCTGGCGTTGGTCCGTGACAATGTGCTTGAGGCGAACTGTCCGGCCGTCGCTCCCTGTTTTGACGATGATTTCGCCGAATTGGTCCACATCACTCAAGCGACCTTGCGTCGTGAGCGTGTATTGGAAAGCTTCACCCGACGGTACGGGCGGGCGCCCGATCGAGCCCGCTGCGACTTGCACATTTTGCTCGCGCAGGGCCTGCAGTACGTCACTGGCGGTCATGCCCAAGGCAGCGATCCGGTTTGGATCAAGCCAAACCCGCATGCTGTAGTCCTTCTGCCCCAACAACGAAACATCTCCCACCCCATCGATTCGGGCCATCTCGTCCCGAAGGCTGATTGTGGCATAGTTGCTGAGGTACAACTGGTCGCGGCTGCCGCCCGGTGAGACGAGGTTGATTACCAAAAGGATGGCAGGTGACTTTTTCTTGACACTGACGCCGGTTTGTTTGACTTCCGAGGGGAGGGAAGGCAGGGCCAAGTTCACCCGGTTCTGCACCAAGACTTGGGCCATGTCGAGATTGGTGCCAACTTCAAAAGTCACGGTCAGGTTGTAACCGCCATCGTTGGTCGACTGGGAGGACATGTACAGCATGTCTTCTACGCCCGTGACCTGCTGTTCAATCGGGGCGGCCACTGTCTCGGCCACCACGTTACTGCTGGCGCCGGGATAAAAACAGGAAACCTGAACCGTCGGTGGGGCGATTTCCGGGTACTGGGCGATCGGCAATGTCCAGACAAAAATCGCACCGACCATCGTGATCACAAATGAGATCACGCTGGCGAAGATTGGCCGGTCGATAAAGAAGTGCGAGAGCACGGGGAATTCCTTGAACCGGGTGACTAGCGAAGCGGGGTGAACCGAGGGCAGCCGGGGTCAGAACTGTTCTTGGCAGTTGGGACTACCAGTTTTTTGTTACCGGGGCTTGTTTGGCTTCCACTTTTTGTCCGGCCCGCACCCTCTGCACGCCTTCGACAACTACCTTTTCGCCTGGCTGGATCCCTTCCCGGATTACCCGCCACTCGCCTTGTCGGGGTCCAAGCGTAAGGTTGCGGCGTTCCGGCAGATCGTCAGCTCCCAACACCCAGCAATATTTGAAGCTTTGGTCGGTGGAAATGCTTTGCTCGGGAATCAAGGTTGCCTTGTACGGAGGCGAGGTTGGAATTCGCAAGCGTACAAACAGACCGCCGGTCAGAAACAGATTCTTGTTTTCGAAGACGGCTCGAATGCGAATCGTGCCGGTAGCTGCATCGACGCGGTTTTCAATGAAGTCGAGGAAGCCCCGGTGAGGAAAGCCGACATCATCGGCCAGTTGCATCTCAACCCCGACGTTGCGGTCGCGCACGGGAATCAGTTGGGCTGGAGGAGCATCCGGTTTTTCCGGGTCGTTAAACCGTCGAGCGTATCGAAGAAAGGTGCGTTCATCGACGTCGACGTAGGCGAAAATCGGAGCGTTCTTGACGATTCGGGTGAGCAGCGTGCCGGTTCCGAGTCCCCCGGTCACCACATTGCCCGGCGTTACAAAAGCGCGATCGATTTTCCCTTCGATCTCGGCTTTGACATCGGTGTAATCGAGGTCCAACTGGGTGCGCCGGGCGTCAGCCTGGGCGGCCACAATATTCGCATCCGCCTCGCGGACTGCGGCCAACGTCTCGTTGTACTCATCCTGCGAGATCGTATTGGTCGCGAGCAAACGCTCATTCCGGGTCAAACGGCTTTGGGCGAGTTCCTTCTTGGACTTCCAAAGTTCGATTCGCGATTCGGACTGGTCTTGGATTGCCTCGTAAGTATCCGGCTCGATCTTGAACAGCTGTTGCCCTTTGCTCACGATATCGCCATCGCGAAAGTCAACCGTCTTGATGAAGCCGGAGACGCGCGAGCGGACTTCCACCGTCTCAGAGGCCTCGGTTCGACCAACGAACTCGTCGAAATCAGTCAGTTCCTGTTCTGCCGCCAGAAGCCAAGTCACCTTGGCAGGTCCTGCCTGGGGGAGGGTTGGACGGGGCGGACTACAACCGCCCGTCAGTAAAGCAAACGGAACGATCCCCAGCAAAATAAGCCACTGCCGCATCCCCTCCCCTGCCCGGCGAGTCTCCTGGGACAAGGCGGTACTCAAACACTGCCCCAATGTCTGGCAAAAGTCCGGGAAGCAGCGCTGAATTAGCAGCGTTCGGGACTTGCTGCCAAATGGCGAGCGACCATGGAGGAGCCGACCAGAGCGAGGAGACGATGTTCCATCCGGTGTCATCATGCGCGTTTCGGGGTTGGGGAGCGCGAGGGAATAGTCACAGCGGAGCCCCCAGCCTTGAGGATGGAAGGCAGTGCAAGAGTTGAATTTGAGCTAGTTTGATTGGCCAGCCATTTCCTTGAAACGCTGGTTCATCTGCTCAATCTCTTGTTTGATCGCTTCAATCAATTGGGCTGCCGTTTGGTTGGCAGTCGCCAGTTCCTCATCGGCAATGGCCCGGTACTCTTCGACGGTTGACTTGTAGTCGTAATTCATCCAGGTCGCCGGCGCGTAATGGTAGTAATCTCCAAACGGAGTCCGGACCCGATCCCATTGATTCGGGATATTGGCGGCACCGAATTTTACATCCGGTACAACGTAGGCTTGGCGATCATACGCCCGCCGGTTGCCGTTGCTGTAGGCGGCGACGATGTCCAGCATCTGATTGGAGATGGTCGTGCCCAACTCGCCAATCTGGGGATCAATATTCCTTGTCGATAGCGAGTTCAGCCGATTGGCGTAGCTCTGGACCCACATGACCTGACGATTGAGATCGGCAGTGCGAATCTGGCCCACGTCTTTGACCAATTGATTGAACTGAGAAACGTAACGCTTGTTCCGGGAAAGAGCAGCGTCAGCGTCCAGCTTGCTGAAATCCAGTTTCTGGTCGCCCGTCGCCTCTGGGGGCGCTGCCGCGGGTTCCAGCGCAGCTTGCACGCCGCTTTGCGAGTCGTGCATTCCGAGCAAGTGGAAGACTTTGCGAATGGATGGCTCCTGTAGACCACCGCCCAGCACGACGTCGGTGCCTTGAGCGCTTCCAGTCCAGCTTTCGAAATCTTCCAACATGCAACCAGCTCCGGTGAGAGCTTCGATTGCCAAGTCCTTTTCCATGCCTTGCAGCGGAGTTGCGTCCTTACCCAAACTGAAGCGGAGGCGTCCGCTCAGCCGGTCAGTGACGTCAATCGAGAGCGTGACTCCCTCGATGCCGCTGCAGAGGTCGGCGATTGATTTGGTGTCAGCTTTTCGCTTGCTCAGCACGACAGAACGAGAGGCAGCGCGGCGGAAGGCAATTGGCGCAAAAGCGTCTTTCAGTTCGAGTGACCAAGTGATCGCCGAGTTGTCGGGAAGGCGAGACCGATCAGCAGCGGCGCGAATGAAGTCGCTGACCCCTGCCGACTTGTCGGCCTGATATTCCCTGACCCAGCGAGCAGTCGACTGGCGATCGGCCGGGCTAAGAACAGCCAGGACTTTTGGCGCAACCGCCACCATCGCCTCGTTGCCAACCAGCACGCAGTTCAAGCCACCAATTGTGTCGACCATCCCGTTACTGGCTCTGGCAACTGCTTCCAGATCCCATGGGCTTCCGCCAACCAGAACAGCCATCTGCTCCGAGCTGGTCAAATGGGCAACGTCCATCTGGGATGCCAGCACAATCAGATCTGCGCCTGGTGGAATGACCAAGGGCATGTCGGCCCGAAATTGGGCCAAGGCATCCTGGGCCGCTTGGGTCTGCCCTAACTGGCTCGACCGGATCTTGGCTGCATTGACTACCAATAACGAATTGGTATCTGCAGGCAAGAGCCGCGACCAATCACTACTTTGAGCCGAGACAAAACTGGCGGCAAACGCCGACCAGACAACAATAAAGAGGCTGAGCAAGCGAGTCATCAAACGGACCTTTCGAATTCGCACGATTGCACGAAGCTGGATTCAAAAGCTAGGGTAAAAAATTCGTAACAGGGTTCAGGCTGGCAAGGACGAGATTCGCGAACGAGCAGGTATCACCGAATCCGGAATCAAACTTGCCTCGAAGGGGCCAAAAGCCCTCGGGGTTTGGCCGACGAGGGGAGGGATTCAACTCTGAGGGCAGTTTCGCCAGGTTCGAAAATTGAGCTTCGGAAAACGAACCACTAATTTTCCGGCCACTAATAAAAGAGGCCGCTAATAAAAGAGGCCGCTAATAAAAGAGGCCGCTAATAAAAGAGGCCTTGCCACAAACGGGCAAAGCCTCTGATGTTTTTACAAACCGCGTTTCTCCGGTTGCCAACGCACCAC
>Ga0164292_10001752_pt1 | contig 17675 bp, 14 predicted proteins | sample GEODES117metaG_FD_111486 | JGI IMG/M metagenome (GOLD analysis project Ga0164292, IMG submission 111486) | Eutrophic lake water microbial communities from Lake Mendota, Wisconsin, USA - GEODES117 metaG | ecosystem: Environmental > Aquatic > Freshwater > Lake | place: USA: Lake Mendota...
ACCGATTTCCTGGCGCGCAGCTTCACCTGGCGCTGGCCCGGGGTGGGCGCGGCGCGCGGGCTGGCGCTCGCGGCGCTGCAGGCGGCGCCGCCGCTGAAGGGGCTGCTGGCGCGGCATCTGATGTACGGGAGGCGGTGAGGGGGGCTTGGCCCCGCGTTTCACGCGGTGTCTCGCGCTGCGCCACTGCGCTGCCGAGGATCGGCGTTGACCCTGGCGCTGCGCCGCCGCGCCGGTCCGCCCGCGGGGCCTGATCCGGGCGGTCGGCCCTGCGGGCCGACTCCGCTGCGATGCTCGCGCCGGGGTCGCGCCGCCGAACTCGCTACGCTCACCTTCGGTTCGCTGCGCTCGGACAACGGCGGCGAGTCAGTCTACGAAGCGCGCTGACGCGCGCCGACCCCGACGCTGCGCTTCTCGCCGCCCTCGAAGGCCCCGCGGGCGGGCCGGCGCGGCAGCGCGGGGCTTGGGCGGGCGAGAGTGAGCGTTGCTTCGTCTGGCTGTCCGACGTGTCGGTCGGTTGGGTCCGTGGGCTCAGAAGGGCTTGGACCACCTCGCCGACAGCAGGTAGTTGCGCCCCGGGGCGGGCTCGAAGAAGCGGGAGTTGCCCTCGTTGACGATGACGCTGCCGACGACACGGCGGTCGGCGAGGTTGTCGATGCGGCCGAGGAGCTCAACCTTGCCGCTGGAGGGCCCGAGATCGAGCGTCCAGCGCGCGCGCAGCGCCATCAGCGCGAAGCCGGCGGCGAAGTCGTTGTTCAGGTCGTTCACCGGCAGGTTGCCCTGCGCCCGGGTCTCGAGCGCGACCTCGGTCGCGCGGGTGGGCAGCCAGGCGATCTCCGCGTAGGCCGTACGCGCCAGCGTGCCGGCGATGCGGTTGCCTGCGGGCACCGGCAGCGTGGGCGCGGCACAGGGGGCGGCTGCGCAGACGAGGAAGCTGTCGCGGTAGGTCGCGTCGAGCCAGGTCAGCGCGAGATGGGCACGCCACTGCGGGGCCAGGGTGGCGCGCAGGTCGAGTTCGGCGCCCTGGCGCTGGGTACGACCGACGTTGCGGAAGGTCTGGCGCCCACCTTGGTTCGTGGCGACGACGATCTCGTCCTTGGTGTCGGCCTGGAAGACGGCACCATCCAGCGCCAGGGACGGCCGGCCCAAGCGCCCGCCGTGTCGCCACTTCACGCCCACCTCGACCTGCTGGCTGGTCTGGGCCTTGAGCCCGGTGTTCAGCCCGGGGTTGGCGTCGGGGCGGTAGGCGAGCTCGGCGAAGGTCGGCGACTCGAAGCCCTGCGCCGCGCTCACATAGACCTGCAGCGCCCCACTCGGACGCCACTGCACGGCGGCGACCGGGGTCGTGTAACGGAAGGTCGTGGCGCCCGAGTCGTCGCCGTTGAGGCCGACGATGTAGCGATCGCTGCTGCGGTAGCGGATGCGCCCGTCGCGTACGCCCAAGGTGCCGACGACGGAGGTCGTGATGTCGACTTCGCCCTGCGCGTAGACATCGGTGCGGTTGGCACGGTTGCGCTCGTCCCGACGCAGCGTTCCCGTCACACCGAGAACCTGCGCGGCGCCGGCGCCGGTGAAGTTCTCGTAGCCGCGGCGGTCCTCGTCGCTGCGGTCGGTCGAGGCCCCGGCCACGAGCTGAAGGCCGCGGTCGTCGTCCAGCGCCCAGCGCCAGACCAGGCGACCGTCGACGCCTTCGTAGGCGCGGTCGAAGTCGATCACGCCGCCGGGATGCCGGACGTTGGCCTGGGTGGACACCGGGATGGCCTGCCACTGCGTCACCGAACGCGTCCCGTAGTAGGCGGCGACCTGGCTCTCCTGCAGCGCGCCGTCACCGAAGCGGTGGCGCCAGCTGACGCCGCCCTGGGTCTGGGCCGTGTCCTTGCGGGTGTTGAAGCGGTCGGCCACGCCCGGCGCCGGCTGGGGCAGGGCCACGCCCGTCGTCTGGTCAGGATCGGCCGTGAACTGGGCCCGCGTCAGCCCCAGCGGGTCCAGCGAAGGCTGGTCCAGCGTGTTCAGCACCACGACCACGCGGTCGCGCTCGCCCTCCCAGCCCAGGCGCACGTTGGCCAGCGTGCGGGTGGCCGAGGACTGGGGGCGAAAGCCGTCGGTCTCGAAGCGGCTGAGTTGCGCGCGCAGGTTGAAGCCGCCTTGCAGCGGCGCGTCCAGGCCCACGCGCAGCTGGCGCAGGCCGAAGCTGCCGAGGTCGCCGTCGACCTGCAGGCGGCGCTCGGTCGCGGGGGCGCTGACGAGCGAGATGACGCCGCCCGAGCTGCTGCCGAACAGGGCCGAGAACGGGCCGCGCAGCACCTCCACGCGCTGCGCGCCGGCGAGGTCGAAGTGGGAGACCTGGCCCTGGCCGTCCGGGCCGCTGGCCGGGATGCCGTCGGTGTAGAGGCGGATGCCGCGCACGCCGAAGCTCGCGCGCGCACCGAAGCCGCGCGAGTTGATCTGCAGGTCCTGGGCGTAGTTGCTGCGGTTGTTGACCACGATGCCGGGCACGCGCGCCAGGGCCTCGGAGAGGTTGACCATCGGGCCGGCGCTGCGCAGGCCCTGCACGTCCACCGAGCCGGCGGCGTAGGGCGTCTCGAACAGGCGGCGCTCGGCGCCGCTGGCGGTCACGACCACCGGCTCGGCCGGGTCGGCCGGCGCGGCGCTCGCCGGCCCGGGGGCCGTCGGAGCCGCCGGCGCGGGCTGGGCCTGGGCCCATGCGCCGGGAGAGCCAAAGGCCAGGGCCAGGCCGGCCGCGCCCGCGATCAGGCCGGCGCGCGGGGCGCCGGGCTCAGCGCGGCTCCACCGCTTCGATCTGAATGGATGCATACCAGGCCGCCAGGTTGTCGATGTCGTCGTTGGTGAGGGTGCGGGCGATCACGCCCATGACCTCGTGCTTGCGCTCGCCGGCGCGGTAGGCGCGCAACTGCGCGCTCAGGTAGATGGCGGGCTGGCCCGCAAGGTGCGGGGCATCGGGCGCGGTCGAGACGCCCACCGGGCCGTGGCAGACCATGCACATCTGCGCCTTGGCACGGCCGGCTGCGGCGTCACGCGCCTGGGCGCCTGCAGCGGCCAGGGTGAACAGGGCCAGCGCCACAGAGGTGCTGCGCAGCAAGGGCTTCAAAGTGTGCGTCGTCATCGCTGTACGAGAAAAGAGTCCGGGCGCCAGGCGCCCGGTCGGCGGGCTTGGCGCCCGCAATGGTTCGACATACCCGCGAGGTCGCCCGCCGTAGACAGGCGACCTCGCGCAGCCCGCATCAGGGCTGGTAGGTCACGCGGTAGATAGCGCCGGCGAAGTCGTCGCTGATGAGCAGCGAACCGTCCTTCATCACGGCCACGTCGACCGGCCGGCCACGGTAGACGCCGTTCTGGTCGAGCCAGCCCTCGGCGAAGACCTCGGAGGCGCCGGCGGTGCCGTCGGCCTTCAGCGGCACGAAGTTGATCAGGGCGCCGCTGGCCTTGGTGCGGTTCCAGGAGCCGTGCGAGGCCACGAACATGCCGCCCTGGTACTTCTGCGGGAAGGCATTGCCGCCGTAGAAGGCCATGCCGAGCTGGGCCTGGTGGGCCGGGAACTTGACCTGCGGCTCGATCATGCCGGCCGGGGCCGGCACGTCCTTCAGGTCGGGCGCGGCGCCGCTGCCGGCGATCGTGACGCCGCCATTGGTCCACGGGAAGCCGAAGTGCTCACCCGCCTTGGTGGAGCGGTTCAGTTCGCCCGGGGGGATGTCGTCACCCATGCCGTCGACCTGGTTGTCCGTCCACCACAGTGTGCCGTCCTTCGGGTTGAAGTCCTGGCCGACCGAGTTGCGCACGCCACGCGCGAAGACTTCACGTCCGCTGCCGTCGAAGGCATTCATGCGGATGATGCCGCCGATGCCGAGGCGGTCGTAGAGATCGACCTTGCCGCGCGGCTGCACGTTGAAGGGCTGGCCCAGTGAGATGTAGAGCTTGCCGTCGGGGCCGACGTCGCAGACGCGGGCGCCGTGGTTGAAGCTCTCCTCCTCCACCGGGATCAGCTTGCCCTGGGGCACGACCTCGATCACGGCGACGTCCGGGCCCTCGTAGAAGAACTCGGCGGCGGGGAAGTTCAGCACACGGTTGTGCTCGACGACGATCAGGAAGCCGTCCTTGGTCCAGCACACGCCGTTGGGGTTGGTGAACTTCAGCGAGGGCGCGAAGCTCTTGACCTCGTCGGCGGCGCCGTCGCTGTCGCGGTCCGTCACGGCCCAGACGGTGGTCTTGCGCGTGCTGACGAACAGCATGTTCGTGCTGGGCGCCACCGCCATGTGGCGCGCGTCAGGCACGACGGCGTAGAGGTCGATCTTGAAGCCGGCGGGCAGCTTGATGTTCTTCAGGTTGTTGCGGATCGCGTCCGCGCGCCGGCCGGTCTGCGGCACGGTCGGAATGTTCAGGTCGGTGGTGGCGACCTTGAACTGCTTGAGCTTCTCGAGGTTTTGCTGCGCAGCGGCGGGCAGGGCCAGCGCGCACGACAGGGCTGCTGCGGCGGCCACTTTGAGGGGATTGAGGTTCAGGGGCATCGGAGGTCTCCGTTGACGTGGTGGGTGCCGGCACGAGCCGCGCGATCGCGCGGCGCTCTGGCGCCGGATCACGAATATGGCACGCCGGGCGCGTCGTCCGAGTAGGGGACGTCCCTATGTCCTGGACAAAGATCCTGCGTCGCGTCAGCCAAAGTGCGAGAACCTGCAAAACTGACACCTCGTCATGGACAAACCCCGCGGCGTCGGCACGCGCCGGGGCTGCTCCAGGCCAGGCAGGAGCCCGCCGCGGCCAAGGTCCGCACCAAAGGGGGCTTCTACAGACGGCGGTGCGCCAAGGCCGGCAACTGCTGCCGTACCGCCGCAAGCCGGGCAGGCTCCAGTTCCGCCAGCACCACGCCTTCGCCTTCGTCGAGGCAGGCCTGGACCTCGCCCCAGGGGTCGACGACCAGGCTGCGGCCCCAGGTGCGGCGGCCGTTCTCGTGCAGGCCGCCCTGGGCCGGGGCGAGCACGTAGCATTGGTTTTCCACGGCGCGGGCGCGCAGCAGCAACTCCCAGTGCGCCTGCCCTGTGGTCCAGGTGAAGGCCGAAGGCACGCACATCAGGTCACAGGGGCCGGCGCCGGGGGTGCAGGCCAGCGCGCGGTACAGCTCGGGGAAGCGCACGTCGTAGCACACGCTCAGGCCGACACGGTGCGCGCCGGCCGCGAAGCTGACAGGCGCGCTCCCGGCCTCCAGCACGCGGCCCTCGTCGTAGCGCTCTCGCCCGTTGTCGAAGGCGAAGAGGTGGATCTTGTCGTAGCGCGCCACCCGGCGCCCGTCGGGGCCGTGGACCAGGCAGGTGTTGCGCACCCGGTCCTCACGGCCGGGCACGGCCATCGGGATGGTGCCGCCGACCAGCCACAGCCCGTGCCGGCGCGCGGTGTCGGCGAGGAAGCGCTGGATCGGCCCGGCGGCCGCGCCGTCGGGGCTGTCGGCCTCGGCAATCGCGAGCTTGTCGCCGTCGCGCCGGCCCATCAGGCAGAAGTACTCGGGCAGCGCGACGAGTTCCGCGCCGGCGCCCGCGGCCTGCGCGATCAGGCGGTCCGCGGCCTCCAGGTTGCGCTCGGTATCGGTGGCCGACACCATCTGCACGGCGGCGATCTTCATGGCTCGGCGGGGAAGAAGGGAAGGAGGGGCCGGACTGGGCCGGAACGGGGTGCCACAGGAGGATTGTCGGGTCGCGGGCGTGCCAGCGCCACCCCAGGCGCTGCGCACGGGACGGGCAGGAATGCCCCCAGCCCGCGATCAACCACCCGAACGCACTACGCTGCATTCTGAGAACGAGAGACGAAGAGACGGCCCAGGCCTTGCAGCGCCGGCCCGGCTTGACACCGCGCACGGCATCGCACCATGGCGGGCAGGCGCAGGGCCCACGAGAACGCGCGGCGCGACCGGCCGGTTTGTGAGGAGCCCCTGATGACGAACACTCTGTGCCACAACGGCACCCCGGCCCCATGACGGTCCTGCCCCCCGACGTGGGCCTGGCCCTGGCCGCCGAGGCGGACCACAGCCGTTTCGTGCAGCGCATCCGGCGCCGCTACGCCGCCGAACTGGCGCTGCTCGCGCCCGGGATGCCCGACGCGGCCGCGATGCGGGCCACGGTGCAGGCACTGCGCGACGGCGGCCGCGACCTGGCCAGCGCCCTGCGCGTGACGCGCCAGCTCGTGCTCGAGCGCCTGGCGGTGCTCGACGTGGAGCAGCAGGCCGCGCTCGACGCTGTGACCGGGGCGATGACCACGCTGGCCGAGGTCACGCTCGAGGCCGCGCTGGCCCAGGCACGCGCCGACTGCGACGCCCGCCACGGCGCCCCGGCGGACGCCGCCGGCCAGCCCATCGAGTTCTGGATCGTCGGCATGGGCAAGCTCGGCGCGCGCGAGCTCAACGTCTCCTCCGACATCGACCTGATCTACGTCTACGAGGACGAGGGTCACACCGCGGGGCCGGCACCGGTGTCGGCGCACGAGTACTTCAGCCAGGTGGCCAAGCGCCTGTACGCCCTGATCGGCGAGACGACCGGAGACGGCTTCGTCTTCCGCGTGGACCTCGCCCTGCGCCCGAACGGCAATTCGGGTCCGCCGGTGGTCAGCCTGGGCATGCTGGAGGAGTACTTCCAGGTCCAGGGGCGGGAGTGGGAGCGTTTCGCGTGGCTGAAGAGCCGCGTCGTCGCGCCGCGGGCGGCCGTCGACAGCGGCCGCGCCAAGGCGCTGCGTTCCCTCGTCACCCCCTTCGTCTACCGCAAGTACCTGGACTACGGCGTCTTCGAGGGCCTGCGCCAGCTGCACCGCAAGATCCGCGACGAGGCCCAGCGCCGCGCCGCCGGCCGCCCCGAGCGCGCCAACGACGTCAAGCTCTCGCGCGGCGGCATCCGCGAGATCGAGTTCATCGTCCAGCTCATGCTGGTGGCGCGCGGCGGGCACTTCCCGGAGATCCGCACGCGCTCGACGCTGCGCGGGCTGCAGCGCCTGGTCGCGCGCGGCCTGATGAAGCCGGCCACCGCGCGCGGGCTGGCGCAGGCCTACGAGCTGCTGCGGCGCATCGAGCACCGCATCCAGTACCTGGACGACCAGCAGACGCACCAGCTGCCCACGGCGGATGCCGACCTGGCCTGGATCGCGCGCTCGCTCGGCCTGGGCGCCGACGCCGACGCGGGGGAGCTGATCGACCAGCTCGGGGCGGCGCGCGAACTGGTGGCCACCGAGTTCGACGCCGTGCTGCACGAGGGCCACACGCCCACCACCACGCGCAGCGGGGTCTGCCGCACCTGTGGCCAGGGGCCGCTGCCGATCGACAGCGAGGCGCTGCACGATGGCCTGCCCGAGGCCCTGGCCGAACGCGTGCGGCGCTGGAGCGCCCAGCCGCGCGTGGCCAGGCTGCGCGACGAGAGCAAGCTGCGTCTGGGGCGCCTGGTGCAGCGCGCCGAGGCGCTGATGGCCGAGGAGGAGTGCAGCGAGACGGCGGCGCTGCGCTTCGTCGACTGGCTCGAGCCGCTGCTGCGGCGCGAGAGCTACCTCGCGCTGCTGGTCGAGCGTCCGGCGGTGCAGAAGCGCCTGCTGCGCCTGCTCGGGCTGGCGCGCTGGCCGATGCAGTACCTGATGCGGCATCCGGTGGTGATCGACGAGCTGGCCGACGAGCGCCTGTTGCACGAGCGCTTCGACCGCGCCGAGTTCGTGCAGGACCTGGACGAGCGCCATGCCGCCTGGCAGCGCTCCGGCGAGGCCGGCGAGGAGGCGCTGCTGGACACGCTGCGCCGCGCCCACCATGCCGAGACCTTCCGCACGCTCGTGCGTGACGTCGAGGGCCGCATCACCGTGGAGGAGGTGGCCGACGATCTCTCGGCGCTGGCCGATGCCGTGCTCGACACCGTACTGCGCTGGGCCTGGGCCAACTACCGGCAGCGCCACCGCGAGGAGCCGGCCTTCGCCGTCATCGCCTACGGCAAGCTCGGTGGCAAGGAGCTCGGCTACGGCAGCGACCTGGACGTCGTCTTCCTCTACGACGCCAGCGACGAGCCCGACCCCGACCGCGCGCAGGAGGTCTACGCCGGCTTCGTGCGCAAGCTCATCACCTGGCTGACGCTGCGCACCGCCGAAGGCGACCTGTACGAGATCGACACCGCGCTGCGGCCCAACGGCGGCTCCGGCCTGCTCGTCACCTCGATCGAGGCCTTCGAGCGCTACCAGGTCGGTCGCGGCAGCAACACGGCGTGGACCTGGGAGCACCAGGCGCTGACGCGGGCGCGCTTCTGCGCCGGGGCGCGCTCGGTCGCGCCACGCTTCGAGGCCGCCCGCCATGGCGTGTTGACGGCGGAGCGGGATCCTGCCGCGTTGCGCGGCGAGATCGGCGCGATGCGCGACAAGGTGCGCGCCGCACATCCGGTCAAGGCTGGCCGCTTCGACGTCAAGCACAGCCCCGGCGGCATGATGGACGCCGAGTTCGCCGTCCAGTACCTGGTGCTGGCCCACGGCGCGCAGCATCCGGGGCTGCTGGACAACGTCGGCAACATCGCGCTGCTGCGCCGCGCCGAGGACGCCGGGCTGCTGCCGGCCGGCGTGGGGACTGCGGCGGCCGACGCCTACCGCGAACTGCGTCGCGCCCAGCACCGCGCCCGCCTCGACGAGCAGCCGACGCACTTCGAGCCCGAGGCCTGCGCCGCCTGGCGCGACGCCGTGCTCGCCTTGTGGCGGCATGTCTTCGCCTGAGGGCACAGCCGCAGCCGCTGACCGAAGCCTGTTGCGCCTGGCCGCACCCTGGTGGGGCCTGGCCCTGGCGCTGGCCGTGGGCAGCGCGGGGCTGGCGCTGGCCTCGGGGTGGGGCGGCCCGGCGGTCCACGAGCTGCTGGTCTGGCAGCGCGCGCAGCTCGCCGCACAGCCGTGGCGCTGGTGGAGCGCCGCCCTGGCGCATCTGGACGCGAGCCACCTGGCCGCCAACCTGGCCGGCTGCGCCGTGGTCGCCGCCTTCGGCATCGCCGCCGGGCTGGGCCGGGCCGCGACACTGGCATGGGCCCTGGCCTGGCCGCTGACCCACCTGGCCCTTGCGCTGGCCCCGGGTGTCGAGCGCTTTGCCGGCCTGTCGGGCGTGCTGCACGCCGGCGTCGCGGTGGCGGCGGTCTTCACCGTCGTCCGGCCCGCTCACGACGCGCAGCGCTGGGTGGGCGCCGCGGTGGCCATCGGGCTGCTGGCCAAGCTGGCCTGGGAACGCCCTTGGGCCCTGCCGGTGCAGCGCGTGGCGGGCTGGGATTTCCCGGTGGTCGTGGCCGCGCACGCCAGCGGCGCAGCCGCGGGCGCAGCCTGCGCACTCCTGGTGCTGGCTGGGTGCCGGCGCGCGCGACCGACAATGCGGGGATGACGTCGCCTGCGCGCCCCACGAGCCTGGACGCCGCAGCGGTTGTGCTCGTGGTCGGCTGCTGCCTGGTCTGGGCGCTCGGCCAGGTGGCGATCAAGGTGGCACTGCTGGACGGCCTGCCGCCGTTGTTGCAAGCCGGGCTGCGCAACCTGGGCGCCTGCATCCTGCTGCTGGGTTGGGCCGCCTGGCGCGGCGTACCCCTGTTCGGGCGCGATGGCTCGCTGCGCGGCGGGCTGCTGGCCGGCACGCTGTTCGCCGGAGAATTCGCGTGCATCTTCCTCAGCCAGCTGTATGCGCCCGCCTCGCGCGTCACGGTCTTCATCTACCTCGCGCCCTTCTTCGTCGCGCTGACGATGCCCTGGATCGTCCGTACCGAGCGCCTGACCGCGCGGCAGTGGGTGGGGCTGGTTCTCGCCTTCGGCGGTGTCGCCTGGGCGTTCTCCGAAGGTTTCACTCGACCGGACGCAGCCCCGCAGCACTGGCTGGGCGATCTGCTCGGGCTGGGGGCTGCACTGCTCTGGGCCGGTACGATGCTGGCCATCCGTGGCACGCGGCTGGCGGCCGTGCCGGCAGAGAAGACGCTCGCCTATCAGCTGGCCATCTCGGGCGGCGCACTCACACTGGCCGCGTGGGTCGCGGGCGAGCGCTGGCCGGTCGCGCCTTCCGCGCTGGCACTGGCATCGTTCACCTTCCAGACCGTGATCGTCGCCTTCGCCTCGCTTCTCGTCTGGTTCTGGCTCGTCGCCCGCTATCCGTCGACGCGTCTGATGTCCTTCACGCTGCTGACACCACTGGCCGCACTCGTACTGGGCGTGCTGCTGCTGGGCGAGCCGCTGACAGTGCAGCTCTCCGCCGCGGCCGGCGGCGTCGCCGTCGGCCTGTGGCTCGTCAACCGGCGTTGAGCCCAAGCCGACGGGCCAGCGCTTATGCTTCGCCAAAGGCGTGGTGCACGCCCTCGAGCACCGACCCCCAACCCCGGATGAGGAGACTCCCGTGATCGTGCTGTGCGGCTTCCCGCTGTCGAACTACTACAACAAGGTCAAGCTGGCCCTGCTGGAGAAGGGCGTGCCCTTCGCCGAGGAGCGCGTGGGCACCGGCGGCAAGGCCGACTCCACGCTCTCGGCCTCCCCGCTGGGCAAGGTGCCGTTCCTGCGCACGCCGCAGGGCCCGCTGTGCGAGAGCCAGGTCATCGTCGACTGGATCGAGGCCGCCCACCCGCAGCCGCCGCTGGTGCCGGCCGACCCCTACGCCGCGGCCAAGGTGCGCGAGCTCGCGACCTTCATCGACCTGCACCTGGAGCTCGTGGCGCGCGAGCTCTACCCGCAGGCCTTCTTCGGCGGCAGCGTGAGCGACGACACCAAGGCGCGCGTGCGCAAACTGCTGGAGAAGAACATCCCGGGCTTCAAGCGCCTGGCGAAGTTCGCGCCCTACGTGGCAGGCGAGCAGTTCACGCTGGCCGACTGCTCGGCCTGGACCAACCTGCCGCTGGTGGGGATGTCGACCAAGGCCGCACTCGGCGAGGACCTGCTCGCCGCGCACGGGGTGGACTGGAAGGCCTACGTCAAGTTGATCGGCGAGCGCCCGTCGGCGCAGAAGGTCATGGCCGACCGCAAGGCCGACCCGTCGGTGCCGCCGCCGGCGGCCTGAAGACCTGAAAAGCACCGGCCGCGGCGGGCCGCCGTTGCGGCCGCCCGCGCCAGTCAGGCCGCCGCCTGCTGGGCCGCTTGGCGTTGGGCGAGTGCCTGAGCGATTTCCTTGCGGTAGCGGTTGAGCTCCTGCACGCTGGCGAAGCTGCGCTCCATCAGCAGGCCCAGGTTGTGCAGGATGCGCTCGACGACCTTGTTCTCCCAGGTACTGTCGAACTGGATCTGCTTGTCCAGCCAGCTCTCCAGCCAGGCCGGGTCGGGCAGGCGGCTCTGTACCGTGTCGCGCGGGAACAGGCTTTCGTTGACGTGCAGGTTCGTCGGGTGCAGGGCCTGCGCGGTGCGGCGGGCGCTGGCCATCAGCACGCCCACCTTGGCAAAGGCGGCGCGCGCCTCGTCGCCGCAGCGTTGCAGCGCCCGCTTCATGTAGCGCAGGTAGGCGCCGCCGTGGCGCGCCTCGTCGCGCGCCAGCGTCTCGTAGATGGCCTTGATCACCGGCTCGGTGTGCCACTGCGCGGCGCGACGGTACCAGTGGTTGAGGCGGATCTCGCCGCAGAAGTGCAGCATCAGCGTCTCGAGCGCGGGCGCCGGGTCGAACTCGAAACGCACCTCGTGCAGTTCGGCCTCGGTGGGCGCCAGGTCGGGCCGGAAGCGCCGCAGGTACTCCATCAACACGAGCGCGTGCTTCTGCTCCTCGAAGAACCACACGCTCATGAAGGCCGAGAAATCACTGTCGTCGCGGTTGTCGCGCAGGAACATCTCGGTGGCCGGCAGCGCCGCCCACTCGGTGATGGCGTTCATCTTCACGGTGCGCGCCTGCTCGTCGCTCAGGCGAGCGCCGTCGAACTGGCCCCAGGGGATGTCGGTGTCCATGTTCCAGCGCACAGCCTCGAGCTGCTTGAAGAGTTCCGGGTACAGCATGGAGCGCTCCGAGGGCCTGGATCCAGAAGGTTGATGTTCCTTCGATTCTAGGTGTCGCCACGCGCCAGGACCCGGTGCTCACGCCACGCCCTCACGGCGGGTGCGACATCCTCCAGCGACTGCAGCACGCGCACGCCGGCCACGGGCCGCCGCTGCAGCACGGCGGCGCTGCCGCCGGCCCAGATCTCGACCGACGCGGGCAAAAGGCCGCGCAAGTCACCGAGCGCGTCGACCACCTGCTGCGGCCCCATCGCGCTGCTCAGGCCGATGGCCACGATGTCGACCTGATGCGCCTGCGCCGCGCGCACGATGTCGAGAACGGGGGTCTGCACGCCCAGGGAAACGCAAGGGCAGGCCTCGAGCCGAAGCAGAGTCTCGGCCATCAGCAGGCCCAGGGCGTGCGCCTCGCCCGGGAAGGTGGACATCAGCACGCGCGGGTGGCCGGCGGCCGGAGGCTCGGGCATCTGCGCGATCGCCTGGCGCATCACGACCTGGATCTCCTCGGTGTAGGAGTGCTCCTCGAACACCTGGATGCGGCCGTTGAGCCAGGCCTCGCCGACAGCCACGTTCAAGGGGGCCACGAGCTCGGTGACGAAGCGCGCCGCCCCCAGGCGCGCCAAGCCGCGGCCGAGTTCGTGCCGCAGCGCCGCCGCGTCATGGCGCAGGATGGTCTCGATGAAGGGCTCGAGCTCGGCCGCCGGGGCACCGCCGACAGCCGCAAGCGCCTGGGTGGCCGCCTGCGAATCGGCCAGCGCGCGGATGGCCTGCGGCGCCAGGCGCAGCAGCCGGCCCGGCCGGTGGCCGGCATCGAGCAGGCGCTTGACAAGGCGCAGGGTATCGACCTGATCCGAGGGGTAGACACGCTCGCCATGGACGTCGCGCAAAGGCTGCGGAAAGCCGTAGCGGCGCTCCCACACCCGCAGGGCGTCCTTGCCGATGCCGGTATCGCGTTCGACCGCGGCAATCGTCAGCGATGGCGCTTCGGCTCTCATCGTGTACCCCACCCCATTTCGTCATCTGCTCATCTTCGGCCCTGCGGGCTCTTGCAAGTCGCTTGCACGACCACATTTTGTCCAAGACAATCTGCTTAGGCGGGGCCCATTGTGAACTTGAAGAAAGAGCTTGCAAAGTCCCGAAGAAGGAACACAATGATGTGTCAATCTGGCTTGACACATCTGATGTCCATGTTCGACAAGTCGCGCGCCCGCCCCCTCACATCTCATGGCGCCCACTTGCGTCTCGGGGTGGTGGGCGGCTCACCGGCAACGCGGTGGCGGGCGACGGCGCAAAGCAGCAGCCCGCAGGTCAATGTCGATCAAATTACCTGGAATCTCTCGAATAAACTGTTGAGTTCAACATCTGAACCATGTAGTATTCGTTCGCTGTCCAGGGCAGCAGGTCCTTCGGGCGGACGGTGCGGCTTTCAGGCCACCCGGTTCCCGCGGCGGACCCGGCGGCTTGGATCGGGTGTTGTTTTTCTGTCGTGCGGACGGCCGGTCACGCCGGTTGCAATCCGCGGGTGTCTCTCCTCCTCCTCCCTCCCTCCCTCGTTCGCCCGGGGGCGCCGCACGACAGTCTTTTATTCCAGGCGGGTCAGCCAGGCTGACCCCGCCACCTCCAAGAGGACACGGCGACAGGCATGACCCAGCGCATCGCCATCGTCGGCTCGGGCATCGCCGGCCTGTCTGCCGCCTGGTCGCTCGCGCCCGAGGCGCATGTGACGCTGTTCGAGGCGGGTCGCCACTTCGGCGGCCACGCGCACACGGTGGACGTGCGCCTGAACGGCGTGCGCCATGGCGTGGACGTCGGCTTCCTGGTCTTCAACCACCGCACCTACCCGATGCTGGTGCGCCTGTTCGAGGAACTGGGCGTCGAGACGGCCCCCTCGGACATGTCGTTCTCGGTGCAGAGCCGCGCCGACGGGCTCGAATGGAGCGGCTCCAACCTCGACAGCGTGTTCGCGCAGCGGCGCAACCTGCTGCGTCCGACCTTCCTGGGCATGCTGCGCGAGATCCTGCGCTTCAACCGGATCGCCACGACACTCGCCCTGCGGGCTGACGCCCGCGAGCTCGACGCGCCCATCGGCGACTTCCTCGACCGCCACCGCTTCGGCAGCACCTTCCGGGACTGGTACTTCCTGCCGATGATCGGCTGCATCTGGTCCTGCCCCACGGAGCAGATGCTGCGCTTTCCCGTGGCGACGATGATCCGCTTCTGCCACAACCACGGCTTGATCCAGCTCGGTGACCGCCCGCAGTGGCGCACGGTCCGCGGGGGCTCGCGCGAGTACGTGCGCAAGATGCTGCCGCGCATTCCCGACGCCCGCCTCGGCACGCCGGTGCGTTCGGTGCGGCGGGTACCGCCGGGCAGTGGTGCCGGCGGCGTCTGGGTCGCCACCGACCATGGCGAGGAGCGCTTCGACGAGGTCGTGCTGGCCTGCCACACCGACCAGTCCCTGGCGCTGCTGGCCGATGCCGGGGCGGACGAGCGACGCTGGCTCTCCGCGCTGCGCTACCACCGCAACCGCGCCGTGCTGCACACCGACGCCTCGCTGCTGCCCTCGCGCCCCAAGGCCTGGGCCGCGTGGAACTACGAGCGCGCCGCATCGCTGGGGCGCGAGCAATCGGCGGTGTGCCTGCACTACTGGATCAACCGTCTGCAGCCCCTGCCCTGGCAGACGCCCGTCATCGTCTCGCTGAACCCGGGCCGCGAGCCCGACGCCGGCAAGGTGCTGCAGGAGATCGAGGTCGACCACCCGATCTTCGACCAGGCGGCCATCGGCGCCCAGGCCCGGCTGCCGGAGTTCCAGGGCCGCTCGCACGTCTGGTTCTGCGGTGCGTGGACGCGCTACGGCTTCCACGAGGACGGCCTGATGTCGGGCCTGGCCGTGGCCGACGCGCTGAAGGCGCGTCTGGCTGCGCAGCGGGCCGTCCCGAGGGCTGCATGAACCCGGGCCGCCCCGGGCCCGCGCCCTGGCCGGCGCGGCCGCTGCTGGCCCGTGGCGAAGTCAGGCACCTGCGGCTGCGCCCCGCGCGGCACGGCTTCTCCTACGCCACCTACTTCCTGCTGTTGCCGATGCGCCGCCTGCGCGCGGACGGCGCCGGCGCGCTCGCGCGCAACCGCTTCGGCCTGCTGAGCTTCCACGACGCCGACCACGGCGAGGGCGGCCCCGACGCGCTGGCCTGGCTCGAAGCCTTGCTCGAGCGCGACGGCATCACCGACGCCGACGGCGAGATCTGGCTGCAGACCTACCCACGCGTGCTGGGCTATGTGTTCAAGCCCGTGAGCTTCTGGTACTGCCACCGGCGCGACGGCTCGCTGGCGGCCGTGGTGGCCGAGGTCAACAACACCTTCGGCGAGCGCCACTGCTACCTGCTCGCCGGCGCGGGCCTGGGCTTCGGGCAAGAACTGAGCGCGCGCAAGGTCTTCCACGTCTCGCCGTTCTGCCACGTCAGCGGGCGCTATCGTTTCCGCTTCATGCGCACCGAGGACCGCGTCGTCGCCCGCGTCGAGCACGACGACGACGAGGGCCCGCTGCTGCTGACCAGCGTCTCGGGCCGCCTCGAAGCGCTGAGCACGGCGCGGGCCTGGCGGGCCAGCCTGCGCACGCCGCTGATGACGCTGGGCGTCATCGTCCGCATCCACTGGCACGCGCTTCGCTTGTGGCTCAAGCGCGTGCCCTTCGTCTCCAAGCCCGAGGCGCCCGAGCGCTTCGTCACCCGCCAGAACGCGCCATGACCACGACCACCGCCCCACCGCTCCCGCTTCCGGCCGCGGCCCCGGCCGCCGCGCGCACCGTCTTCGCGCTGCTCAGGCGCCTGAGCGTCGGCACCCTCGACGTGCAACTGCCCGACGGCACCCAGTGCCGCTTCGGCCCCGGCCGACCCGAGGAACCGCAGGCCGCGATCCGCCTGCTCGACTGGAGCGTGTGCGGCGCGGCCCTGAAGAGCGGCGACATCGGCTTCGCCGAGTCCTTCATCGAGGGCGGCTGGACCACCCCCGACCTGGCCGCGCTGCTGCGCCTGTTCATCGCCAACCGCGAGCAGATCGAGTCGGTGATCTACGGCAGTTGGTGGGGCGCGCTCGCCTACCGGCTCAAGCACCTGCTCAACCGCAACACGCGCCGCGGCAGCCGCAAGAACATCCACGCCCACTACGACCTCGGCAACGGCTTCTACCGCCTCTGGCTGGACGAGACGATGAACTACTCGAGCGCCTGGTTCGAGGGCGACCTCACCCGGCCGAGCGCCCAGGCGCAGACGGCCAAGGTGCGGCGCGCGCTCGCGCAGTGCGGCGTCGGACCGGGCCAGCGCGTGCTCGAGATCGGCTGCGGCTGGGGCGCCGTGGCCGAGGCGGCGACCGCCGGGCTGGGCGCGCGCCTGACCGGGGTGACGCTGTCCTCGGAGCAACTGGCCTGGGCGCGCGCGCGCCTGGATGCCGCCGGCGCCACCGACCGGGCCGACCTGCGCCTGCAGGACTACCGCGACATCGACGACGGCCCCTACGACGCGGTCGTCTCGATCGAGATGTTCGAGGCCGTCGGCCGCGAGTACTGGGGCAGCTACTTCGAGACCGTTCAGCGGCAGCTCGTGCCCGGTGGCCGCGCCTGCATCCAGACGATCACGATCCGCGACGACCTGTTCGAGCGCTACCTGCGCTCGACCGACTTCATCCAGCAGTACATCTTCCCTGGCGGCCTGCTTCCCAGCCGAGCCGCCTTCCGCGCAGAGGTTGCCAAGGCAGGCCTGGAGGTCGTCGACGAGTTCGCCTTCGGGCGCGACTACGCCGAGACCCTGCGGCGCTGGCGCGCGGACTTCCTGGCGCGCGATGGGCAGGTGCGCCAGCTCGGCTTCGACACCCGCTTCCAGCGCATCTGGGAGTTCTATCTCGCCTATTGCGAGGCGGCCTTCGACACCGGCAACACCGACGTCGTGCAGTTCACGCTGAGGCGACCGTCTCAGGAAGACGCCGGGCCGCCCCAGGCCTCCCTGCCCCCCTCGGGGGGCGCGCCGGGCGCAGCCCGGTCCTGGGGGCGCTCATGACCCGCCGCCGTTCTGACCCGCCCGCCACCGGCGGCGAGCCGGCAGCTCCGACCACGCCGCGCACCAGCCGCCGCCGCCTGCTGAGAGCCTTGCCGTTGGCTGCGCTGCCCGCGGCGGTGCCCGCACTCGGCCCGCGGCAAGCGACAGCCAGCACGGCCCCGGCCCCAGCCGCGCCTGGTGGCCCGGCCGCGCCGCGCGAGCTGGCGCTGGAATGGGGCGGCGCGCACCTGCACGGGCGCGGCCGGCTGCGCTTCCTGGGCCTGCACGTCTACGACATCCGCCTTTGGACTCCGCAGCCCGGCCTGGTGCCCGAGGACTGGCCTCGCCGCCCCCTGGCGCTCGAGATCGAGTACGCGCGCGGCTTCAGCGCGCGCGCGATCGCCGACCGCTCGCTCGACGAGATGCGTCGCGCCGGCCCGGTGCCCGCCGACCTGGCCGAGCGCTGGGAGCGGCTGCTCGCGCAGACGATGCCCGACGTGAAGCCGGGCGACCGGCTCACCGGCGTGCAGCAGCCCGACGGCCTGACGCGCTTCTTCCACAACGGCGAGCGGCGTGGCGAGCTGCGCGACGCCGAGTTCACGCGCCGCTTCTTCGGCATCTGGCTGGGCGAGACCAGTTCCGAGCCGGCGCTGCGCGACACGCTGCTGGGGCGGCGGTGAGCGCCGGCCCCGGACCGACGGCGTGGCGTGGCGGCTGGCGCCAGGGCCT
>Ga0164292_10001757_pt1 | contig 17658 bp, 27 predicted proteins | sample GEODES117metaG_FD_111486 | JGI IMG/M metagenome (GOLD analysis project Ga0164292, IMG submission 111486) | Eutrophic lake water microbial communities from Lake Mendota, Wisconsin, USA - GEODES117 metaG | ecosystem: Environmental > Aquatic > Freshwater > Lake | place: USA: Lake Mendota...
AGTAGAGTACAATACTGAAGGTAACTATGAAAATGTTGATTCATTAGTAAAAATAAGTGAAAGTGAATTGGAGTCTATGTTTTCCGATGAAGTTATTATCTTATCTAAATATTTTAGAACATCACCATTTTTAATTAGTAAAGAATCTTCATTATATTATGGTTTGCCTATATATTATGTTTATGAAGAAGAAAATTTCTTTTGTTTTGGGGATTTCCATCAAATGGTTGACGCAACAAAGGAATTTCTTAAAGATCGTTATTGGGATAGAAATGAAATTATACAAAGTATTGGTATAGAAAATTACATAGGTTACCTTTATGTTGAAGATAAAGATATAATACCTAAAGAAATGGATATTTTCGAATATTTATTAGAAAATGAGTTTATAGAAGTTAATGAAAAGGGTAGAATTGTTATAAATGAAATACCACCTTATTTTAAATTCGATTGGGATGAATTTATTGATGACGAATCAAAACACGTTCATTTCGATCAACTTAGTGATTATGGGCAAGTTTATAAGTATGGTGGTGGTTATGACAATGATGGTACATATTATATGATTAAAATAGATTATTAGATGAGAAGATTAATATTAGAAAATGAAATAACTCCCTTTTATAAAAGGGTTTTAAAGTTACTTAATAAAAAGTTGGGTGAAGGTGAGGATGCCAGCGTAGTTTGGGATATACTATCTAATGAATTATCGATAGATGATACAGATACTAAAATAGAAATATTACATCTTTATACTAATCATTATGATGAATTAGGTAATTACGATAATTTAACTGATGCAGATTTAGAAGGTGTGAACGATACTTCTTCATATAATAATGAATTAGTTGCTTTGTCAATGTTTTTAGATATACCACCGATTTTAATAGAACATGAAGGTAGTCATCATGGTTTAGATACTTATAGGGATTTAACTTCAGATGAGGTTTATGCGGTAGGTGATGACGATGAGGTTAGTAGTGCGATGGAAGACTATTTTGATGGGTATGTTGATGAAGTTGGTGGGATAGATAATATAGATAGATATACCGTTGATGACTTTATAGAGTTAGATCAATATAGTGTTGATCAATACGCAGAAGAAACTGCAGATTATAGGCTCGATGATATGACTGAAGAAGATGTAATATCAGAGGCAGGATATGACAGTAGAGAAGAGTATGAAGAAAGGATGGTAATATTAGAGGAAAGAATTGATGAGTTAAATAACCTTTTAGAAGAAAAAGAAAGTGAATTAGAAGAGAGGTTAGATGACGATGAAGATTTTTTTGGTACTGAAGAATATGAAGAATTGAAAGAAGAGATTAATGACTTAGAAATAGAACTTTCGGATAAACAAACTACATATGAAGGATTGGGAGATGAGTTAAGAGAACTATTTGACACTGCGAGAGAAGAGTTACGTGACACAATGGTGAGTGAGATAATTAGTGAAATTGATAATGATGGTGTAGATTATTTTGTAAATAATTTAGGGTTAAGTTTTAAGGAGGCAGTAGAATATTATTGTACATTCGATGAGTCTGGTTTAGAGAGATATCTCGCAGAAAATGAAGACAGAGGTAATACTTTATCTGGTTATGATGGTAGTGAAAATGAAGAATATTATAATGGGGTAACTTATTATATTTATAGAACAGATTAAATATATAAAAAAATGAAGATAAAATTAAACGTAAGTCAATATAAAAGATTACTATCAGAAATGAGACATGATGGTAAGTCCACTGGTTTATTTGCGGATGAAGAACCTAAAGTGGTTAATGAATTCGGTAAAAAAATGAAATCGTATGTTAATGATAAAAGTGATGAATTAAAAAATTCTTGGAAAACTTTTGTTAGTGTGGCGAAAAGAGAAAAGGGTGAAACAATTGAGTTACTTAAAGTATTACAAAAACTTGTAAGTGGTAAAGAAGTAACTGAAAATGAAATAAAACTATTGAAGGCACAGTCTAAAGATATTGTAAAGATAGTTGCGGTTATGGGTATGGGAGCAGTATCAATGGCAATACCACTATTGTTGGAAAAGGTTTTAAATAAATACGGTATATCTATAATGCCTAGTAGTCATAAAGAATTGGGTAGTGAAGAAAGTACTGAAGAAATTAATGAAGGTAAAAAGAAAAAGAAAAATACATTGTGTGCTAGAGGTGTAAGTGCTGCAAAATCTAAATACGATGTTTATCCTTCTGCATACGCTAATGGTTATGCAGTTCAGGTATGTAAAGGTAAGATTAAAGGATTGGATGGTCAAAAAAGATGTAGTGGAAGTTACTGCAGTGGTAAAAGAAATGAATCATATAATTTTGACGATATAGAAGTTGCGGAAAGATTAGATGAAGATTTGGCAGTTTGGTTTGGTACTAAAAAAAAGGGTAAAGGTACTAAACAACCACAAGGACCTTGGGTTAACATATGTAGAAAAAAAGAAGGTGGTGGACATCCTGAGTGTGGTAGAAGTGATTCCGATAAAGGTGGATATCCAGTTTGTAGGGCAAAGAGTGTTGCTGCGAATATGAGTCAGGAGGCTAAAGATTCTGCGTGTAGACGTAAGAGAGAAAAAGAAAAAAATGATGGTAAATCAGGAAAAGGACAATCACCAAGTCCTATTAAAGTTAAAAACTATAAACCTAAAAAGAATGAATCATTAAACTACGATAGAATGTTAATTACTGAAAACAGGACTATCATTAGTGAAGGTTTAAGATATCATATAGATAATGAAATACCATTAACTGAATCAGTTTATAGATATGGTAGTGAATCTTTCTTTAACTTAATAAACGAAGTTAGAGAATTATATACAAACGGTAAAATTGATTTATCATTTAATGATGAGGAGATTATAAGAACCGATATTGGTAAACAAGGTATCTATGAGGGTAGAAAGGTTTGGTTGGACATACCAAATGAGTATATGGAAATAAATGAGGCAGAATATAAAGGTAAGACAGTTGAGTTGAGTAAACCTAAAAGAGGTGGTAGTAAAAAGTTTTATGTTTATGTGATGTGTAATGGTAAGGTTAGAAAAGTTTCCTTTGGGGCAAAATCTGGTGGATCAAATTTGTCAGTAAAACTTAGAGACCCTAAGGCTAAAAAGGCGTTTTCAGATAGACACAATTGTCCACAGAAAAATGATAAATGTAGTGCTGGTTATTGGAGTTGTAGATTACCGAGATATGCAAAACAATTAGGATTATCAGGTGGAGGTACTTGGTGGTAAATAAAAATAAAAAATTAATGATATGAAAAGAATAGTTAAATTAACGGAAGAAGACATTAAAAACATGGTTAGAAAAACTATGGACCAAATTAATGTACAAGGTAATGAACATCACGATAGAGGAAATAGATATATGTTCTTCTCAAACTTACAACAAATGAGAAGACAATGTGATATATTATTAGATATGGATCCAGAAATGGTTGAGGGTGTTTTAGAAAATGGACACGATTGGGCTCAAGATCACATTGCGGAAGCAAAAAACAATATGGATCAAGTATTTGATTTCTTAATGAATGAAAGTAAAAAGTATGGTATGGAGTTATCTATGAATATAGATGATAGTGATATGATGAATGAAAAGTGGAGTAAAGAATATAAAAATTCCATAGATTGTAATAACCCAAAAGGGTTCTCTCAGAGAGCACATTGTCAAGGTCGTAAAAAAAGATAGTATGGATTTTCCGTTTGAAGAAAATAAAGTAAATGGTTTTTATGTTCGTAAATTTTCTGATGATGTAGAGAATAGTGAATTGGTTTGGCATAGAGATAAAGAAGATAGGATTGTTGAGAGTGTTGGACATACGGATTGGATGGTTCAATTAGATAACCAACTACCTATCCCATTAACAGAAACAGTACTTATACCAAAAGAAGTATATCACAGAGTAATTAAAGGTACTGGTGAATTAACAGTTAGAATAAAAAAATTAAATGATTAAGTTAACTAACATATTAAAAGAATCTGAGAGTAATTTATCTTATTTAGATAATAAAGTTTATAGGAAATACTTAAATGTCCTTAATAAAAAATATCCAGAAATACAAAACGAAGTTAAGAAATATGTTTACCCTAATAATGAGTGGGGTGTAGAATTTAATGATAGTAAACCATATAAAAAAATGTTTGATTTCTTTGGTGCAGACTTTTTTAATTTGGATGTTGAAGAAAAAAGTGATTTAATATTTCTTTTTATCATTAATTTAAATGTTAATGATTTTTTAACTGAAAAATTAAATGTTGGGGATGGGTTGTATTTTGTTACTTTAGAAGTTGCGCAAGAAGGTAGTGAATATGAAACAGAAACAAATCGTGTAACCTGTGATGAATGTAATGGAAGAGGTAGTGAAACATATGAATGTCCTTATTGTGAAGGTACTGGTGAAATTAGTAATGAAGAAGATGAAACATTTGCCTGTGATGACTGCAATGGTTCGGGAGAAAATGAGGAAGAATGTTCATATTGTGGGGGTGATGGCGAGTATGATGAGGAAGAAGAAAGATACACTAAACATATAGAAAAGTGGAATATGATTATGACTGAAAAACCTAATCTTAGTCAAATAGATTATGGTGCTTATTTTATTGAAAATTATAAAGACAAAGTATATATGATGACTGAAATGAATTCTTTCTGGGATACTAAGACTGAAAATTATGAATCCCAACTACCAGAAGATTCAGAAATTTTAGATTATGATGTCAGTGAGGCAAATAGGTTTGGAATAAGATATATTGTATTGTGATATGGAAATAGATTTCAGTAACATAACACCATTAGATTTAAGGATATTAAATCATTTAAGAAAGAATTCGGTAACAGATGAGTGGGAACCACTTTATAACTATTTGATCAATAATTTTAATACTGATCCTGAGGACACACAAAAAATTATCCTAATTTATAGTGATGTAAAAAATGAAAATATAGATTTTAAGAACGTTAACGATATACACACACCAAACATCGATTACTCATCCTATGATGAAAAAAGATTGGCGTTTGCGGAATTTATTAACGTTGATCCTGTTTTTGTAAAACCATTCGCAACATATCTTTCTAATCTTTCTTCTTTTAAAGTATTAATACCTTCGATTAGTTATAGTACTAGATATGTTTATTATATAGGTGACTTTTATGCGGTATATAGAGAATCGGAAATGAAAATTCGTGAAAAATTAGATGAGGAAGGATGGGATTATTTTAGTCATAGTTTTTTAATAGATTATGTCGAAATTAATCGTCAATATTTAGATTATAACGTAACTGAAATTGCTAAAGAAGAATATGAACGTGAAATAGGTAGTTCTAAATTTAATGTGGAATCAAAAGAAAATCTTTTAAAAAATATTGATAAATATGATGAATACGAAGATTTAAAGTATACGTTTGATGAATTGACTGAAACTAAAAAAGAAATAGATAAAACTTTTTTAGGGTTAGATAATAACATCAATAAATTAGAGAAAGAAAAAAGAATTATTGAGATAGAAATAGAAAGGTTATCTGATATTACAGATTATGGTGATGATGAAGATAGTTACTCAACAGAATTTGAGGGAGAAATAGAGGATTTAGAAAATAAACTAAATAAAATTGAAAACAGATTAGAAGAGGCTGAGTATGAATATAACCAACATTATAAAGATTATGATTCATTAGTAGATGAATTAGAAGATGTAACCGAAGATTTATCCAAATATGAGGGAGATAATTTCGAAAAGTTATATATGACTATTAGGAAAGAAAAATTAAAAGAAGATTATAGTTATGATATTGAAGGGTATGTAGATGAATTAGGTTTAACTTTAGGTGAGGCAATATCCGATAACATTTTAATTGTAGATGAAGAGTACATAATAAGTGAGGCAATAGAAAAAGATGGTCCTGAATATTTCATTGGTGACTTAACAAAAGATGTTTTTATTTATAACGGTGAGGAATATTACGTTCTTTGGTAATATTGACATTTTAAGAAAAAATCCTTATTTTTGTATAAAAAGATATGGATAAACCAATTAACCCAAACGAAAGGGTAGTTCACCCGACTCATTATAACAGAGGTATTGAAATGTGGGATTATGCACATTCACATAATTTAGATTTTTTTGAGGGCAACATTGTTAAATATGTTACTAGATGGAAACAGAAAAACGGTATCGAAGATTTAAAAAAGGCAAAACAATATTTAGATAAACTTATCGAATTAAATGAGAGTAATAATTGCAGGTAGTAGGGACTTTAATGACTACGAAAAACTAAAGAAAAAATTAAATGCAATTCTCGAAAATCAAAAAGATGTTACTATAATATCTGGTACTGCAAATGGTGCAGATAAGATGGGTGAATGGTATGCAAATGAAAATCACCTTAAGTTAGAACAGTATCCTGCGATGTGGGATTTATTCGGTAAGAAGGCTGGGTATATGAGAAACGAAGAGATGGCTAAAGTCGCAGATGCGGCTATAATATTTTGGGACGGTAAGAGTAAAGGGTCCAAACATATGATAGATATCTCAAAAAAATATAATTTAAAATTGCGCATTGTGATGTTTTAGCATATTTATTTTCAAAAATATGTTATGGATTATATTATAGATGAAATTTATGAAATTTTTTGTGATACAGACAAACTACTTACAGTAACCTTTAAGGTTGAGGGCGACATTGAAGATTCTTATAGGGAATTAATTGACAGTGAATATTATAATTGGTGTAACGAACATTACATTACCGAAGGTGAAAACTTAGTAGACTATGATCGTTACGATGATGAAGATGAATATATGTCAGACTTCTTTAATCACGACAAATGGAATATGTATTACTCCAATGAGGATATGATTATTGAATACTTATATGAGAACTATTCAGATTTGAGAACCTTACCTTCACCAAAGGTAGATTAGTATCTCCAATCTATCCAATCTATAGAGTCACCTTTATAGTATTCTACATATAGTACATCGTCAGTCTCAATATCCTGAACTCTAGATTCTGTTGGTTCACTAACAGAATTTGTGGAAGAATTATATACACTGTCATCATATATATGAACCATTTTACCAAATAGTTTAGACAGTATTTTTTCAGAATCTGTTGAGTCAAACCCCATAGAATATAAATTGTATATGTAAGGTGGTTCTAATTTGGGTACTACTTTATCTATTAAGTCATTGGTAACTGATTCGTTTATATCACCCATCGTATGAATCTGTAAATTCTCAACACCTTTATCGAAATCTGCCCAATCACCGTTAGACCATTCCCTATAGGTTAGTCTACCATTATTTCTATCCCTAACTTCAATGAATTGTTGGTAAAAATCCAAATGTACTTCTTTACTAAAAACAACACTAAGTATTGTATCCCATTCAGATTGTGGTATACCTAAAGATTCTAAATCAGAAAAATAAGGTGGATTGATTAATTTTGAAATTTTATCGAATAAAATTTTTTTTTTATCGATAGACTCGTTGACTAAATCATTTACACCACCTTTTATAATTTGCCCATCACTAGTGACTAAATTAACTTTTAAGTTTACTCCATTTTCTTTTCCCCACTGTTTAAACTCAATGGCGTGTGGTTCTCTATCTTCCCACATTTCTATCTGATTAACATTAGGGAATCTATTCAGTAGACTTTTAATGGTATTAAATTTACTAGTCAAAGTATCACCATTACCTTTATAGTGATATTCATCAAAAGATATGTTATGTAATAGTAATAATTCTTCTATTTGTTCTGACTGATGTGGTATTCTACCTGTTAACATTATTACTAAAGTACTAGGATTAGATTTCTCTCTTAGGTAATCTGCAACAGTATTTTCTATAGGTTGTATGTCGAATACTGCATCATCTAAAGACTCTGGTTTACTCCACCATCCTATATGTGGATATTCTTTACCAGTAAATTCCTCCCACTGTTTCTTACCTTCTTCGGGGTGTGGTGTCTTCATTAATGTACCATCGAAATCAAATATTGAAATTTTGTTGATTAGATTATAACTTTCTACTAGTAATTTTACTTTCTTATTGTATCTAACACTTTCGTTTAAATCTAAAACACTACCTGAAACCCAATTAGTTAATTCTTCTATGGGTGTTATATGTGTTTGATCATCGTATGTGAATTTAACTTTATTATTTTTAAAGTCGATATCGTTACTAAATAGTGTTAATATACCATTTCTAGCCATATAATATTCACCCTGCGAAGTGTCTGTTATTTTTTTAAAACCTAATTTATTTAATAAATCTAAAACATACTTTCTATTTAATATTAACTCCTCTAAGTCAATATCTTCTGATTCAGTAATTTTTTCTATTGTGGATTTTAATGATCTGTTTAGTTCGGTAACCACCACATCTACACCATCACTATCAATCCACTCACCGTAGTAAGCATCCTCCAAATCAACATAAGGTTGTATTTCCGCATCTTTTAATTCAGAAAGATTAAGTAGATTCCTTTCTTTTACTATTTCTATTAATTCAACATACGGTATTTCTATACAATAATCACCGAATCTACATCTAGTTTTATTAGTATCGTATTTAATTTCATTTGTATAAGTTTTTCTTACACTATCTTGTCTAGCTCTAGTTATGACAATACTCATCTCACCTATATAATCATCAACTATCCTTTCGTAATATTCTTTAGGTAATACTTCACCTAAAAAATCGTTAACTTCTTGTTCCCCAATCTTTTTACCATCTTTACCAGGCCATTCAGATAACCCTGACAGTATCGCCAAAGTTTCTAAGTGTTCTACTGTCTCATCATTAGTATATACATAATCAAACTCTGATGTTTCTATTTCTTCATAGTAATCACTATAAGAACTAAATGCGTCATAATATTTCCATAAATCATCATCACCTAATCCAGAAAAATATTTTTCCCATTCATTCTGAGATAAAGTTATTGTCACTGACTCATTTCCAAAGTCTAAACAGGGTGTATTGTAGTTATTACATAAAACAAACCAGTCACCGATTAAAGAGTCTAATTTTTCACGATTGTTATCATATAACTCATCTATATATTCATTTACGTTTGAATTTAATAAAGATATATTATTCAAAAAATTGAGAAGAGGTCCTTCTCTATCTACTTCTATTGTATCGTAATCACCAGTACCCTTATTATAGTACCAAAGTCTATATAAATCTATTACCTCAGATTTATCCAACCCAAATTCATCTTTAAGTATTTTAAACACTTGATCCTTATTGGAAGTGTTATCAATCTTTTTATCTAAATAGGATAGTATTTTTATCTCAAATTTCGTAAGTTTGTCCATATTAATAAATATATGAAATAAATATTAAAAAAAAAGTATAAAATGTTTGGCAGAATGAAAAAAGGTCCTTACATTTGTAGATATAAAACTAAAAGATATGAGTTACTTAAATTTTAATGAGATTGGACAACGTTGTCCTTCGGCTTTGACACAAGAACCGTCAAACCATTTGTCGAACATTTATCGATTCATTCCGACTACGGAAGTGATTGATTTATTGGGGGAACAAGGTTGGTTACCTACACAGGCGATGCAAACTCGTTCTCGTAAGGGACATGAGTCAAAGATGCCGTTTAAGAAACATATGTTACGTTTCAGAAATGAAAATAACATTAACATCGCCAGAGAGATTGGGGACACACACCCAGAAATCCTTTTGACGAATTCACACGATGGTTCATCATCGTTTAAGTTTCACGTTGGTTTATTCCGTTTGGTGTGTTCTAATGGATTGGTGATTGCGGATAAGACTTTCGATGAGTTCCGTGTAATGCATAAAGGGTTTCAGAAAGAAGATATCCTTAAAGTTGTTAATATGACAACGGAAAAAATCCCTATGGTTGTTGGTAGAGTTCAGGATATGATGTCTAAAGAACTGTCTATGGCACAACAGTATGATTTCGCTAAGATGGTTGCGGACAACTATTGGGGTGAAGATAAAATGATTGATGTGAATCAGATGCTTAAGATTCGTAGAGAAGAGGACGCTGGTACCGATTTATGGAGTGTATTCAATAGAGTACAAGAGAATGTACTTCAAGGTGGTATCATAACCATTACACCGAAAGATAATGGTAATCTTCGTAGATCTCGTAGTAGAGCGATTCGATCAATCGATCAGAACATTGAGGTTAACAAAATGTTGTGGGAAATGTCGGAATTAGTTTTGTAATTCATAGTTGTTTGTTTGTGAAAGGTGGGGGATTTATCCCCCATTTTTTTTTATATTTTTTTCACTTTTATGATTGAACTTATATTTATAATATAAAAGTTTAAAATTATGATGGAGTTAATTATTGCTTTCATAACAGGTGTTATAAGTCCGATTACAATACTACTGTTTAAGAATTGGTTAGAGAAGAAAAAGAAACCTGATATGGTGGCGGATACATTAGAATTAGGTGAGGTTGTAACACATAAAATAGAGGAAATTAGAGAAGAAATAAGTGCAGATAGAGTTTGGTTGATACAGTTCCACAACGGAGGACATTTTTATCCAACAGGTAAATCGATGGCAAAATTCTCAATGATATATGAAACAGTTAACATCAAAGTAAATTCTATACAAAATAATTTTCAAAATATACCTGTTAGTCTATTCTCAAAATCAATAAATGAATTATTAAAGAATGATGTAATAGAGATAATTGATTTCAAAGACGAAACAATTGCAACTTTTGGGTTAAAGTATATAGCAGAAGAATCTGGTTGTAAATCAGGTTATTTATTCTCAATAAAAAGTATTGATGATAAGTTTATAGGTATATTAGGTGTAGACTATACGGGAAAGAAAACAAAACTTAATGATGACACCATCAATAGGTTGTCAATTAAAGCAACATCAATTGGTGGTGTTTTAATGAATCATCTGAAAGTCTAAACCAGTTTGGGACATCCCTATTTTTCCATTTAGCAAAATCCTTTTTAAAATCAATGTAGTACTTCCTATATGAAAGTATAGGGTTATTATCTATTTTACATTCATCAGGCATCGCCAACTTAAAATCTGTAACAGTACCATTCTCTTTAATTTTTGGTAGGTTTAAAAGACACCATTCAATTATTTCCTGTGACTTATGTCTCTTACCATAACGGTATGTATATTCCTCACATAACTCTAAACCTAAATCACATAACCAAACATAGTTTTCAATACACTCTCTAGTCCAAATGGAACATGGGTGATTTTTATGTGATAACTTATACGGTACATGTTCGGTTTCTTGATTTGTCATATGATGAACACCACAAAGAAGTTGTGCCGTCTCCAAAATCATTTTTACTACGTGTTTATCACAATGCATTTGTGCACACGACTTAGGATCGTAATCCAAAACAAAAATATTCATAGTTAAAAATTTACGTGTTCTTCTTCTACTACACCATCATTAATTCTGTAGTAATTTCCAGTTTTTCTACTGGCACCTTCTTTAATACCAATTAGGGCTTCCCATTTTCCATCAGGAAATTTACAGAGATAAAATTTAGTAAATTGTTCACCGTGCGTTTTTTCTAAAACAGTCTTTAATTCTAAAATTAATTCACTTATTGTCTTTTCCATAAAACATTTATCTTATAAATATCGCCAAATATACTAAATTTTTTTATTAATACAAACGATTGTTGATTTTTTTATTAAAAATCCATATAATTGTTTTATGGAAAATGAAGGAGTAACTAATTCAGTGATTAGATTCATCAATAAAAATGGTGAACTAACACCACAATACTTATCTGATATGAAAGAAAAAATATCTGTGTTGTGGGATTTAAGAGAAAGGATTGATAGTACACTAGATAGATTAAAAATTAACATAATAAAAAGTAGTACACACTTATTAATTGATAAAGTTCATAGGGGTGATAACGAAACTAGTTTGAAGATTTTGGAGAACACTAGAGACAGATCAGTTTTCTATGATTTCATCACAATATTTGATGAGTTAATAGTATTGAATGAACAGTATCTACAAAAGTATGAGAATGAATATTCAGATATTAAAGACATTAAAGATAATTTGGGGTTGAATGATTATAAATTATTCAAAATTATTAATGACATAAATTTGGATAAGTAAAATATTATTTCTATATTTGTTTCAAATAAGACAACTATGGAAAACAACCCTTTGAAAAGTGAAAGAGTGATGAAGTTCTTAGAGAAGTTTTATCCTACTAAAGTAGATAGATTAGGGTTACCTTCATTAATTACTGTTAATGATAAGGATCATTCATTGACTTGTTCTATCGACAGAGTTCATTTGGTTAAGGTTATACTTAATGAACTAAAATCAAATTTTGGTTACGACAACGATCAATCTAAAACTATTGCAGAATTTTATTGTAATGAAAAATACGGTGTCTATAAAAAAATAATACTATCGATATGAAAGATTTCTATTTTTCAAATGAAGAGGAGGAAAAAGATTTTTTAAAAAATCAAAAGTGGTTGATACATAGTTTGATTATAGAAGGAGTTAAAAAGTCGATGAAAGATGGGTTAGATGAAATTGTATTGTTCAGGATCATAAACCCATTAAGTAATTTTATAATGATTTCGGAATTAAGAAAGGAAGATTGGTTTTCTAGTCTGAGTAAAAGTTTAGAATATTTTGAGTCTGTTGAGGAGTATGAGATATGTTCTGATGTTAAAAAACTATTAAAAAAAATAAAAAATGGAAATAGTAAATCAAATGATGGCAAAAAGTAAATGTGTTGCAGTTATTGAAAGTTGTAAAACCTTAGAACAACTGAAAGTTGCTAAGAGGTTCATAGAACTATATAATAAAAAGTATGAAGACTTTTTGGGTTATAATATGTTAAATAGAAAAATAAATGAAAATGAAGAGAGCATTAACTTACGATGATATTCTGTTAGTACCTAAGTACTCGGAAATAGAAACAAGAAACAGTATTGATTTATCAACATTAGTCAGTAGAAGATATGGTATCTTAAAACCTTATGTTGCATCTTGTATGGACACTGTATGTGAATATAGGATGGCAATCAAAATGGTTGAGTTTGGTGGTGTTGGATGTATACACCGTTTTATGACTGTTGAGGAGCAATGTGAACAAGTAGGGAAGGTTATGGAATACATAACTACAAACCATATGCATGAAAATTGGGGTGTTATGTACGATAATTGGCACGCAGAGATACAGGACATACCTGTTATGGCTGCCGTAGGTGTTAGTGAATCAGATGTTAGTAGGGCGGAGAGTTTGGTTAAGTGTGGTGCAAATATAATTTTAATTGATGTTGCACACGGACACCACAAAAATGTTAAAAATATGATTCAAAAACTTAGGGAGGTTTTACCTGAAAGAATAGACATTATTGCTGGAAACATATCAACGGAGGAGTCCGCAATTGATTTATGTGAATGGGGTGCGGATGGATTAAGAGTTGGTATTGGTGGTGGTAGTTTGTGTACCACCAGAATTCAAACAGGACACGGAGTACCAAATGTAACGTCTATCATTGATTGTGTAAAAGGTTCTAAAGTTCCTGTTATGGCGGATGGTGGTATTAGAAGTAGTGGTGATATTGCAAAGGCATTATCAATCGGTGCAGATTGTGTAATGTTAGGTTCACTATTGGCTGGTACCAAAGAATCGCCAGGTAAAATTATTACAAAGGGTGATGGACTTTTATGTAAAAAATATAGAGGTTCTGCTAGTTTAGAAACTAAATCATCTCACGGTCAATCAACAAAACACGTAGAGGGTGAGTCAACATTAATACCTTATAAAGGTAGTGTCGATATCATAATAGAGAAATTAACTGATGGTATTAAATCAGCGTTGTCCTATAGTGGTTCTAACAACATAAAGAATTTCCATTTAAAATCGGAAACTGTGGAAATCACACCTTCGGGTATGGCTGAATCTAAAGCACATTTATTGTGATAAAAAAATATCCTGACAATATAGTTTATAATGAAGAGACTGGTAAATTCGACGCCAATCTAAAGAACTATCCGACAACAGTGGGATCACAAAAGTTTGATCCCATTATTGTCGATAAAAGTGAAGGGGTAAAGGCTGATAAATATTTTAATAGTAGACTAAACGAATTAAAAAAAGAATACGAAACATTAGTCAGTAAATATGTTGATACAAAATTAGTCTATGAATCAGATTACAACTTCCAACCAATAGTTGGGGAAACTTATCATCTATACGAAAGAAAAAATGGGAGTAAATTTTTAAGTATTATACCACCTAGTGAATGGAAACAAAGTTATGTCGGTTCCTATTTATTATTAAATAACGGTACTTGGGAAAAATTATAACTCCTCTACCTTAATTATTTTCACACCCATACCTTTATTTTTAAGGGTAATCTCTTCTTCATGTGGGTACAATATATTGTTTGATAATGTTTCCATAACATTTACCATTAATTTTTCTGCAGATACAGTTAATAAGAAAACCTTTTCCCCTCTACAGTCACCTGCGATACTACCTTTTCTATAATGATTATTCTTAAGATTGTTTTTATTTAAAGAATAGTGTGAACCCACCTTTGACAAATTTATTTCTTCTTCAGAATCAGAACAAATTATCCTATATAAAATTAAAGGGGATTTTAAATTATTTAGATAAGAAACTAATTCTATTAATTCATCAATAGCGTAATCTACATCATAACCCATATAGTCATAATCTTTCATTAGTTTACTAATATCATTTTTAGATAATTTATATTTACTAACATTAGATTCCATAGTTTCATTTATTGGGCTATCACTAATAAAAGGTTCATAATATTTTTTATATAATTTAGGGAAAAAATAGTATATCATAAAAATAGTTAACAATTCCCCATTATTATCGTTAGGTACATTATATTCTTTTCTTAAACTATCAAACACCAATGAGGGTAATTTATGAGATGCGGTTATCAACCTCTTCGAATCGTACCTTAATATATTTTGTAAATAATTCTGACTAACGTTTATAGATGTTCTGTGACAACTACCATCACGAAAACAAAAATTTATAAAATCTTCACCATCTAAAGAAGTATACCTATCTACCAATAAATCAGATAATTTTTCAAACAGTCTTTCGAACCCACTTTTTTTTACTATATCTTTATAATCTATTCCCAAAATACTTTATTTTATAAAAATAAATATCTATAATTGTAATAAAATTGTAGATGGCAAAATTATATTTTAGGTACTCAACAATGGGTGCTGGTAAATCATTAGACTTATTGAAAACTGCATATAACTATGATGAGAGAGAAAAAAATGTAATTCTTTTCACGTCTTGTTTAGATAATAGACATGGAACTAAAAAAGTTGCGTCTCGTGTAGGAATAAGTAGAGAGGCACACGTTTTTGATGAGACTACTAACATATTCCAATTTGTAACAGAAAACTGTTATGGTTGTGATTGTGTGTTGATTGACGAATCACAGTTCTTAACTAAAGATCAGGTGTGGCAATTAACTAAAATTGTGGATGAGTTGGAGTGTGATGTTATCACATACGGTTTGAGGTCAGATTTTAAAGCGGAGCCATTCGAAGGATCAATTTATCTTATGACTTGGGCAGATGAAATTGAGGAATTAAAAACAGTATGCAAATATGGTAGTAAAGCCTCTATGAATATGAGACTTAATAATGACATACCTGTTTTTGATGGTAATAAAGTTATGATAGGTGGTAATGATTCTTACTTACCAGTTTGTAGAACACATTATAAAAAAATGAAAGAAAAATATGGAAATTCTTAACACTCACCCAATTAAAAAATCAGATTTAGGGTTTCACGGTAATCTGTTTGGTGGTAAATTACTTGCTTGGATTGATGCTTCTGCTGCAGGTTACTCGATGCAGTTATGTGATACACCCAGAATGGTTACAGTAAGTATTGATCAATGTAATTTTGAGAGACCTGCAAAGGAAAGTCAACTACTAAAAATATACGCTAAACCTATGAAGGTTGGTACCACATCTATGACACTATATATGGAGGCTAGAGCACATAACGTTTACACAGGTAAACAAGATTTAGTTCTTAAAACTAACATAACATTTGTTCAAATAGATGAAGGTGGTAACCCTATACCATTAGGTGAAAAGGCTAGAAGAAGAATCGATAGTATGATAGAAACCCCAATTAAGTAATATTTTTAAAAACTCATTTGTTTTTTAGAATATAATGTTGTATATTTGTTAAAAAAAATATGGATAATTTAAATCTCATTAACAGTAATACTCTATCCCAATCTAGATTCTATGAATCATATAAAATTTTAGGGTACGATACTGTTAAAAGATATATTAAAGATGAATTTGATAGGGATGAAGTTGTCCAACAAGGATTTATAAAAATATTTAAATTAATTGATACACCAATAGATGTAAAAAATTTAAACGGTTATCTATATAAGATTTTTAGAAATTGTGCCTTAGATCATTTAAGAAAGAAAAAATATACTTATGAGTATGATGACAATTTACACTTTGATACTATTGATGAGGTAGATTGTAAACAAGATATGTTGACAGATATTGATGAAGAAATTGAAAAATTGAGTCCTATGTATAATTTAGTTTTTAAATGTTATCACATAGAAAATATGTCACATAAAGACATCTCAAAAAAATTGGGTATTTGTGAAGGTACATCTAAATCTAATTTACATAAGGCAACTAAGAGAATACAAAACAAATTAAAAACTAAAATATATGAATAAAATGTTAATCATTGTAGGGATACTTTTATTGTGTTCTTGCGCGTCTACAAAAAAAACTGAATGTGATGCATATGGTAAGAGTAATGTAACAGAATTAAAGTCTAATAAAACAAAGTAAAATATGTTAGATAAAATTTTAGAATGGTTTCCAGAAGAAGATATTCTTAAGGCAGATGGTTTTGATGAAGCCATCATAGGTATTGAAACTAATGAGATGAGATTAATTTACTCAGTAAGTAAGTGTATAGAAATACTGTGTAGGGATATGAATGAAGAGGAGGCGGTAGAATTCTTTGACTTCAATGTAAGAGGTAGTTACGTTGGTGATAAAACACCAATATGGTGTGTAGATGATCTTTAAATAATTATTTATAATTTTAAGATATTTATATTATAATAATAATAAACAACTAAAAAAACTATTATGAGTAAAGAACAAATTTTAGGTCTTATTAGACACATCTTAACTTCAGTTGGGGGTGCGGTAATTATGTTAGGTTATTTTGATGAAGCGTTAGTTACGGAAGTTACAGGTGGATTAATGACCGCAATTGGTTTCGTATGGTCAGTTATTGACAAATATAAGGCATCTTAAAAAATTAAAAAATCTTATTTTTTAAATCCATATATAATCTATATGGATTTTTTATTTTTATCCAATATTTATAAGTATAAAGTAAATTTTTATGGATAATTTAAATGAAGAATTAGAAAGAATTAAAAAATTAATGTTATTTGAGTCTTCTGAAACAGAAAAAACTGAAACAGATACTGAAGAAACTGAAAATGTTACTGACAATGAAGATGAAGGTGATAAAAATTTTATGGTTTATGGTGATACCGTAATAAAAGTTTCTGGTGGTTGGTTAAAAGATAATAA
>Ga0164292_10001758_pt1 | contig 17652 bp, 7 predicted proteins | sample GEODES117metaG_FD_111486 | JGI IMG/M metagenome (GOLD analysis project Ga0164292, IMG submission 111486) | Eutrophic lake water microbial communities from Lake Mendota, Wisconsin, USA - GEODES117 metaG | ecosystem: Environmental > Aquatic > Freshwater > Lake | place: USA: Lake Mendota, Wisconsin...
AGGTTGGAGAAATCGAGTCCCTTGGCCTTCCAATGATCAACCGCCTTACGAGCTTCCAGCATGTCCGTTCGACCGACCATGTCTTCCAACTTCCGGAACCCAAGCTGCGCCATGAGCTCGCGCACTTCCTGAGCAATGAAGGTCATGAAGTTAACGGTGTATTGCGGATCACCCGTGAACTTGGCGCGCAAATCCGGGTTCTGAGTGGCCACACCAACTGGGCAGGTGTTCAAATGGCAGACCCGCATCATGATGCACCCCAGAGTGACCAGCGGCGCCGTGGCAAATCCGAATTCTTCAGCTCCCAGCAATGCGGCAATCACGACATCACGTCCGGTTTTCATTTGCCCGTCAGCCTCCACCACGATCCGCTTGCGCAAATCATTCAAGACGAGCGTTTGATGGGTCTCGGCAAGACCAAGTTCCCAAGGAATCCCAGCATGCTTCACTGAGGTCTGTGGAGAGGCTCCTGTTCCTCCATCAAATCCAGAGATGAGGACCACATCCGAGTGAGCCTTCGCCACACCGGCAGCAATGGTGCCAACGCCAACTTCAGAAACCAGTTTCACGCTCACACGCGCTTCCCGGTTGGCGTTCTTCAAGTCGTGGATCAACTGAGCCAAATCCTCAATGGAGTAAATGTCATGGTGAGGAGGCGGAGAAATCAGCCCGACCCCAGGCGTGGAATGACGTACCTTCGCGATCCAAGGGTAAACTTTGCCTCCAGGTAGCTGCCCGCCTTCACCTGGTTTAGCACCCTGCGCCATTTTGATCTGAATCTCCTTGGCTTGAGACAGATAAAGGCTGGTCACACCAAACCGGCCAGAGGCGACCTGCTTGATGGCGCTATTCTTTGAGTCCCCCTTTTCATTGGTCCAGGTGTAACGCTCCGGATCCTCTCCTCCCTCACCAGTGTTCGACTTTCCACCGACACGATTCATGGCAATCGCCAAGGCTTCGTGTGCTTCACTGGAAATGGAACCATAACTCATGGCCCCTGTCTTGAAGCGCTTCATGATCGATTCAACGCTCTCGACCTCATCAATCGGCACGGGTGTCTGTGCCACAAAATCAAGCAGTCCTCGAAGCGTATACTGCTGCTTCAATTGCTCGTCGACGAGCTTACTGTAGACCTTGAAGGTATCAAAACTGCCCGTGCGAACGGCCTTTTGAAGTGTGTGAATCGTTAGCGGGTTAAAAAGGTGCGCCTCACCTTCCTTACGCCACTGATACTCGCCACCGACTTCCAGCGTTGGCGAATTGGCTTCACGGTCAGGGTAAGCATGGCTGTGACGCTGAATGGACTCCTGCGCAATGACGTTGATGTCAGCGCCTTCGATTCGGGTGCTGGTGTGCGTAAAATACTTATCCACCACCGCCTGATTCAGTCCCATGGCTTCAAAGATCTGTGCTCCACGATAGCTCTGCATCGTCGAGATCCCAATCTTCGACGCAACTTTGATGACGCCCTTAGTGGCAGCCTTAATGAAGTTATAGACCGCCTTCTTGTGGTCCACGTTGACCAACAGGCCCTGACGAATCATGTCATCCAGCGTTTCAAAGGCGAGGTAGGGGTTGATCGCCCCACAACCATAACCAATCAGCGTGCAGAAGTGATGCACTTCTCGCGGTTCTCCAGACTCTAGCACAATATCACACCGGGTGCGTGTGCCCTTCCGGATGAGATGGTGGTGCAGGCCGCCAACGGCAAGCAAAGCTGGGATCGGAGCCTTCGATTTACCGACTCCACGGTCAGACAGGATGAGAATGTTCTTACCGTCTGCAATCAGCTTGTCAGCCTGCGCGCAAAGGTCATCCATGGCTTTTTCGAGGCCTGCAGCACCAGCTGTCGGATCAAACAGGATTTCCAATGTCGCGGAGGAAAATTGCCCCTGCGCAATACCCTTCAGCTTGGCCAGTTCTTCGTTGCTAAGAATCGGCGTCTTGAGTTCGATGAGATGGCAGCTTTCAGGCCGCGGATCGAGCAAGTTCCCTTCTGCCCCAATGGTGGTGACGGATGACGTCACAATCTCCTCGCGAATGCAATCAATAGGAGGGTTCGTGACCTGCGCAAACAGCTGGTGGAAGTAATCATAAACCAGCTTCGATTTGTCTGAGAGGACCGCAATCGGTGTATCTGTTCCCATCGAACCAATGGCTTCGACCCCATCCCTGGCCATCGGAGTCATGAGCAAACGAAGATCTTCAAATGTGTATCCAAAGGCAAGTTGACGCTGCAGCACAGTCTTGTGATCCACCTCGGGGAGTGAGACCGCATCCTTCACATCCGCAAGCTTCACCAAGTGCTTGTCCAACCAATCGCGATAGGGCTTCTCCGATGCGATTTGCTCCTTGATCTCTTCATCCGGAACGATGCGACCTTCGACCATGTTCACAATGAACATTTTCCCAGGCTGCAATCGGCCCTTGTGAGCAACATTTTCAGGAGCGACAGGCAATACCCCGGCTTCGGAACCCATGATCACAAGATCATCCTTTGTAACGTAGTAGCGTGAAGGACGCAGACCATTGCGGTCCAAAGTCGCACCGATCATGGTTCCGTCCGTAAAGGCCACGGAAGCAGGACCATCCCAGGGCTCCATGAGACAGCTGTGGTACTCATAGAAGGCCTTTTTCGCCTCACTCATCGACTCATGACCGCTCCACGGCTCAGGAATCATCATCATCATCGCATGGGGCAACGAGCGCCCCGCCAAAACCATCAGTTCCAATGCATTGTCAAAAATCGTCGAGTCCGAACCATCCACATTGATGACGGGCTTGATCTTTTGGATGTCATCCCCAAACAGCTCTGACGCCAGCAGGGACTCCCGGGCCTTCATCCAGGAGATGTTGCCCCTCAAGGTGTTGATCTCTCCGTTGTGCGCAATGTAACGATACGGGTGCGAACGCTCCCAGTTCGGGAACGTGTTCGTTGAGAAGCGCGAATGAACCAGCGCCAAAGCCGAGTCCATCTCTGGATTTCTCAAGTCCTTAAAGTAAGCCCCCACCTGATGCGGCGTCAGCATGCCCTTGTAAACCAGCGTCCGACAACTCAAGCTTGGCGCATACCAAAACGTGTCCACTTTAGCAGCACGGATAGCCATGTGGGCCATTTTCCGGATCACATAAAGCTTCCTCTCAAAGGCGACTTCATCCGCCAGAGCCGGGCCCCGGGCGATGAAAACCTGACGCATAAACGGCTCACTGGCTTTCGCGGACTTACCCAAAGTGCTATTATCAGTCGGAATATCCCGCCATCCGAGCACAGGACACCCTTCTCCAGAGGCAATTTTTTCGAAAATGCCTTTCGCCTCATCACGAGCGGCGCGATCAGGTGAGCAAAACAAATTGGCCACCCCATATTTGCCCTGTTCCGGCAGGTTGATACCCACCTCAGCAGCGGCCTTCTTCAAAAAGGCGTCGGGTATCTGAATGAGAATACCGGCTCCATCACCAGTATTCTCTTCCACACAGGCACCGCGGTGGTCCAGATTTTCAAGAATCGTGAGCGCATTGGCCACGATTTCGTGGGATTTTTTGCCCTTCATATGACAGACAAACCCGACGCCGCAGGCATCGTGTTCGTTGCTCGGATCATAAAGGCCTTGTTTCGGTGGGAGTCCGTAATTTGTCATTTTAGCTCAAGAGGGTGGGTATTTAGACACAGACCGGGCTCAAGACAACCAGCAATCTCTCTGCCATGCCTGCCGATATCTTTCCGCCACCATTTAACGTGGCCCCGCCCCCCCCAGGATGTCTAGATGCTAACCTTTGAGATGAAAATATTAGGTTTAGCCTTATCATTTTTGAGAATTTTTAGTGGTCACAATCCTCCTCCCCCCGGAGGCCCACCCCCTGCTCGCTTTAGCCGCGAATCGAAACTTTGAAATTCATTAGCCGCCCCTTCTGCCTGTCCTCTCCACCCAGCGGGTCGCCTCCCAAGTTTTCCTCTAAAACACCACTGACGGATGGGAACCCCGCTAAATCCTAAGAGACCTTCACTTTTGCCTCGCTCTCACCTTTCATTTTGGCTTAAAACCAACAGGGGAGTAGACTTGTCAGTTATTACGCCAAATGAGCCACGAACCAGGAAAGCCAAGAGTCACCATTCCGAAGGCACCCAGCCAGCCTTCAATAAAGAATGATGCAGCCTCTCAGGAGGAATTGCCGCAGAGACAGCAAAAGGCGTCGGCTCACCGTGTTGATTTCAAAACACAGATCGAAAGATTACTCGCCGCGCAGGCTGAGGCCAATGCTTCGGTCGCGCACTATCGCGAACTTTATGATCTCGCACCGCTTGCCTACGTAATCGTCAGCGAATCAGGTAACATTGTTCAGGCAAACACCCAGGCTGCTGCCATTTTAGAGGTTCCTCAAAAAGATTTGGTCAACCAACCAATAGCCAGTTTTATCTATCTGCCAGATCAAGAGGTTTATCGTCGCCAAACCGCCAAATCCTCGGAACCGAATGCCTGCGAACTACGCATGGTTAAGCCCAACGGCACTTTTTTCTGGGTCCAACTGGCACTTTCGACCACCCGGACAAACGGTCACCAGAAAACTCGAGTGGTCTTCAGTGACATATCAGACACCAAATTAACCATCGAGGCCCTCAAATCGAGCGAGGAACTCTACCGCCTAATTGTCCAAACGGCTCAAGAAGGCATCTGGCGAATCAATTCGTCATCTTTGACGGACTATGTCAATCCAATGATGGCAACGATGATGGGCTATGCACCAGCGGAGATGCTTGGACGCCCTATCGATGATTTCTTGGATGCCGCAGGTCGCGCCCGGTTGGGAGAACTCATCAAGCGCAGGAAAGAGGGTGTGGCGGAGCAGTTCGAGTTCGAGTACATACGTAAGGATGGCTCGAAACTGGGAGCGTTCGTTTCTACCAATCCAATCACCAATGGCCTGGGCGAATATGTCGGAGCGGTCGCGCTCCTCACCGATATAGGCAGCCATAAAGCAGCAGAGGCGGCCCGCCGCGATAGTGATGAGCGTTACAGAACACTCTTTGAGAATGCCGGCGATGGCATTCTGATCTTGGAGGGGGAGCGCTTCATTGACTGCAACGCTAGGAGCCTGGAAATGTTCGGTTGCTCCAAACGCGAAGACATCATTGGCTTCCCACCATACAAATTCTCGCCAACCAACCAGCCCAACGGTCGCAATTCGATCGAGTTCGCGATCGAAAAAATCTCATCCGCCCTTTCAGGTATCCCACAGTTCTTTGAATGGCTACACACGAAGCTGGATGGCACTTCATTCCCGGCTGAGGTAACTCTCAATAAAGTCGAAAGTGCTGGCAGGGTACTTTTGCAAGCCATCGTTCGCGACATTACCGAGCGCAGAGAAACAGAGCTTGCCCTCAAAGCTTCCGTTTCATTCAACCATAGCTTGATCAGTTCAATGCATGACGGATTTGCAGCACTCGATGCACAAGGAATTCATATCGTGGTCAATCCAGCATTCTGTCGAATGACAGGGTTCTCTCAAGAAGAACTCATCGGAACCGCCCCGCCATTCCCCTACTGGCCTCTGGAAGAATATGACAGCATCAACGCTGCTTTCGTGGAGACCCTGAATGGAAATTTCAGGGATGTCGAATTGAACTTTCAGCGCAAATCGGGGGAACGCTTCCCCGTTATGATAAGCCCGTCTTGCGTACAGAACAGCAACGGCGAGATTGTTAACTTTCTGGCAACCGTCAAAGACATCACTTCGAGAAAGGAAGCCGAGATAGCCTTGGCACATACGGCCGATATGCTCAAACGCACCGGTGAGATAGCCAAAATCGGAGGTTGGGAGCTCGATCTCAATTCCAAAAAACTTTTCTGGTCTTTGGAAACATGCATCCTGTTCGAAGTCGACGCTCTTTGTGCACCGACTCTCGAAGATGCGATAGCTTTCTACGCCCCGGAAGAACGGCCAAAAATCGCGGCCGCTGTCCAATCCGCCATCAATCATGGCACAGCTTACGACCTCGAGTTGAAAGTCGTAAGCGCGCGAGGGCGGACTTTCTGGGCTCGCTCTCAGGGTTCCCCAGTGATCGAAAACGGAGTCGTCGTCAAATTGATCGGCACCTTTCAAGATGTCGACGAGCACAAACAGGCAGAAATGATGTATCTGCGGGAGCTCCGTTTTAACGAGACTTTGGTGGACCACACTTCCGCAATCATTGTTCTACTCGATCGCCAGGGAAACATGGTCCACGTCAACCAAGCCACAGTTGATATCATGGGATTCAGTCGCGAAGAACTCCTTGGCAAAACCCCCTGGGCCGTCGGCATTATGAGCCAGGAAGAAAAAGTCCGCGCCATCGAAAGACTTCAATCACTTCTCAAAGGCGGCTCCAATCCACCACGAGAAGCCATTCTGACAGACAAGAAAGGACAAGATCATCTTTTCTCACTTTCCAGCATATCCACTCGATCTGCTGACGGTAGTATTGACCGCATCATCGTTACCGGTACCGATCTTACCGAGCGCAGCCGCCTCCAAAAGGAACTCCTCAACGTCTCCGAACAGGAGCAGGCAAGAATCGGACACAATCTCCATGATGGTGTTGGGCAAACTTTGACTGGAGTCGCGGCCCTAATGTCTGCGCTCGAATTCGAACTCGGAGAAGACCATCACGACAGCGTTGCGCGCATTCGCGAACTTGTCGGTGAGGCAATCCAAGAGGTGCGCCGCATGTCCCACGGCCTCTCTCCTTCCGCCGTGAAGAACCGTGGACTTGAAGGCGCCCTCAAGTTGCTGGCTGACACAATCCAAATCAATCACCGCACTTCTTGCCATTTCCTCATGGATCCTGGAATTGCTATCGACGACCTCGAAAAGGAAACTCACGTTTATCGCATTGCGCAGGAAGCATGCAATAATGCAATCCGCCACGGCAAGCCAACTAAGATCACGATCTCTCTTCGCCTTCTCACTGATCGCGAATGCGTCCTAAAAATCGAGAACGACGGCTCCAGACTCAGAAAGTCGCCAGATGCTGGCATTGGACTTCAGATCATGGAATATCGAGCCAATTTGATCGGGGGCTCCCTCAACATCACTTCCAAAGCAAAGCGCGGTGTGACGGTCACCTGTCGCTTTCAAAGGTCAAACGAATCAAGGAGCAAACGGTTGCCTGTGACGGGTTAAAATCCAGATTGTGACCCGGGACTTGCAAATTCCAGGTTCCGCCGCATAGCTGCCACCCCGCAATCATCTCCCTCTGCCCTTACCTATGACTGATCTCCCCGAATGGCTCTCTATTGTGATCCTCGGCATCATTGAAGGCGTAACTGAGTTCCTTCCCATCTCCTCAACCGGCCATCTCCTAATCCCGCAAAATTTGGGCTGGCTTCCACGTCAGAGCGATCTTTTCGACGTTGTCATCCAAAGCGGTGCGGTGATTGCAGTTCTCGCCGTCTTCTCAAAGCGGGTCTCCCACTTCGCTACGACTCTTTCCTCACCAGAAACTCGAGACTACCTCTTTAAACTCTTCGCAGCCTTTTTTATCACAGCGGTAGGCGGACTTTTCATCAAAAAGCTTGGCATTGAACTACCCCACGAAATCGCCCCAGTCGCCTGGGCAACACTGATTGGCGCCCTGGTTATCTTCGCCTGCGAGAGATGGAAGAAGAACCATGCGGGCTTGGCCGAAATCACCTGGACCGTCGTCGTGGTGGTAGGCTTTGCCCAGATTCTCGCAGCGGTCTTCCCCGGCACCTCCCGCTCTGGTGCCAGCATCCTTGCCGCCATGGCCGTCGGCATCGCGCGACCCGCCGCCACCGAGTTCTCGTTTCTCCTCGGTGTCCCAACTCTAATGGCCGCCGGCTTCTATAAAATTCTTTCTGCAATCAAAGATGGTGAGGCGGGTAATGAGAACTGGAGCATGATCGCCCTCGGTACTCTCGTATCAGCCATTTCAGCCTTTGTCGTCGTGCGCTGGCTCATTCGTTTTGTCCAAACTCACACATTCAACGGCTTTGCATGGTACCGCTTGATCATGGGCTCAGCTCTTCTCATCTACGTCTGGAGTTCTCAATCGCCAGGCACTCATTGACCCTTCTCCAGCCTCCCACTATTCCTTTCATGCTGGACAAAACCCGATGGTACATCCGCAGAGCCGTCTTCCGCACCTACCGCTACCTCAAGCATCCCCGTCGCTTGAAGTCCAGCCCTGCCATGCGCTGGTTCGCACGTCACTTTCTGGATAAACGCGTCTGGCGCCCCTGCCAGGCCACTTTTGCAGGTGGCTGGGCAGTCGGCTTTTTTGTCTGCGCCCAAATCATGCCAGGCCAATTGCCCCTCGGAATCATCCTTGCCGCCATTTTCCGTGTCAACATTCCCACAGTGATCGTCGTCGCTTGGCTCAGCAATCCCGTCACATTCGCACCCATTGGTCTCGCTGAGAAGGCCTTCGGTGATTGGCTGCTTGGCATTTTCGGGGATCCCCTCAACGATACCTTCCAAAAAATCGCAAATCCTGACGTCGAAAAAGGTGTTCGTTTTGCTCAATCCATGTTCCTTGGCGGCATCATCGGCGGCATCCTCTCCACCCCCATCGGCTACGCTCTCGGTTGGCTCAGTTGGACGGGTGTTGCCAAACTTCTTCGCATCCCCCTCACCAAACGCCTCCATTTCAAACGTCAATCGCACCCGCAGGATCCCCCTCCACCCAGCCAAGACTCCCCTCTCATATGACCGAGGTGAGCATCTCCCAATCATGACCGCGTACAATTGCCAACTCCTTTAACGTCGATTCATTTCGCTTCAACACAGCTGTAAATATCGCCTTATCATCGATCCAGCCCTCGTGAGGCAGGGTATCCGGTATCAAATCATTGTTCTTGGTGAGGTAGAGCAGCGCAAAAGTGACCTCTGCCAAAGACACCAGCGACGTCTCCCGTCGCAGGCCCGCCACAGCATCTTCTGCCACATGGCGCAAAAAACGGAACTGATCCAGCATCCCTTCCTCAGGTGCAGCCTCGGCTTCAAGCTCATCCCGAATCTTCGGCAATACCACCATCAGCGCATCGAGATCCTCAAGAGTCAGCGTTCTCGCACCATCGGTGATGATTCGGTCGATCAGGTTCATGACTTCATTAAATGACATTGACCTCCAATTGTCCAGCCTCCCCTTGCATCCACCCGTCCTTTCGCCGAAATACAGGCCCTCCATGAAGCCGTTCTACATCACCACAGCCATCGACTACACCAACGCGCCGCCCCACATTGGGCACGCCTATGAAAAGGTGCTTGCCGACGTCATGGCTCGCTTCCAACGGTTGCAAGGTCGCCAAGTCTACTTCCTTACTGGAGTCGATCAGCACGGCCAAAAAGTCCAAAAAAGCGCCGACGCCGCAGGCCTCAGCCCCCAGGCCTTTGTCGATGGCATCACCGCCCACTTCACCTCCCTCTGGGACAAGCTCAATGTCCGCTATGACGGATGGGCCGCCACTACCGATCCTCGCCACAAAAGGGTCGTCCAGGCCATGCTGCAAAAACTGCACGACTGCGGTCAGCTCTACAAGAAAAGTTACTCTGGCCATTACTCCGTTCGCCAGGAGCAATTCCTCACCGATAAAGAACGCGGCCCTGACGGCAACTTCGGCGAGGAATGGGGAGAGGTCGTCGAAATCGAGGAGGAAAACTGGTACTTCAAGCTTTCGGATCACGTCGAATGGTTGCAAAACTACATCCGCAGTCACCCAGACTTTATCACCCCCGCTTTCCGCACCGCTGACGTCCTCAACGCCCTCGATTCCTCCGGCGGACAGGACCTCTGCATCTCACGGCCCGCCGAGCGCCTCTCCTGGGGCATCCCTCTCCCCTTCGACGAGCGCTTCGTCAACTACGTCTGGTTTGATGCCCTCACCAACTACATCTCTTTCGCCGGCTACCTCGCCGACGAATGCGGCAACGAGGGACTGCCCCACTTCGCCGACCTCTGGCCCGCAGACGCCGAAATCATCGGCAAAGACATCCTCGTTCCTGCCCACGCCATCTACTGGATGACTATGCTCCACGCCCTCGGTTTCACCGACGAACAAATGCCCAGACTCATCGTCCACGGCTGGTGGAATATCAAAGGCGCAAAAATGAGCAAGAGCCTCGGCAACGTCGTCGACCCAAACTCCCTCGCCGATAAACTCACACCCGACGGCCTGCGCTACTACCTCATGCGCGACATCGCCACTGGCTACGACTCCGACTTCAACGACGAGCGCATCCTCATGTCCTACAACAAAGAGCTCGCCGGAGGCTTGGGCAACCTCCTCAACCGTAGCATCAACATGGCTCAAAAATACCGCAGTGGCCTCCTCGTTCCCGGTGACTATGACGACTCCGAAAACTCGGCTCTCCGCCAAACCGTGGCCGACGCACTTCCAGTCTATTCAGAATGCATGAACACTTGGGCTATCCACGATGGCATCGCAGCCGCTTGGAAGATCGTTACCCATGCAAACGCCTATGTCGACAGCACCAAGCCCTTCTCCCTAGCCAAAGATCCCTCCCAAGCCTCTCGACTCGACAGTGTCCTCTACCATCTCGCCGAAGCCTGGGTCCATCTCAGTGTCCTGCTTGATCCCATCATCCCTACCGCCATGGCAACCGCCCGCGCCCAACTTGGATGGGAGATGCCATCCGGATTTGTCCTCAATGACTTAAAATGGGGCATGCTCCAATCCGGCCATCAGCTCAATACCCCCATTCCCCTATTCCCACGCCTCGAAACAAGCGCAGAATGATTCTGTGCCCCTTGTCTCATTCAAAAAGTGAGCCGAGTCTCTCAACTCGGCCCACTCATCAATAGAACCTCAAAAGGCCTTCAAATCGCGTACTCGCGATCCTTGAACACCCCAGGAACGGGCACCGGATACTTGCCATTCTCGTCTGCCATGATTGGCGCTGGTCCGTCCATCGTCAGCTTGTCCACTCCGGGAGCAAACTCGATCTCAGACTTCATCATCTGCTCCAGCGTCACCAATTGACCAGTGTGAGCTGCAAATCGACCCATCGCCGTCACCACACTAGCCATCACTCCACGCTCAACTTCATTGAACGGCTTGTTGTTCTGAATCGCGCTCACCAAATGCTGCCACTCCAAATCGTAAGGATTCGGCTCCGGTTGCTCCGCACGCCAAATCAAGTTCTTCGATTCTTTTTTATGGCCTTTGAATGTCATCGCACGGGAAGGAAAATGCCCGGCACTAGAGACCGTCGCCCAGCCCTTGCTTCCATGAACCAAGGTCGCAAACTCATTGTGCACATTTTGCCGATTCCGACCTTGAAAGAACAGTTTCGTGCCATCCTGAAAGGTGTACTCCACCGTGTAGTTGTCGAAGTTTTGATCGATGTAATCCCCGCGATCAGTCCTTCCTCCACTCGCTTTGGCCTCCACTGGCCAGTCGTTCTTCATCCAGCATGCCTCGTCAATGTTGTGAATGTTGAAGTCGCTGAACGCCCCACCACTTGCCCAAAGAAAAGAATGGAAGTTCTGCAACTGCCACAGCAACTCGCTCGGGTCCTTCTTCGGATCACGCGGCAGCGTGAAACACGAACCCACCGGACCCTGCAAGCGATACGCCTGCATCAGCACCAAATCACCAATCTCCCCGTCTTGAATCCGATGAAACAGCTCGTTACGGCGATCACAATGGCGGCACATCAAACCCACCCCCACCTTCAAATTTTTCTTCTTGGCCTCTTCATTGATCTCCAACATCCTCCGCCCACTCGGACCATCCACACAAACAGGCTTCTCCATGAACACATTGACTCCCTTTTCGACCGCATACTTAAAATGAACCCACCTGAAGGCTGGCGGCGTTGCCAAAATCACCACGTCACCCGTTCCGGGTCTGAGCTGATCAATCGCCTTTTTATACGCATCAAAACCAATGAACTTCGTGTCCTCAGACACCGACATCCGATCAGGGTGTTTGCCTGAAAGCGCCTCAAAGCTGCTCTTCAAACGATTCTCCTGAACATCAGCCATCGCCACCATCCGCATCGGCGCCTCTTTGAGACCCAGACAGTTGCTGGACGCACCCGTCCCCCGTCCGCCACATCCCACAATTACCGCCCGAATGCTCTCATCCCCTGCTGCATGGACATGGGGCAATGCCACTCCCGACAAGGCGGACATTCCCAGCGTCGTCTGTGTCGCCATTTTGATAAACTCGCGGCGTGAATTGCCGATGATCGCTGGGCTACTATTGGAAGATTCAGAATTCATGTTGATGGTTTGTTGGAGGAAGCCTCGCAGAAAGTTGCCTGCAAAGACAAGATTAAACCAAACGATTCAAAACCTGCTTCCTATCGCCATTCAACCTCCCAATACATCTAAACCCTTCGATCGTTCTTTTCGCCGTTCATTCCACCAGGCAGCCCCCCAACTTATTGCGGCAATAAATACAAACCAACCAACTACCTGTCCTAAAGACTGCGTCCTTCCGAGACATTGCTCTAAGGTTCCGTAAGGGGACGGTACCGCATGAATAATCGTCAAATGCGCGACATAAATCACCAGAGATTCACGCCCAACTAGCAGCAAGGCGCTAGAAGCCATTCCAGCCCGCCACTGCGGCATCCGAAACACACCGGCCACAACCAAGGCCACCAAGATCACCCAACCCAGCCGTTGCAAAAAAAATGCCTCTCCTCGCCCGAGCCATTCCAATTGCGGCACACCCCATGCGAGCATGGCCCCAATACAGGCATAAATCCAAACCGCTTTGCCTCTTCCAGCCACCACCCAACTTCCGCACAGCCATCCCGCCAAGCCAAACCCTACCCAAGGAAACAAACAGAAGACAGATCCCGTTTGCCGACTTAGCCAGGCATTCACAAACGGCCACGCCGTTCCCCAATCTCCTGCCCACCTTTCCAATACCACGAACACAACCGCTAGCCCCCCGATCACCCATTGCTGCATCCTTCGAGTAATCACAAACCTTTCAACTCCAACCATCACCAGCCCAGTGAAGGCCAAAGTTTGCAGGACATCGACTGTCATCATTTCTTTTCCTGATGTCGCATCCCATTCAATATGAATAAACACCCTCCAAGGAAAATGCATCAAATAGCCTAGCAACATCACTCCGAGCAATCGCTTCACCGCACCAAAACCGGGACGCTTTCCACCCGGCAGCGGAACCCGAACCCCTCGCACAAATCCGCCAATCCAAAAGAACGCTGGCGCCACGAGACCGTGAAAGAATGTCAATCGCCCGTACCATTCTGTCATCTGTTCCTCGGCAGTTAGTAGGGTATTCGCAACATGAACCCACACCATCACCACCACGGCTAACCCCCGATAGCCATCCACCCAGACCATTCGACCAGACGGATCGCCCCCTAATGCATCAGGGCTGCGCATCAGCTCTCCCGTCTAAGGTGATCCCCTCTGGCCAGCCAAATGGATACGGAGCGCGATTTAACACGGGCCTGAACCAAAGCAAATCAGTGGCTTGAATATCCCCTTCCGCATCACCATGGCTCAAACGTATTTCACCAGTGAGCCCCCCAGCTGCCGCTTGATAGAGCGGCACAAACAACGGAATCCTCATCGTCCGTTGAATCGGCATCGCCGCCGTCACTCGAATCCCGTCTGCTAGGTTGATGGCAACCCTCGCTTGCCCGCCCCTCAAAATCGTCAGCAAACCCATGCCCGGCCCCTGCGGATAGTCCTCCAGATCTAGACCCATTTGCACCTTCGGCCACAAGCTAAGGTCAAAACGTCCCCCTCCTTGCAAATAGGGAGACCCCGCACTCAGCTTTCCAAGAGGCAACTCCGCAGTGAAGGAAGCCACCTCTCGTACGCTCCCGTCTCTCTTCACTTCCCCAACTCTTCCTGTCATTCCATGAGGTGGCCTCAAATCCCACTGCAAACCCAAAACCAATGGAACCCGACCACTCCTCATCAGGGTCGTTTCGGGCAACCTGCCCATCCCAAATCTCGACGCGCCATCCGTATTGAATAGGCCAGAAAAGGACAACGCATTCCCACCCATTTTGAGCCTCCCAGTGAAGGTTCCTTGTTTATTCACGGTCACTTTCGCCGACCCGTGATTCTCCCACTTTCGCTCCATTCCCGCATCCGTAACCACAAGTCCATGATATTCCCCTATAGCCGACGCCACAAAAGGATCCGCAACAAACCGCGCTGTCACCGTCAATCCCTCGCTCATCAACACTTCAATAGCTGGGTTCTCCAATTCCGTCCCTGACATCCCTGCAACAGTCCAACCCTCAAACCGAAAACCCACCCGCGCCGAAGCCTTCAGTCGCACTTTTTTTCCAACTTCAATCATTGATGCATTGGCATGGCCAACCACGGCCGCAGTGCCCGCTTGAGCACCAGGCAACACCAGCACCTCTAAAGGTCGCAGCGGATTAAACACAAACCGCCTTGTCGCAACATTTGACACCAGACCTTTGACGTCAATGGCCCGAACTTTGACCTCATTTATTCCTGCCACCGCTGGCACAGCCACCTCATAACGGCCTGTTCTGCCATCTCCTTGAATTCTCAATGTAGCCTTAACAAAGGCACCTCCATTGACTGAAGCTTCTACCTCGAAGAGTCCTTTGTCATCCCTTGCCGTTCCTTTCAAAACTGCAACACCTGCAACTACCTTTGCCCCCTCAGTCGGCGTCGACAGTGACACCGTAGGCGCCATCTCATCCGGATCAATGATGGTCACGCTTGCACCATTAGGCACCCCCAACGAAGCAGCGCCTGCCACATCGCTTAGTTTAACCCGAAATCGCTCATGCAACTCAGACACTCCGTCATTGATCAAATCAATCCTCACCGTTTGGCTGAGTTCTCCGTCAGAAAAGTTCAACACTTGATCCTGCAAACCATAATCCGAGCCAGCCTTCGCCCGACCATCCAAAGTCGTTATTCGAACTGAAGCCGGCCCTGATCGAACTCCCGTTCTCAGGACAGTTACATTCACCCCTCCTTCCGCTTCATTCCCAGCGTAAAAAGACCGGCTAAACGAAAACTCACTCATCCCAGTCGAACCAATAAAAGTCATCTGACTCGACTGATTGTTGCTTGTGTTGATTTCACCTCCACCCCCAACCCGAGCAATGACCGTTGCAAACTCAGGTGCCGCTTTTGAAATCACCACATTCAACACCAAGTCAGGAAAACTCGCCCCAGAACCAAGGACGTCACCTCGATAGGCGCGCACGCTTGTCCCTCTCCCCTGAACAATCGTCCACCCACTCCCACTAATCCCCGTCGCCTCTAGGCCTTCCGGCAACTCAACCGAAACTTCAACATCCCCCTCACTCGCCACCACCCCAACATTTTTCGCTGTCACAACGTAACTAGCAGATGCGCCAGCAATAAAGGGGCTGCTTGGAGAAAGACTCACCGTCATGTCAGACGCCTGCTTCACATCAAACACCCCCTCAACTAAAGCACTCCACTCTCCTGACTGCAGCGCCCGCACCTTGAGCGTTTTTTCCCCATTGCCAGTCAGCAAAAGAGGCGTTGGCCTGTTCGTCTTAGTGACACGCAACGACGCATTGAAGCTGATATCGCTGCTGCCTGAGTCAGCTTGATGCACCTCTGCGGCCAACACATTGGCACCTGATACGAATAACCCAGGATCGACGTTGAAGGTGAAAAAAGCATTCTCATCTGGAGTTCCTCCACTCGCATACTGATCGAAATTCGGATTGCTGTTGATGTTCGGCGAACGACCCACCTCCACTCCATTCAAATACAGAATGACCGCATCGTCATACCGCACTCGAAGCGAAGCCTCGGTCAGACCTGTGACATCTGATACTTGAAACTGTTTTCTGAAGTACGTCGTCGCATTCTTCTGATCCCCTGGTACCAATGGATCCACGTCTACAAAAGGAACCGCCGTAACCTCATCGCCGTCACCATACCCTAATTCACCTGGCCCACTAGCCCATTCCGCATCATCAAAGCCCGTCGCCCGCCACGAGACTCCCTGATCGCTACCGTCTCCAAGATACTTCCAGTCCTGACCAAATGGCACCACTGTAATCGTCTCCGAACTGCTGACATAATTCTCGGCATTCGGGTTCAATGCACCACCGACAAGCCGGGGATCACTTCCATCCAGCGTAAAATACACTTCGCCCCCATTTCCTGAAATGACCACTTCCGTGCCACTCGAAATGGGCCCTCCGTATTGACTCAACTCCGGCGCGTCAAAACTCGGATAAAGTCCGTCTCCCCGCAACTGCGCGATCACACGCCCGCTTCGCTCAGGCACAAACGAGTCAATCACATAATCCACCGCGTTCACCCAGTCCAATCGCGTCAGCGGTGCACCCTCGCCCATTTTCGAATCCCCCCATCTTGCCGACTCGGCGATGATCACCTTGTTCAAAAGTGCCTTCCGCTCCAGCATCCGCCCTTGAATCTCCTCCGCGCGCAACTCCCCAGCCCCGAACAAATGCTTCTGCACCCGGTCAGCCCAAAGCATCCGGTACTCCCCGCTTGGGCGCAAGTCATGATGCAAAAACATCGGATTGTAGGTTTCGACCAACGTCCGATTTCCTGCGTCAAAGGGCCCTGTTCGATCTTCGTCCACATTGAAAAACGTGTGCTCAAAGTCATGCGCCAAAAACTTGAAGCCGCCGCTCACCCCCATCCGGTTCCGCACCGCAAACCAATTGTTAGCACGCTCATCCCCAAGAAAGGCAGACGTGGCTCCATCCAAATTCCCCGTCCAAAAGGTCAGTAGCATGTAGTCGATCAAATTCTCCACATCAAGCAGCACCGGCTCATTCGTCCGCGTCGTTCCATCTGCCGCCAACCCCTGCATCGCAAAAAAACTGGCATCGTTCGGACTCGCAAAGTGCGCTCTCGCCTTCACCCGCAGCGCCTCCCACGCATCCAGATTGCCATCAGTTACCCCGGTGATGTAGCCCTGATCTTGCTCCCCCTTCACCGTATCATAGTCCTCCTCATTTCCCCCCAGATAGCTCTCTCCAAAACTCGCCTCAGGCCGCTCATGCGTCTCGTAAAGCCCCCAATACTGCCCGTTCAAATACAGATGATAATACTGGCTCCGCGTATGCGGCTGCCCCATTGCCCCCTGCATCTCTCGCGCGCTTTCCTCCCTCAGAAACGTGTTGTTGCCATCCCCCCCAAACGACCAAGAGTAATTCTGCGCCGTTCGAAGATCCATCTTGTTGAAGCTTGATGCCCCCTCATCTCCAAACAAAGGATACTCCAACCGCGCCGCCCCATATCGACTCCTGAAAAACAAACGGAACGAATGCTTGGGATTGTCTCCACTCCTGCTGAATCCACCGCGCAGTCGCAGTCCGCAATTCACGCCAAATCCCCCGCCCGGTCCGCTGTCTCCAATCATCTCGATTGAAGCCGGTCGCTCCCACGCCTCTCCACGGCCAAACGGATTGATCCAAATCCCCGAATCAATCGAAAACAAATTCGGCAGATCCGTCACCACCGACAGTGTCGGGATCGCTCTCAAGGCTGACTTGACCTGCTCAATGCCCCCAATCGCAGTGTTCTTACTGTCCACGATCTCCGGATCCATGCCATAATCGGACACTTGGCCATTCACCGTCCCCAAAGGCCATTCACGCGACGGCGGCGCTCCTCCCCGAGACTGCACG